>Ga0208204_100191_pt1 | contig 22394 bp, 17 predicted proteins | sample DeeseametaMP2252_FD_184173 | JGI IMG/M metagenome (GOLD analysis project Ga0208204, IMG submission 184173) | Marine microbial communities from the Deep Pacific Ocean - MP2252 (SPAdes) | ecosystem: Environmental > Aquatic > Marine > Oceanic | place: West of El Salvador, Pacific Ocean | collected...
CCGTGGCCACATTGTTGCGGTCGAAGCCGGTAAACCAGCTATCACGATAATCGTCAGTAGTCCCCGTTTTACCGGCCATATTGATATTGGGGAACGTTTGCCCTACCCGCTTCGCCGTACCTTCTGTAGTCACTTTATAAAGCGCGTAATTCAGCAGATAGGTGGCCGCCTCATCTACTCGCTGCGAATAATACTCTGCATGTCGCCAAACCAAGCGGTTGTTTGCAGACACCACCGACGTAACAGTATGAAGTGGAATATACCGGCCATTATTAGAAATGGTCTGGTACATCTGGTTAGTTTCCAATGGTGATAAAGACATAGCACCTAACGTCATTGCGGGTACTTCGCGGAATGTGCTTTCCACGCCCAAACGATGAATGGTATCTGCTACGTTTTCTAGCCCAACCTGCATACCCAGGTTAACCGTGGGTACGTTGAGTGATTCAGACAAACCTTCCACCAGCGGTACCTGACCGCGGAATTTCTTGTCTGCGTTTTTGGGTGACCAGGTTTTTCCGCTTTCGTTTTCCAGCGTAATGGGTTCATCCTGAAGCGGTGTCGCCAGATTAAACGAAACAGGATCTTCCAGCGCAGTGAGATATACCGCTGGCTTAATTAACGACCCCACCTGGCGCTTGGCATCCAGCGCACGGTTAAACCCTTTAAATCCGGTTTCACGGCTACCAACAATAGCGCGAATTTCGCCACTGGCAATATCGGTTACCACCATAGCGCCCTGCAATTTCGCTTTACGATCTGACTGTAAACCGTTTAAGGTACTGGCAACGGCCTTTTCTGCCCGACGCTGCGCGTAAATATCTAGCGTAGTAAAAACTTTAACGCCAGAGTCCCTTAGCGAAGGATCGGCCAGAATTTCCGTTAACTCCCGACGAACCTTGTCCATAAAGGCAGGATGTTTACCACTTGCCAGACTCGCACCCGAAGCCAAACCGATAGGGGAATTCACCGCACTTTCATAGGCAGTCCGGTCGAGCTCATTGGCTTCAAACAGAATGCGTAATACCAGATTACGACGTTCCAGTACCCGCTCTTCGTAGCGACGGGGATTGTAATATGAGGGGCCTTTGATCATTGCCACCAGAGTAGCGATTTCAGGGGTACTCAGCTCGTTTGCCGGACGGTCAAAATAGAAGTAACTGGCGAGGCCAAAACCATGTACCGCCATATCTCCATTCTGCCCCAGAAATACCTCGTTAAGGTACGCCTGCAAGATCTCATCTTTGCTGTAGCGGGCATCAATGATCAACGCCATCAGCGCTTCTTTGATCTTGCGGGTAATGGCTTTTTCCCGGGTAAGATAGAGGTTTTTCACTAACTGCTGCGTGAGCGTACTGCCGCCCTGCACTGTGCGGCCTGCGCGAATGTTCGCTATCAACGCCCGTAAAATCGAAAGCGGTGCCACGCCGTGGTGAGAATAAAAATCTTTGTCTTCAGTGAGTATTAACGCTTTGGGCAGTAATGCTGGCACTTCATCCAGTTTTACCAGCATGCGATCTTCACGGCTGCTGCTCACCATGCGAGTGACCAGCCAGGGCTCCAGGCGAATACGGTTCAGCGACTGCCCGGCACTGTCGTCGTTAATCGAACCGATGCGATCACCGCTCCAGCTAATAGTGATTTGTCTTAGTGGCTCATCACCGTCGGGGAAACTGAACGCCCGGCGCAGCATCACTAACTTATTTCGGGTATAGCGATATTCACCGCTACTATCAGGCGAGTTTACGCTGCGATAGCCGAGTAATTTCAGCTCATCGAGGACTTCTTTCGGAGTGATTTCCTGTTCTTCAGACAGCACCAGCGGGCGAGCAAAAATTTGTGCGGGCACTTCCCACTTATTACCGGTGAAAGTGTGTTTTATCTGTGCATCGAGATACACCATGTAGCCAAGTAACACGGCAAAGCCAACCAGGCATAATTTAAAAAGCAGCCCGGGCCAGCGCCGACGGGGCTTACTACCAATTTTCTTCGGTTTCGTTACTTTCGTCTGTTTTTTAGCCACTTATCATGCCAATATAGAAAATGTCACAAAGGATTTTGCGGTTTTCGCAGCGGAATTGCCAGCCGCATGTTACCGTAAAAATCATTGTCGTTCTGTTGTGATAAAACCTTTACGTCAGAACCATCAATCCGGATGGCTGGATGAGCCAGAAAGGAGCGAAATATGAAAATTTCTATCGATGTTGACCTGTCCCCACAGGAAGCCCGCGAATTAATGGGCTGGCCGGACATGAGCAAAATCCATGAAGCCACCATCTCACAACTTACAGAGCAAATCAAAAGCGGCAATCAGGAACTAATGTTGTCAATGCTGAAGCCATACCTGGATGGCAGTCAGCAGGCCTTTACCTATTATCAGAAAATGCTGGAGAGCATGGCCACTGCAGGAACCAGCAAAAAGTAAGCATGGAGGTGTCTTGTGCACGAGCAGGACAAAGACGATATTCTGGACACACTGAATCAGTATGCGCAGCAGTTTAATGCAATGGTTCACAATATTCTTACCAAGAAAAATAGCAGCGAGGAGACGTCCGCTATGTTCGATCCGGAGAAGCTGGGCACATTGCTTTCAGGCGACGCGGTAGAAGTTGATTCAGCCAAACTCATTCAAACCCAAATGGATTTCATGCGCCAGCAAACTGAATTGTGGCAACAAGCCACAAAGGCGATGCTGGGCGAAAATTCCCATCCTGTCATGCAGGAAGAAAAAAGCGACCGTCGGTTTTCTCACACCGACTGGCAAGACAACCCTATTTTCAGTTACATGAAACAGGCTTATCTGATTAACTCAAAAATGTTGCAGGGAATGATTTCTTCCATGCAGTTCAAAGATCCAAAATCAGAAGAGCAAGTGAAGTTCTATACTCGCCAGTATATTAACTCGGTGTCTCCTACCAATTATTTGCTGTCGAACCCGGAAGTCTGCGAAGAAATTCTCAAAACCAAAGGCCAGAACATGGTGAAGGGTATCGAGAACTTCATGCGTGATTTGGAAAAGAGTCCGCTGGAAGCCTTCAAAATTACCCAAACCGATATGGATGCTTTTGAGGTGGGTGTGAACCTGGCTACAACGGAAGGCCAGGTGATTTACCAGAATGAGCTCATGCAGCTGATTCATTACAAACCTAAGGTGGAGAAAACCTATTCAACGCCAGTGCTGTTTGTGCCGCCGTTTATTAATAAGTACTACATTCTTGACCTTGATGAGCGCAAGTCTGCGGTAAAAGGATTGCTGGATTCTGGCTTTTCAGTATTCATGATTTCCTGGGTAAACCCAGATGCATCACTCGCAGACAAAGACTTCTTTGACTACATGAAACAAGGTCCCATAGAAGCACTGGATGTGGTTTGCGACATTACCGGTAAGAAAAAAGTGAACATGGTGGGCTTTTGTGTTGGTGGCACATTGTTAAGTGCAGCCACGTCTTACCTGCGAGCGAAAAAAGATACCCGGATCGAGTCACTCACCCTGCTCACCACACTACTGGACTTTAGTGAGCCCGGAGAAGTTGGCAACTACCTCACTGAAGATGCTTTGCCCATTATGGAGCAAAATGCAGACATTAAGGGCATTTACGATGGCCGCATTCTGGGTTTGAGCTTCAGCCTGCTGCGTGAGAACAACCTGTTTTGGTCGTACTTCATCAATAATTACCTTAAAGGCAAGGACCCAGCGGCTTTCGACATTCTGTTCTGGAACAGTGATGCGACCAACATTACCGCGTCTTGCTTCAAGCAGTACATTCGTACCACCTATTGGGAAAACAAACTGAAAGATCCGGGCGCGGTGGAAGTCGATGGCATTCCGATTGATCTTGGCAACATTGATGTTCCAGTCTATTTCCTGACGACTCTGGCCGACCATATCGTACTGTGGCAAGGCGCATACAAAGGTACGCAGTTAGTGAAAGGCGATACCCGTTTCGTACTGGCAGGTTCAGGGCACTTGGCTGGCGTTATTAATCCACCAGAAACCGGCAAATACCCGCACTGGACGAACGAAAAGCTGCCTGAAAGTGCCAGTGAATGGTTCGACGGTGCGGTGAAGCACGACGGTTCATGGTGGCCAAACTGGCACGAATGGCTTATTAGCCATCGCAAAACCAAAGTAAACGCCCCTCAACCCGGAGAACACGAAAAATACCCAATCATCGAAGCCGCGCCCGGCTCGTACGTGAAAAAGCAACTCGGTTGAGTTGCTGGTTTGTGGTTGGTGCTTCGCTCTCGGTGACGAAGAGAAACAAAAAAGGGGCCTTGCGGCCCCAGTGCTTTTGTCTATTCGGATTACGGTAAATTATGACTCGCTGTTTTTCTCTTTAGCGATGTCTAGTACACGTGAACGCAATTTTTCATCCGTTTGTACTAACTGAGCGATTGTGGTGTACGTCTGCACTTCCAGACCTGTTTTCTCAATTTCACTTACCATTTCAGTTTGCGCTGCTTGCTGAATTTGCTGCATTTTTTCAGGCGTTTCATCGCCGCTGATTTCAGACTGGTATTTATCTGCTACATCGCTAACTGCATTCATCGCAACAGTAAATTTTTCCAGAGTTGCGTCATCAAAATTTTCAGTTTGCATTGTAGGTGCGCTGGATAGACCCGTCTCTTTGGTATCTTCGGCAGCCTGTGAAGCGAAGTTAACAGAACATGCTACTGCCAGGCCAAGCGCTAATGATTTGACGAATTTATTCATATTGATCTCCAATTTGGATTCGAATTGCCGTCTAACCTTAAGACTCAGCGTAAAACGGCTCTCATCATCACTACAGCGATAACCATGCCACCCCGACAAAACCGAGCAATATCATGTAATTAAGAAAGCCGCATATATTTTCACCGGTAATTGTTGTGCAACAGTGTCGCTTTTTTTCACACCTTTTAAGTTGCCGGTGGAGCGTCTAATGCGCTACTCTGCGTATTGAACCGAAGAGGTAACGTCATGATCATCATTAAAAAATATCCTAACCGCCGACTGTACGATACGTCACAGAGTCAGTATGTAAATCTTGATTACATCAAAACACTGATTAATGAACGGCAGGAATTTAAGGTCATCGACTCGAAAACCGAAGATGACATCACCAAATCATTACTCCTGCAGATCATCAGTGAATCTGAAGCCAACGAAAATCAGTCTCTGCTGACCAATACCCTGCTTAAGCAACTTATTCGCTATTACGACACTGACATGCAATATTTTCTTCGTCAGTATTTAGAACAGTCGTTAGTGGCCTTTATTGAGCAGCATGATCAGGTTCAAGGTGTGATGAAGAATATGATGGATAACACGCCTTTTGGTATGTTCAATAAAATGATTGAACAAAATATGGAAGCGTGGAAAAAGTCGCAAAAATAAGTTTGTCTCCCTCCTTAACGCCACTTTGTTGCACAGCAGCATAAAAAGCTATTTGCTTATTATTTATTCGTCTAATTATTTTTGCTGCACCGCAACATTTTAGTTGATCTCCTGATTTCGATTGCTTAATATCTAACCAAAGATTGCTGCAACGCAGCAGATGGAAATCATCAACTGGTCAGGAGAAGAATATGTTTGGCAAGTTTTCAGAGCAGCTGAAAAGTACCACTAAGCCGGTACACACGCTGTTTGCTGTGAATACAAAAACATTGGAAAGTCTGTCTCAGCATCAGACAACACTGTTTACAGGGTTACTGAGCGACGGTATGCACTATATCGAAGCGGTATCTAAGCAAACAGAGTTGAAAGGTGTGATGAATGCGAATTCAGAGCTGGCAGAATCAGTTCGTGAGCGCATGACCAGCGCATCGAAAGATACCTACTCTACGCTCAACGCCATGCGAGAAGAAGTAACAGAAGTGATGGCTTCTAGCTTAACTTCTGCAGCGGAAGCAGCAAAAGAGACGGCGACTAAGGCAACCACTGAAACGAAAGAAGCAGTGAAAAAAGCCACGCCAAAGCCAGCCGCTAAAGCGACACCGAAAGCGGCCGCCAAACCTGCGAAAGAAGCAGAAACCGTAACGAAAGAAGCGGAAAAGGCAGTCGCAGAGGCAACGGAGAAAACGGCTGAGAAAGCCGCAGAAACCACAAAGGCTGTAGCAAAAGAAACCAAGCAGGCTGCGACTGAAACCAAAGCAGCACCGGCTAAAAAGCCTGCTACCAGAACCCGTCGTACGGCTGCGAAAAAGCCTGCGGCAACTAAATCTACAAGTTAAAACAACCCAGAAACTGGAGAAGAGTAATGTTTGAGCAAATGAACGAGCAAATGAAAAGCGCAATGAAGCCTATGACTGACCTTGCTACATTAAACATGAGCACTATGCAGGATCTGGCTGAGAAGCAAAACGCCATGTATAGCTCTCTGTTATCAGAGAACATGTCTTATTTTGAGAAAGCAGCACAACAGAAAGACATGTCTGCGCTGGCTGAAATGAACAAAGCTTATGTAGAAACTGTTCAGGAAACAGTGACTGATACTGCAAAAAGCTCTTACGCCATCATTTCAGAAGCACAGCAAAAAGCTGGCGAAATGTTTAAAGGTTTAAGCGACGAAATGACGTCTAAGTTCCAAAGCGCCGCTAAAGCGTAAAAAAACCGACAGAGCGACGTTCTCGTCGCTCTTGTTCCCCTCCACATTATGTGAACCTTTTTTCCCCCTAAAGGTCTTAGCCCCAGCCAGTTTTCGAGGAGAGACGTAATGAATTATCAGGCGTATGATTATCTGACACGCGGTGCATATATTATGCACGAGGGTTTCAGTCTGCTTAACGATATTGCGAGCCATCCTTCCAATCTCTATGGTCATACCTTGCCCGGCCGCATCACCCGCGCTTCGCTGGAAACTGCTATGCGGCTGACACAACGCTACGAAAAGCTGGGGTTTAATATCGACGAGATAAAAATCGACGATAAACGGCATAAAGTGAAAGAAGAGGTCGTATTTAGGAAGCCGTTTTGCGACCTCATTCACTTTCATCGAGCCGGTGTGCACGACGACCATAAAGTATTATTGGTTGCTCCGTTATCAGGTCACTTTGCCACGTTACTAAAAGGTACCGTTGAAGCATTATTACCTGATCACGAAATTTACGTGACCGACTGGGCTGATGCCCGTGAAGTACCTCTTGAAGATGGCCCTTTCAGTTTCGACTGCTATGTTGGTTATCTTATCGAAATGCTCGAATTCCTTGGCCCTGGCACACACTTGATGGCGATCTGTCAGCCAACTGTGCAGGCGCTAATTGCAACAGCCGTTATGGCTGGGAAGAAAAATGAATGTGTGCCTAAGTCGCTAACACTCATGGCCGGCCCGTTAGATTGCTCCAAAAATCCGACACGGGTCAACGAGTTCGCTCAGGAACACTCGATGAACTGGTTTCGTAATGTAGCCATTATGAAAGTGCCTTATGGTTACCCTGGTGAAGGTCGACAGGTTTACCCTGGCTTCATGCAGCTCGGCGGCTTCATTAGTATGAACCAGAAGTCACACTTGAAGAAATATCAGAACTTTTTCCAGAACCTGGTATTTGGCGAAGAGGAAGATGCTGACCGCTTCCGTGCATTCTATGATGAGTACATGGCCGTTTTAGATATGCCGGCTGAGTTCTATCTTGAAACCATTGAACGCGTTTTCAAGAACAATGAAATTGCCCGCGGCGCTATTACCTATCAGGGTGAACCGGTGAATTTCGAAACAATCACCAATACGGCACTACTCACCGTAGAAGGTGCCGATGATGACATTTGCGGTCTTGGCCAAACGGAAGCTGCGCAGGATATTTGCAAGAATATCCCCAAAAACATGCGTAAGCATCATGTTCAACCGGGCGCAGGCCATTATGGTATTTTCAGCGGCTCTAAGTTCCGTCAAAGTGTGCGCCCTATCATCACGGATTTCATCCACAAATACGCTTAATCACTCTGTGGTTAACGCACTACCATCTCTACGCGCCTGATCTCCAATCAGGCGCGTTTCGTATTTTCCCCTATGTTTCTCTCGCCCCAATGGGGACAGTTAAGGTAGCATGAACGCCTCAACAAAAAGGGTAATTTGTCATGTCTAAATGGATCCCGCGTAAACTTGGCTTATCTGTTCTGTCATTACTGGCAGCGTCTTCTTCTGTTTACGCCAACACCGATTTTGAACAGTGTAAAACGGAACTGTCACAACAGGCCGTTGCGCAGGGCGTTAGTGGCGAAACGGCCAGTAAAGTATTTGCCAACATTCAATATCAGCCCAGAGTGATTACACTCGATCGCAGCCAACCAGAATTTGTGCAAACGTTTCCGGGCTATTATGGTAAGCGCGTAACGGAGTGGCGAATTGGCAAAGGTCGGGAGATGTACGCGAAGCATCGCGAACTCCTTCGTAAACTGAGTCAGAAGTACGGCGTTCCGGCGCACTACCTTGTTGCATTTTGGGGTCTTGAAACTAACTTCGGCTCCTACAAAGGCAAAATGAACGTATTAAACTCTTTGGCAACATTAGCGTGTGATGAGCGTCGTAGTACCTATTTCACTAAAGAATTAATTACTGCAGTGAAGCTACTTGAGCGGGAATCCCTCGACCAAACACAAATGGTTGGTTCGTGGGCTGGCGCCATGGGCCACACGCAATTTATGCCATCGGCCTACATGAACTATGCTATTGACGGTGACGGCGATGGACAAATCAATCTCTGGGAAAGTGAAGAAGACGCCTTAGCATCTGCAGCGAATTTCTTATCGCAGTTAGGCTGGCAGCCAGGCTTCCGCTGGGGCCGGGAAGTAAACTTACCAGAAAATTTCGACTACCGTGATACCGGTTATAAAAACCGCCAGGCAATTACCAACTGGGATCAGATGGGCATTACCAAAGCCAATGGCGAGTCACTGGGTAGCAGCGACGAAAAAGGATACGTTGTGGTGCCGGCAGGACATAATGGCCCTGCTTTCATTGCCTACCACAACTTCCGCATCATCATGCGTTGGAATAATTCTGAGTTTTACGCTATTTCAGTAGGAAAGCTTGCCGATCAAATTGCCGGTGAAGCCGGACTCATCAAGCCGCTACCTGAACTCCCCGCTTACGAACGCAACGATATCATTAAGCTGCAAACTGCGCTCAATGAACTGGGCTATGATGTGGGCAAGCCTGACGGCATTATTGGACCTGCAACTCGCTCAGGTATTCGGGAATACCAATTGTCAAAAAACTTGGTTGCCGACGGATTTCCAGGTTTAGATGTGATGGAAGCAATAGGGGTTTTCAGCGAAACGCCGAAGCAAGAAAAGCAAAGCTAGTTTGAGTCTTTCAGAGAGCGAGCAGTCGCTCTCTGAAGTGTTGTACTGTGCCGAAAGGCTTAGTACATGTGTTGACCACCGTTTACAGACAGAGTTGAACCGGTAATAAAACCCGCTTCATCGCCAATTAAGAACAATACGCTACGCGCGATATCTTCTGGCGTACCAAGACGTCCAACCGGGATCTTAGCAACAATCTTCTTCAATACTTCTTCTGGTACAGCGCGAACCATTTCAGTATCAACGTAACCCGGTGCAATTGCATTCACGGTTACCCCTTTAGCCGCACCTTCCTGAGCAAGTGCTTTGGTAAAACCATGAATACCTGATTTCGCAGCGGCATAGTTTACCTGACCATACTGACCAGCCTGACCGTTAATTGAACCGATATTCACAATGCGACCAAAACCTTTCTCGCGCATAGAATCGATAACTGCACGACAAGTATTAAAACAGGAAGCAAGGTTTGTTTGAATAACAGCATTCCATTGTTCAAAATCCATGCGGTGCATGGTGCCATCCCGGGTGATACCGGCGTTATTTACAAGAATTTCAACAGGGCCATAATCAGTCGCAATTTGCTCAATTGCTTCTTTGGTTTTTTCAAAATTTGAGACATCAAATTTAAATGAAGGAATACCAGTGCGTTCAGTAAACGCCTTGGCTGCTTCGTCGTTACCACCATAGTTTGCCACGACTTTATAGCCGGCATCTTTCAGTGCCACACAAATTGCTTCGCCAATTCCTCGGGTGCCACCAGTGACAAGTGCAACTTTACTCATATCGTCTCCCTCTTTTTTTGTTGACGTAAATATGTACAACAATGCCTATATAAACACGCTTTTTCATACTTTTACAACGGATTCAGAAAGACTTTTTATGCGACTTTTGTCTAATAAAATTTATAAATAACTATTCGGACAAATATTTACGTTAAATATCATGCGCTTATTTTTCATACAGAAAATTTATGCCAGAATTAATCTCATTATCTTTTTCAAAAACAAGGAGTTGAGTCAGGTACAAATTACTACCAAATAGCAGTAAGCAGCACGGGAAATAACTTTTTTATGAGCGACGGTCGGATTACTTGTTTCTTGGTTTAATCGAACGCCCAGGTTTTTCACTCATCGGATCGTCAGGCCACCGGTGTTTAGGATATCGACCTTTCATTTCTTTCTGCACATCGAAGTAACTACCCTGCCAAAACGCTTTAAGATCGGAGGTGGTTTGAATGGGTCGTCCGGCCGGCGACAATAACTCAATGGTCACAGTTTTGTTTCCGTCGGCGACTGTGACAGTTTCGGTTTGCCCGAACATTTCCTGTAATTTTACTGCAAGCATCACTTCGCCATCGGACCGGTAAACCAACTTACGATTCTCGCCAGCAGGTACCGTAATACTCACTGGCAGGAAAGTATCCATTGCATGCTGCTGTCCCCAGGGCAATGCCTGGTGGCAGAGGTTTGCCCATCCGAGACCTTCAAGCTGCTCCCAGCGACGGAGCTTCCCGAGTCGCTTTTTAAGCTCATCAGCTTGCAGTAAAGATAACGGCGAGTCTGCGGGCAGCCAATTTGCGTCGCCGTCGAATGCCTGCGGCTGCCGTAGTGAGTACTTACAAGCTAGTTGATATCTGTTCCACCATGTCCGGTCTTTTTCGGACATCGGCCAGTCATTCAAGAGCGTCGCTTCAAGAAGCTGATACCATGCCGTAGCAACGACAATTTCACTTACCGAAGTCGCGGGTTCGCTACTCAACGTAATGTTATAAAAACCTTCAGTGGTTCGCGCCTCCATCTGCTTCTTCTGAGTATTGAAGATCATTGTCTCCCGGGCGCTAAAATGCTGCGGAAATAGTGTTCGCAAATCCGCTTCGGTTATCGGTTCTGCAGTGCGAATAATGACGTCACTTCCCAGCACCTGACCATCTAACACCACCAGCCAATCCGACTTCTCAATAACATTGTCTGGTAACCTGGCGCCGCGGCCACTGGCAAGCTTATACTCGTTACCCTTGCGGCGATAAGCCACCCGAAAAGGGAAAGCAACTGCGAGACATAGACTTAGCGCTCTGGCGGGAAGTTTATCGGGCGAATGTTTTAACGCCGTCGCTATCAGTTTTGCGTACCGTCGGGCCTGACTTTTCATGCGTTCGACTGTAGAAGCGTCTGCGTGCTGAAGCCATGTTGAAAGGTGAATACCTGACGACTGCACAATATTCTCTTCAGCAACCGCTGCTATCCAACATGCCGCCTCTTTGATGGCGCCCTCTGTAAACAGATCATTAAATTGCGAAGCCAGCGCCTCGGCTTTCATTAGCATTGCTGCGATAGCGGGTTGCGCGGGCACTTCGGCAATCTGTCGCCCGGTTCCCGTGAGGCTACCGCTATCATCAAGTGCATCAAGGGCTTGCAAACGCTGGGTCGCACCGTTGCACTGCGCTTTAGAAGGCTTAGTGAGCAAGGCCATGTCTTCAGGCTTGGTGCCCCATGCCAGCGCATCGAGATACAGCGATGTGATATCTTCACGCTCAATTTGCGGTACGGGAAAGCCAGCCAGGCGATCTTGCTGTTCTTTGCTCCATAATCGATACACCTTACCCGGCCCGAGTCGTCCTGCTCGTCCTTTTCTCTGAGTCGCTGATGCCTGAGAAATTAATTGGGTGTTCAGTTGGGTAAAACCACTGGACTGATGGAAGGTCGCTACATTTTCGAGGCCACTATCAATCACCACACGAATGCCTTCGATGGTCAGACTGGTCTCTGCGACATTGGTTGCAAGAATAACTTTTCTTCTACCATTTTCGCCCGGTTGAATCGCTGCTATCTGCCGCTCTTTAGTGAGCGCACCGTACAGCTGATGAATCACACAATGAGAAGAGACATTTCGATCATTAAGCAAATTCGCAACCCGCCTGATAGCGCCGGTGCCCGGCAAAAATACCAGAATGTCGCCATCATCCAGATCTACGCTGTTTTTCACCGCGCGAGCCACGGCTTCATGCATTTGATGTGCAGCAGGCTGTCCAAGGTAAACCTCTTCCACCTCAAATTGTCGGCCTTCCGACTTTAACACTGCGGCATCGGGCAACAGCATTTTCAGCTCGTCCACATCGAGGGTGGCAGACATGACGATAACACCTAAGTCATCCCGCAAGCCCTCCTGCACTTCCAGCGTCAGCGCCAGGCCAAAGTCGCTATGCAGGCTTCGCTCATGGAATTCATCGAAGATGATCAAAGAAACGCCAGTGAGTTCGGGATCGTTCTGAATAAGTCGGGAGAGTACGCCTTCGGTAACTATTTCAAGTCGGGTGGCGTTGCTAGTTTTATTCTCACCGCGAATACGGTAACCCACCGTTTCTCCTACTTTCTCACCCAGTTGGGATGCCAGATAAGCGGCCAGATTGCGAACCACCACACGACGGGGTTGCAACATGATGATACGCCCATCCACCGCCTCTAACAGGGCAAGGGGTAAAACCGTCGATTTACCCGCTCCCGGCGGCGCGCCGACAATCACATTGCCGGTTGCAACGGCATCGAGCAGTTCAGGAATAAGGGCGCTGGCAGGCAAATCAGTTCTGGCGGCAGTCATAGTGTTTCAGTATGGTTTATATATGGCGCATTTTACCTGCCTGCCATGATTTTGCACGGGGCGAATGAGAGCAATATCGCAGTATGCTACATCACTCTATTTACGATTACTCTGGCGCTACCTTTATCAGCATATCTTCCACTGCCTGAATAACTGCTGAAGGAGCATCTGCGGGAATATCATGGGTCGCGCCCTCAACCACACGTATTTCACTGTTGTCAGAGAGAGCGGCCAACTCTTCTTGCAAAGCTGTCCATAAAGGACCAACCCCCTCGAAACGAGGATTACCTTCGTAGGCTTTATCATCGTGAGACAGCACAATCATGGGCAAATCACCAAAGTCATAGTCGAATTCATCCAATGGCGTGTAATTGCCTTTTTCCCGAACATAAGTTGAGAGCACGTGCGCCCAGCGAAGGCTGACGTAATACGCGCTCGAATCAACTTCTCCTTCCTCCACGCCCGGCCTGAACATGGCCAGAATGTCATCCACGCCAAACCAGGCTGTCCAATAGGCTTTCTGTTCCACTTCGGCAGGAATAGGGTCGAGCTTGCCGCGCAGGATCTCGTGCTGATTTTCGTGGGCGGAGTCCACCAGAATAAGGCCGGCTATGTTCAAGTTCGCCGCATCACCGGTGTTGCTCAAAGCGCGATGAAGTGTGCGTCGAGCCAAAATACCGCCGTAGGAATGCCCAACGACAATCACTGGCTGGTCAGCGGCAACATGGGTAAGAACGGCTTGCTGCACCATCGATTTATCGTCGGTAGAGAAATCGGGGGCAATGTCATCACTGCCGCCGTAACCTAAGCGATCGTAGTAACAAACCCGATTCGTTTGAGATAATTTTTCAGACAGCGATTTCCAGGTTTCATCTGAGCCTGAACCAAAGCCACTCTCAAAAAATATCAGCGGCGCCCCGTCACCACTGCATACGTACCTTACCTGTTTACCATTTACCGACAGGTATTCACCGGGATAATGAGAAGAAGGAGAATGTATCCAGGCAGCCGCTCTTAGCACACCGTAAATAATCACAACCAGTAGAATGAGCAGTCCGATGCCTTTCAAAATTTTGCGCGTCATTGCCATGAGTCATTAGTCCTTTAATCATTGATCCCGGTTTAAACCGTTAACCTATCAATAACATATTAATTTCCAGACAACCAGATCGACGCCAGACTGATATACTCACATCCATGAGCGCTAGACGCCCTGTTTAAGTCGACACTAAAAGTGGTAAAAGTATTATGCGCAGTTTCATCGGACTGGACTTGTCCGCTAACAACAAACTTGCCCTGGCAGAATGGCGTGAGAAAGCCCTGCCGTCGGTGTCAGCCAAGCGACCTGAAGGATTACTGCCTAATCAGAAAAGTCCGCCGGTTGCGGTGCCGCCAGAGAACTATCACATCACGTTGGCATTTCTGGGTGACATCACTCCCCGCCAGCATGACGAATTACTTTCCATTCTGGATGAGCTCACAGCTGAGCCTTTTGATGTTGAATTGGATACCACTGGCTACTGGGACGGCCCGAAAATTCTCTTTGCCGCGCCCTTTTCGCCTGAAAAGCCGCTGATGAAGCTGGCAAAGGAAATCCGCAAAGCTGCCCGGGCCAGCGGCATTCCGGTAGAGAGTCGGGAATATCGCCCGCATGTTACTTTGGTGAGAAAAGCCACCAGCGATGTGCCGCCTCCTTTGCTGCCACCCTCAATAAAATTTCACTGTCAGGATTTTCATTTCTTTGAATCTGTTTCCACCCCGTCAGGTGTGCGTTATCCCATTCGACATTCCTGGTCATTGGAGCCGAATATTTCTGTTCGCGAGCGGCTTCGCCGGGGACTGCTATGAGATATATTAATTTCGGCTTTACAGATGCGCACCGCATGGTAAAACATGAGGCATATTTTTCAGAGTTATAATCATCATGCAGCACACGTTTCGTTTAGTTATCGATTGCCCTGATCAGGTTGGCCTGGTTGCCCGGGTTTCTCAGTTTTTAGCCGATCATGGCGGTACCATTGTAGAAGCCAGCCATCATACCGATTTGCAGACCGGTCGTTTTTTCATGCGCCACGAGATTGGCGCAGATTCTCTTCGCCTAAACTACGACAGCTTCATCGAAGCTTTCACCCCGTTAGCCAACGAATTCCAGATGAACTGGAAACTCACGGATTCGCGCGCTAAGCAGCGCATGGCATTGCTAGCTAGCCTTGAGTCACATTGCCTGGTGGATTTGCTTCACCGTTGGCATACCGGTGAACTTCACTGTGATATTCCGGTGATCATTGGCAATCACCCGCAAATGAAACAGTTTGCTGACTGGTACAAAGTGCCTTTCCACTGGGTGGATTTCAAATCGTTAGGTAAAGAACAAGCATTCTCTCAAATTGAAACCTTGCTCGAATCATACAACATTGATTTAACCGTGCTCGCGCGCTTTATGCAGATTTTACCCGATACCTTATGCCAAAAACTGCAGGGCAAAGCCATTAACATCCACCACAGTTTCCTGCCTTCTTTTGCGGGTGCCCGTCCGTATCAGCAGGCTTACGATCGCGGTGTAAAGCTGATTGGTGCAACTTGCCACTACGTCACCAAAGATCTCGACGAGGGGCCAATCATTGAGCAAAGCGTGAAGCGTATCAGCCATAGCGACAGTGCAGCAGATATGGTGCGTAAAGGTAAAGACTGCGAAGTAAATGCCCTCGCCCACGGCGTGCGTAATCACCTGGAAGACCGGGTGATCATTCATCGCAATAAGACGGTTGTTTTTGCTTAAGACGCTTTTGCGTAAAGGTAAAGTAACTCGCCTCAGGTAGTGCCCGTCGTCGCTATATAGCGATGTGATCAGCATTCCAGTAGACTGGAATGCTGATAATAACGACGATGGAATGAACCATGGGAAACTTTAAAACCTCACTAACGGCCTTGGCCGTTGCTCTGTCCCTTACCGCCTGTTCTGATCAGGCCGCTAATGAATCAGCGACTACCGCTACTGCACCGCAAACAACACAAACCCAACAAGCCAGTGAATTCAGCAATGTGCTACTGCAAGAATTCCCCGGCCCCTACGGCGGTGTACCACAGTTCGACAAAATGAAGGTTGAAGATGTAAAACCAGCCCTGCGCAAAGGGATGGAGTTGAACCTCGCTGAAATTGAAGCGATTGCCAATAACCCTGAGCCACCCACATTTGAAAATACCATTGTGGCCATGGAACGCGCAGGCAGTGCACTTAGCCGCGTGTTTAAATATTACGGGATTTTTAGTTCAAATAAATCGAGCCCAGAGTTCCGCGCCGTGCGCACGGAGATGTCTCCAGAGCTGTCGGCCTATTCAACAAAAATTACCCAGAACGAAGCCCTGTTCGAGCGTGTAAAAGCCGTATATGAAAGCGAAGAACTGCAAAGCATGGGTGAAGAGGAAAAGCGTGTAGTTAGCAATGTCTATAATGGTTTTGCTCGCAACGGTGCCACTTTAGATGCTGAAGGCAAAGCACGCTATGCTGAAATCAGCAAAGAATTAGCTGGTCTATATAACAAGTTTTCTAGCAACGTGCTGCATGATGAAGAAAGCTATGTCACTTACATCACTGAAGATCAACTAGGTGGATTACCTGATTCATTTATTAAGGGTGCCGCTACAGCGGCTAACGAACGTGGCCATGAAGGTGAGTATGCAATCACTAACACACGTTCATCCATGGACCCGTTCCTCACCTACAGCACCAATCGCGAACTGCGTGAGAAAGTGTGGAACACCTACTACAACCGTGGTGACAATGGCGATGAGTTTGATAACAACGACGTTATCAAGCAAATCCTAACGTTGCGTGATGAGCGTGTAGAACTGCTTGGCTACGACAATTATGCCCAGTGGCGCTTAGAAGATCGTATGGCTAAGACACCTGAAAATGCCATGGATCTGATGATGAAAGTGTGGCCTGCAGCCATTGCACGCGTCGACGAGGAAGTCGCCGACATGCAGGCGATTGCCGACGAAGAAGGCGCAGACATCACTATCGCACCGTGGGATTATCGCTTCTATGCTGAGAAAGTCCGTCAGGCAAAATACGATCTCGATTCCAATGAAGTAAAACAATATCTGCAGTTAGATAAGTTACGCGAAGCGATGTTCTACGTAGCCGGTCGTTTGTTCAACTTCGACTTTACACCAGTACCAGAAGGAAAAGTGCCCGTTTTCCACCCTGACGTGAAAGTGTGGGAAGTGAAAGACAAAGACAGCGGTAAGTTGATTGGTTTATGGTACCTCGACCCGTTTGCGCGTCAGGGTAAGCGCTCTGGCGCCTGGGCAACCACGTATCGTAGTTACACCACCTACGATGGCGAAACTACCGTACTGGCCTCTAACAACTCAAACTTCGTGAAAGGGCCGGAAGGCGAGCCAACGCTGATTTCCTGGGATGACGCCAACACGTATTTCCACGAGTTTGGTCACGCACTGCATTTCTTGTCGGCAGATGTAAAGTATCCAACGTCACATTCCGGCGTTCGTGATTACACAGAGTTCCAATCTCAATTGCTGGAACGTTGGCTTACCACTGACGAGGTGATCAACAACTATCTGGTTCACTATAAAACCGGCGATCCTATCCCTGCAGAACTGGTGCAGAAAATTAAAAATGCCGCCACGTTTAACTCAGGCTTCGGCACCACTGAGTACATGGCATCCGCTATTATGGATTTGCTGTATCACACCACGGATCCTGACAAAATTGATCCCGATGCTTTCGAGCGCGAACAGTTAGCTAAACTGAATATGCCAGAAGAAATCGTGATGCGTCACCGCAGCACCCAGTTTGGTCACGTATTCTCTGGTGAAGGATATTCATCAGGTTACTACGGCTATATGTGGGCCGATGTATTGTCTTCCGATGCCGCTGAAGCTTTCCGTGAAGCGCCAGGCGGTTTCTACGATAAGGAAGTGTCTGCGAAGCTGGTTAAATACCTGTTCTCTGTACGTAACGCAATGGACCCAGCAGAGGCGTATCGCAAGTTCCGAGGTCGCGATGCAGAAGTAGATGCACTGATGCGAGACCGTGGTTTTCCGGTACCAGAAGATAAGTAAGTAACCACTTGCATATAAGAAAGGGGGCGATGAAATCATCGCCCCCTTTTTATTGAAACCGGCCTCTCAGTCGATATCAGAAACTAATTCGGTAACCCAGTTGCAGTTGATTATCGTAACTTTTATCCCAGTTAAGCGCCAAATCCGAAGTATTGCCTAACCACGTCTCACGTCGCATAGCAAAAGACAAAACATGATCTTCTTTGAAGCCATCGGTTTCGAGGTAAACGGATAGCGTGCGACTGTCTGGTAACGCCAATGACCCGCTCATGGGTAAATCAAGGTCGTGGGCTGGACGTAAGCCCGTTGCGATGCCGTAACGAAAATCTTCATTATGCCACCACGAGATCACTTCGTAAGAACGAGATGTTACCCGTTGATTGAAAACACCAAACTCTAATACCCCTCTGCCGTAAAGGGCCAGGGTTTCAACGCTTGTATTGTCTGAAAGCTGTAAAGACATACTGAGTTTATAGTCTTTCTGCTGACAACCATTAAATTTGATTTTGTTCTTGGTGAGTGAAACGGCAAATTGCTTTGAGACTTCGAGGTGCTTTTTCAGCCAAGCCTCCGCTTTCTCACTAAACAAAGAGCCAGCATGAACCTGAAATGTGCTCAGCGAAGCACAAATTGCTAAAGATGCAATAAACTTCGACATTGCCAGCTCCCTTCTCATTATTAGTTAACGCAGCTCGTCACTGCAATCGATGAACTGAGTATAAGAAAAGGTGAGAGACTTTGGGTATAAAATTAGATTATCAATTAGTCTAAAACTATACCCTTATAATCGGCATCTGTTGATTTTTAAAACAATTAGTGGATTTTCAGTACTGCGATTTTTGCAGAAGTATATGGAGAACTTTCTTGTGTGATCCAGATATTGCCATTTGGCGCATGGCAAACGCCTTCTACTTGCGCAAATTGCGACAGCATATGAACGCCAGTAACTTGGTACTCATTGCTTATCGTGGCGATAAACGGCTTAAACATGCCCAGTGCGTTACTGCGATACCCAACCAGCGCATATTCCTGCTTCTCTTCGCTCCAGTCTACGCCCGTGACAACACCAGGTAACCCTTCAACCTTTGCGGTTGGCGAAAGCGATTGTTTAGCCTTGATGTCCTGCACGTTATACACATGCGCGGTCTCTGTCGCCCAGCTCTTCGAGAAAATCTGCAGTTTACCGTCACGCATAGTCATTGCTTCACCGTCGTAATCGTGGGCGTAAGGCACATTGTCTGCAGGCTTATTACCGGTATACGTGAAGCGCAATTTTTCTGTTTTCGAACTGTCTTTGCGATCTATTCTGTATATCTTGAGGTTTTTTCGTTTACCGGCGTTATTGCCAATATCACCGATATACAAATAATCTTCATTTCCCGTGATGGTTTCCCAATCCTGGTTAGTGATATCCAGCTCTGCTTTTCCGGTAATTTTACCCAATTCGTTTATGGTGAACAGTTCCGGCTTATTGCCAGAATCGTTAATTGAGAACGCGCCTCCGTCTATACAGAACAGACCTGAGGTTTCTTTTAGTGCATTATCCAAAGAATAACTGGACAGTACCTCAACCCCTCGCTGGGTATCTGCTGACACGGAGCAACCCGTCATCAGGAACAAAGGGCTCAATAACAAAAAAATACGATTCACAATTACTCTCTTTGACAGAAGGGCCTAAGCTATATTAGCTATAGATAATTAAAACAATATTATAAGAACAAACTTCGGTACTATGCACGCAGGTAGTGACGTTATGCAACCTTTTGAAAGTAAATCCGGTTCGTCCTGCAAGCAGTATAAACAAGCCATATAACAATAAGATGCCAAATTTGTTTAATGGCGGAAAACTTAAGGTAAAAAGGAAAATAACTTGTCAGACCCTTTACTGAGCCTCGTCACCGTTGGACTGCTGTCGATTTGCTGCCAGTTCCTGGCCTATAAAATTCGGTTACCGGCTATCTTGCCGCTACTCATTGTCGGCATTATCGTCGGTCCCACATTTCACCTACTGGATGCCGATGCACTGTTTGGCGATCTGCTATTTCCAGTGGTTTCACTGTCTGTAGCAATTATCCTGTTCGAGGGCGCATTAACGCTCAAGTTCAGCGATATCGCCGGTCATGGCAACATGGTGAGAAACCTGTGTAGCGTAGGTGTTTTGGTTACCTGGGTAATAGCAGCACTCGCCGCGCATTTTAGCCTGGATCTGTCATGGCAGCTTTCAGCACTTTTTGGGGCCATAGTCACTGTAACGGGCCCAACGGTTATTGTTCCGATGATTCGGACAGTAAGGCCAAAAAGTAATATCGCCAACATTCTTCGTTGGGAAGGCATTGTTATAGATCCCATCGGGGCATTACTAGCGGTTCTGGTGTACGAGTATATCGTGGCGTCTCAAGACACCGCGCTGATGCACACCCTCATCGCCTTTGGTAAGACGGTAGGACTGGGCACCATTTTTGGTCTTGCCGGTGGTTATCTGCTTGGTATTTCACTAAGAAAAGAGCTCATTCCGCATTATCTGCAAAATACGGCCGTACTCACCCTTATCCTTGGCATTTTCGCCATTTCAAACGCGCTTGCCCATGAGTCAGGCCTGCTGGCAGTGACTATTGCGGGTATGGTGCTGGCAAATATGAAAGATGTGGATGTTGAAGACATCCTGGAATTTAAAGAAACACTCAGTGTGTTGCTTATCTCCGGATTATTTATCATTCTCGCATCACGACTCGACCTGAACGCCGTTATGGAAGTCGGTTCTGGGGTGTTTGTGGTGTTGATTGCCATTATGTTTGTCGCGCGACCGCTTTCAGTACTCGCTTCATCGGTAGGAACCGGACTCAACTGGCGTGAATTGGCACTGATCAGCTGGATTGCACCCCGAGGTATCGTCGCCGCTGCGGTATCAGCACTGTTTTCTCTACAGTTAGAAGAAATAGGCTACGAAGGCGCTGGCGTTATTGTGCCGATGGTTTTCGTGGTCATTATTGCCACCGTGGTAGTACAGAGCTTGTCTTCCAAATATGTGGCAACGTTCCTGAAAGTGCGTTCGCCAGCCCCTAATGGCTTTCTCATTTTTGGTGGTAGCAAATTCAGCCGACTTCTAGCAAAGGAATTGCAAAGCCACAACTTACCGGTTTGCATAGCAGACACGAACTGGGATGCCATTCGAGAAACCCGCATGATGGATATTCCTGCTTATTTCGGCAACCCTATGTCAGACCATGCTGCCCGAAGCCTCGAGATCAACCTCTTCGGCACGGTACTGATCATGTCGCCCTACAAACAACTTAATCCAATGATTGCCTATCACTTTGAGTACACCATGGGTAAAGATAAGGTTTGGGGACTTACCAACAATGAGCAAACGGCAAGACCTAGCCATCAGGTCAGTACTCAGTATGCGAAGAAAATGGCATTGTTTGACGAGGGTGTAACGTATGGCTATCTGGCAACGGCGGTCACTCGCGGTGCCAAAGTTAAGACAACCCGCCTGAGTGAAGAGTTTAGCTTCGCCGATTATACTAAACAGTATGGTGACAGAGCGGTACCCTTGATTGCATTTGATGATAATGGGCGTACTCACACCTTCCTTACCGGGAAAGCGCTGGAGCCAAAAGCGAACTGGAAATTGATAAGTCTTATTGTTCCTGACAGTGAACCTGTCTGAGATCTGAGGCCAGAACAGCACCCTACCTTTCGGCAGGGTGCCTCTCCCTGGAAAAACGAGTAATCAAGTGCTCCCCTCTATTATTATTATTGGATGCGTTGTTGTTTATTTTTTGCTTGATTAGCGTCGTCGGCCATATAAAAGCAAACACAGTGCCAAGTGTAAAAAAGCCTAAAGAAACATAAACGTAGTTAAAATCTTGATGAATAATCAAGCAATCAAAAAATCAGCTGCACCAAATTGATGCCCATAAAACTCTTATTCGCACTAATGCTGGTCACAGGGAACGAATGACTTCGATGGTTTTTTCTACAGCGCCTTGATTAGCCCTTAACACAGCGTAGCCCGCCTCACCCGACTGTTTCGCTTTGGTAGGGTCTGCCAGCAGTGATTGGCAACAGGTTGCCAGTGCCGTTGCGTCATTAACAATAAACAACGCGCCATTGTCCTGCAGGTACTGACAAATTACGGGGTTGTTATAGGTGTTTGGCCCCATGATGACGGGTAACTTTACTGCTGCGGGTTCCAGGGCATTGTGTCCGCCTCTGTCCGCCAGACTCCCCCCCACAAAAGCGATGCTGGCAACCTGGTAAGCAGCATTCAGTATGCCCATTTCATCCACCAATAGCACATCGGTTTCCGGTGTCACCAGCCCGCCTTCAGAGGAAAAGACGGCCTGCATTTTTTCTTCCGTCAGCAATTTTTTTACCGTATTAAAGCGCTCAGGATGCCTGGGTACCAGGATTAACAACAACGGCGGGT
>Ga0208204_100193_pt1 | contig 21948 bp, 17 predicted proteins | sample DeeseametaMP2252_FD_184173 | JGI IMG/M metagenome (GOLD analysis project Ga0208204, IMG submission 184173) | Marine microbial communities from the Deep Pacific Ocean - MP2252 (SPAdes) | ecosystem: Environmental > Aquatic > Marine > Oceanic | place: West of El Salvador, Pacific Ocean | collected...
GAAACGCGTTAGCGGCGATGGTAGTGTGGGGTTTCCCCATGTGAGAGTAGCACACCGTCAGGCTCCCAATTACGAAAAAGCCCGCTCATCTGAGCGGGCTTTTTTCGTTTCCTTTATCCTAAAAAGTTAGTTTATTTGCTCATTTTTATGTTGAAAATAAACCCACTCTACAGAAATGAAAGCGATTAGCATGCACAAGGGAATTTGCGTGGCTGTGATAAACCCCATGCTATTGAATATGAAGCTAGCGACGAATGAAAATACAAGTAAGGCAATATGTTTAAAGATGCCCATTTCTCCGGCTTTCGCTAGTGCTTTCTTGTTGTCCACGTATCCTCCTGAACAGATCTAATACTAAATAGTTACATACATACGCTAGTGTTTGTAAGAGACGTTATAACCGAAAGTCGGTGTGGTTGAAATTATTCTGCGGCTGAACTGCTGAAAGTCTCGGTTAAATACGGAATGTTGCGTTGCGCATACAGGGAGGATCAGAAAAGACCGAGTTGCTGGTTATCGATATCTTCGAAGCGCAGTCCTACGGCGGGAAGGATGCTGTCGGCTATTGGGCGGATTTGCTTTTCCACATAGTGCTCATAGTCCAACGGCTGGTTCACTGACTCCACTGTCTGTGGGCCACCTAATGTCATCATGTAGCGAACGGTTGTCCGATGTTGATAACGTAGTTTCTTTCCTGTAGCTGTGTTAATTTCATCGGCCTGCCTGGCTGCTTTTACATGCGGCGGCTGACTTCGTGTGTAGCTCGATAGGGGCTTTCTGAGGCGTCTTGCATACACCAGTTGCTCATCTTTTTGTCCCGCTCTAATTGCAGCAAGCAGATCCCGAATGTAGGTTTTTACAGGCTCATTAGCGAATATGCGGGTGTAGAGATCTTCCTGAAATTTTCGGGCTAATGCCGTCCAGTCTGAGCGAACATTTTCTAACCCTTTAAATACAACCGTCTCCTCGCCATCTCTATCAATGAGCCCTGCATAGCGTTTCTTACTGCCTTCTTCTGAACCACGGATAGTGGGCATAAAGAAGCGTCTAAAGTGCGTCTCAAACTCAATTTCCAGATGACAGGGCAGATTAAACTCCGCATCTAAACGTTGCTGCCATTTTGTGTTGATAAGCGTCTGAAGATGTAAGCCTATTGTTCGAGCTGCGTCGCTGTTGTGGTTATCGCCTATAAATACGAAGGTAGAATCGGTATCACCGTAAATCACCTCGTAGCCTTCGTCTTCAATCCATTTTGCTGTGGTTTGCATGATCTCATGCCCACGTAATGTTATGGAGCTGGCTAAACGCGGATCGTAAAAAGGACATCCGCCACTCCCCAGTACACCATAAAAGGAATTCATTAAAATTTTAATGGCTTGGGAACGGGCAGCATCTTTCTGGCGTTTAGCTTCATCACGCTGTCGCCATAGGTTAGCTATAATGTCGGGCAAGAAGTTCTGCTGTCTGGAGAAGCGAGCGCCGCGGAAGCCTTCTATGGCATTTTCCGGGTGTAACAAGCCTTCAGCGAGCCCTAACGGGTCGATAAGAAAAGTGCGAATTATTGAGGGGTACAAGCTTTTAAAGTCAAGTACCAGTACATTGTCATACAGTCCCGGCTTCGATGACATTACGTATCCACCCGGGCTAGCCAATCCGCCGTTTTCTGGTCGTACCCCGCACACGTAACCAGCGCGATGCAATTTTGGCAAATACACATTGATGAACGCGGCAACTGAGCCACCTGGTCGGCTCATATCGAGACCAGTCAGCGTACTGCGTAGCATTAGGAAGTCGATAAACCCGGTTTGTTGCGCAATGCGATTAACCAGTACGCAATCCTGATAATTGTATGCCACCAATTGCTCAGGCTCATCACGATAGAGAGACTTAATTTCTTCTAGTCTATCGTCACTCTCGATAAGCTTACCTTCTCCAAGCAGTGCATGGGCTACGTGATCAAGGGTGAAACGTTCAAATTGATAAGTCATGGTTTTAAGCGCTTCTATGCCATCAATAATACAGCGTCCGGGGATCTCAGTGATCACCTGGGCACCGTTATCCCACTCTCTGATACTCAGAGGTTCATTTCCCCGGCCTAAACGAAGTGAGACCCCCAATCTTTTCGCTATACTGTTCAACACGGCCAAATCAAACTGTTTTACGTTCCAACCAAGAATTACATCGGGGTCGATGTCTTGAATTGCATTGGAAAATGCCTCCAACACTGATTTTTCGTCCGCTAAGTTAATTACGTCAAATCGTTGGTCGATTTTTTTAACTGAGGCGGTTTCTGCAGTGTTGAGAAAAACGCAGTTTAATTTTTCAGAGGCGATTGCAATGGAATACAAATATTGATGCTCATCGCACTCAATATCGAAGGAGATAACATTCAAAGTCGTGCGAAAGGGCGCGCCTTTTACTTTTGCATCTTCGATGGTACTCCCATGGCGTGTACCCTGAAAGCTGATGCTACCGTAGGCAAAACGCTCCATTAAAAAGCGATCAACAGATTTGATGTCACCTTCGTAAAGTGGAATAAACTGAGCTTCTGCTGCGCGGCGAAGTTTACTTTGGGTGAGATCGAGGTTGCTGCGAATTAACGTAACGGGTTTTTGTTCCAGTGTTTTAACTGACACGGTTTCATAGGTAACGTTAAGGTTTTGCTTTAAAGCGATTTGTTTTATCTGGTCAACATGGTCGTTACACACAAAGCAAACGTTGCTCTGTGGTTCTGACAACAACCGTAGTGGGCCCGTTTCAGTGGCAACCCACAATTCAATGCGTTCTACATTACCTTGCCGTACAGTACGTCGGGTTAATACGAAACCGTATCCTGTTTCTGTTCGCGTTGTGTGTAGTGACATGTCGTTCAGGATGAGGTTTCGGTATTAGCCTTTTTGCCTGCCACGATTTTATCTCGGCCTGTGCGTTTCGCTTCGTAAAGGGCTTCATCGGCTTCGGCGATCACCTGAGTAAGACTTCGATAGTGCTGAGCATCGACAATGCCCACTGATAGCGTTACAGATAATGAGGGTATTTCCAGGCGCGATGGCAGTTTTCTAATTTTATCAGCAAAGCGCTTGAGCATATCAATCGATGCTTCGGTATCAGTATGAGGAAATAGGAATAGAAATTCCTCGCCACCAATTCGGCCTAACACGTCGGTTTTACGAAAATGCTTCTGCGCGCAATCGCCAAATTCTCTAAGTACATCGTCACCAACTTGATGGCCAAACTTATCGTTTATTTGCTTGAAAAAATCCAGGTCGATTACTGCTGCAGTAAGATGATTACCATGACGGTGGGCGAGTTGATATTGTTGCTCAGCGTCTTCCATGGTTTTTCTGCGAGTCATGAGCCCGGTAAGACCATCGAAGTTTGCTAACTGCTCTAAACGGTGTTTTTGCCGCTTACTGTTAAAATAAAGCCAGGTAAGCAGAAGACAAACTACGAACAACAGAGCGATAACCGCAATGGTAAATTGTTGAATTCGATTTTCGTTAATTAACTGGTTTTGTTGCCTGAGGTTTTGCTCTTCTAACAACGCGTTTTTCGCTCGCTGCTGTTCTAAATCAAACTGTGCCTGTAACTCTAGAATACGGCGTGAGTTTATCTCTTTTTGCAGCGTTGCGCGGTTTTGGCGGTTTTGGAGTAAAACCGCATAGGCTGATTGATGATTACCCTGCGACGCATAGGCACGGGCTCGGCTATCAGCAATGGCAATGCGTTGCGGTAGAAATGAGTCTCCTACAGCTAGTGATGATGCTCTGTCGAGAAATTGTTGCGCAATTTCGGGCTGCGCTCTTTGCAGGGCGATATGTGCTTCTTCAATCAGCACCTTAATTTGCATAAAGGGGTTTGCACCCTGAGTGAATAACACGAGTGCTTCATCAAGGTAAGACATGGCCTCATCAGACCTGCCTAAATCGATAAGCTCAGAAGCGACGGCTTCGTAGCTGAAAGCAGCGCCTTGCAAATCTCGGATAGAAAGGGCGATGCGGGCCGATTCTTCTAACAATGCAATGCCTTTTTCACTGCTGCCGGTAGCGAGTGTTGTTTTGCCTAAGCCGAACAGTGTGTTGGCGAGTTCCAGCTTTACATCGTGTTCACGGTACCAAGTTTCGGCCTCTCGATAGAATTTTTCGGCCTGTTCAGGCTCTTCGATATATAAGTAAACCAGTGCAAGCATACTGGCAAAGTCAGCACGACTGAACATACCAAGGTGTGTTTCGAGACGTTGGTAACCTTCCTGAAAAAGTGCCTGAGCTTCACTGTACTGCGTCAGCGTAATACTCAAATAGCCATTCACGCTAATAGCGTAATTGATAAGACGCTGATCGTTATTCTTGCGCGCCCATTGCAGTGATGCTCTGGCCTGATTTACAGCGGCTTGTGAACGTCCTAAGCCATTCAATGCCTTGGCTTGCGCTAATCGCAAATAATGATAGAGGGATGATTCGGTATCAAGCTGCAGGCTGAGGCCAGTTTCAGCAGCTGATAGTGCCTGTTCATGCAGTGCCAGCGCACCGTTGGCCTGGCTGATCAAATAATATCGCGTCGCCAGGGCTTCGGGAGTTTGGCGTTTTGTCGCGTTGGAATCGAGGTTTTCCAGCACTTCCACAGGGTTGTTTCGGATTTGTGCCAGCATCTCCTCTGTTTCCGCACTCCAGGTTGTGCCAAGTGCTAGAGCGGAAGGCGCAAAGGTTACAATGAGAATAATGCAGCTACAAAAAACCAGGGACACACATCTGGAATACAACATCGAAACTCCAGTCGATGAATAAAGACAAGCTATCATAGCCCGATATGAATATATCAAGAAATATTTAGTGCGACAGGCAATGGATTTTAAACGATTTATTCTTCTTCAGGATCAATAACAGGTAAATTTACCTCGAACACCGAGCCGACCCCCGGTTTACTGCTCACGGAAATAGTCCCCTGATGTTTCTCTATAGCAGTATAAGCAACAGATAAACCCAAGCCTTGTCCTAATCCTTCTGGTTTGGTGGTGAAGAATGGGTCGAAAACTTTCTTGATAATATGCTCTTCGATACCGCTACCGCTGTCGATGATTTTAATTTGAACACTTTGTTCATTAGCGGTGACGTTTACTTTCACGATACCTTTTTTATCAATAGATTGCGCAGCATTAATTAGCATGTTCATCAGTGCTTGTTTAAGTCCGCCGGGCTCACAAAAAATCTTAACGCATTCAGGCTGGCAGCTGAGTTTGTAGGTGGGAATTTTGTACTGCACACTGACGAGCTCAATCATTTGCAACATGGTTTCGCTTAGATCCATCAATTGCCATCCTGATGATTCCTCAATGGCAAAGCGTTTCAGGTTTTCAACGATATCGCGAACACGCTCCAGCCCTTCTCTGGACTCATTTAGCAGGGGAGTCATGTCTTCTTTCAGCAGTTCGAAATGGTTGGATTCCAGCAAGTCATTTATAAAAATCTGACACTTTTCGTCGGTCTGCGCAGCTTTTTCAGCTACGCTTTCACAAATACTGATCAGGCTCTCGGTGTAGTCTTTTAATGTATTGAGGTTAGCGGTTACGAAACCGATGGGGTTGTTAATTTCATGGGCAATACCGGCGGCAAGTTGCCCTGTAGATGCCATTTTTTCGGCCTGAATCAATTGGCTTTGGGCTGAATCTAGCTTTTTGATTAGCTTAAGTTGTTCTTCATGCTCCCGTTTCAATGCAAGAGACAGTTCTTGTTGAGCGATGAAATAGCTGGCTTGTGCGGTGACATCCTGAAGAAAAATACAGGCGAGTTTGCCATGTTCGGGAGACGTTATCGGCACAATTTCCATGTTCTGATACATTTGCGTTTCTTCCCCGGTGATGGGGCGGCTGCTTTTAAATGGAAATATGTGCGGGCGTTGCTCCCAATAGCTGAAGCTGGGGTGCTGAAGTACAAATACTGACTTTATCCTACGGCGCAGAAATTTAGCTTGTTCGGGAAAAAGTTCGGAGATCGGTTTGTCTGTATAATCGGAACGATGATCGCTTTCCATGCGATCAATAAAAAAATCATTGAGGAACACGATGTTGTAGTTCTCGTCAACGACACAAATACCAACGGGAAGTTTACCTACAAGCTGTTGAAACATTAACCGAGTAATTCATCTATCGTATCAGTGAGTTTTATCAACGACGTCCGATCGAGGCAGAATACCACGCGCATCGAAAAGGACGACAGCTCAATATCAAATTGTACCTCCATCACCAGGCTGTGTTGCCAGTTTAGCTCCACGAAAGAAGCCTTGTTTGGCGAAAACAGTGTAGGCATATTTAAGTTTGTCGCCAGTTGCAACTGATTGGAAAGACCTGCAAGGCAAGCACCCGCAAGAATATTAGACAGTTCTAAAATGGTTTCTTCAACATCACTCTTGCTGAGAGGAGCCTCATATTCCAGTAAACTGGCTACCTCGGTGAGGCCGCTTTCTGAAACTACCGCCATCACTTCACCCTGAATGTCGCCAAGAAAAGATTGACGGGTGTAGTAGGCATTTTCGCTACGGTTGATAAGCGAGAATAATTCAGACGGTGTTACCGCAGAAATTTTCGGGATTGAGATACCGATTTTGGTTTCTATTAAGTGGGCGAGTGAGTTTGCAGCCTGACCCATAGAAATATTCATCAATTCCTGCAGGGCATCGCGCTGATCTTCATTGAGAGAAATTGTGCTGCTCATAGGTACCCCAGCTCAAACAACGTCATCGCCAATTCTTCATTATCAAGCGGCTTTCTGATAAATTTCTTCGCGCCTAGTTCCATGACTATGCGCTGCTTTTCTGGTTGAAAGTCGGCGCTAATCACAATGACGTCCGGGCGGTCAGATTTTCCCGTCAGGTATTCAAGCACGCCGACGCCGTCCACCTCAGGCATGGTTAAATCAAGTAACAAAAGTTTAAATGACGTATTTTCCAGAAGCTCAATTGCTTCTCTGCCATTGGCAGCCTCTGTAACCGAAAACTCCAGTTCAGGAGGAAGCGCTTTAATCACACTTCGTCTTGAAAGACGAGAATCGTCGGCTACGAGTAGCGGAATTGCCATGTTTACCTCCGGACAATTTCGAACCTATCTTGAGTATTTGCGATATTTTCAATCCTGCAAGTTCAGGAGCTAAGAAAATTTCACAACCTGTGTTTCGTTTAAATAATTAAATTCAGTATAGGTCTTTTGTGACATTTGCGCCTTATTCTTTAGGCGCATACTCAGTGTTCTACTTTGCTTTAAAAACGCGTTAATAATTAATATACAGATAGATTTTAATATCTGCGCATAGCCGACCATAATGGGATATGGGCGACTATACGTTTTTAAATTGCTTATCTGAATATTTACGCGCATTACAAGCGACTGCCGGCCTGCATTTTTTCCAGTTGGTTTATGAACGCTTGCGCAATGGCTTCCAGTGGCAGCACTTTTTCTGCTGCGCCGAGGCCCACTGCGACTTTAGGCATGCCATATACCACACAAGTATCTTCATTCTGACAAATAGTAAAAGCGCCTTTCTGTTTCAAAGCCAGTAAGCCATCTGCACCATCTTTTCCCATGCCGGTTAATAAGCTTGCTACCACGTTGCTGCCAGCCGCTTCCACCAGTGACGTAAACATCACATCGACCGACGGTTTGTGCCCGCTCACCCGCGGGCCATCGCTAAGCCGGATTCGATAGTCGGCACCACTTCTTATTATTTCCATATGTTTGTCTCCAGGTGCCAGGTAGCCATGTCCTGGAAGCAAACGCTCATCACCTTTCGCTTCAACCACTTTAAGCTGACTGCATGCATCTAGTCGCTGAGCGTAGGTTTTAGTAAAACCAGGGGGCATATGTTGCGTTATAACCACTGCTGGACTGTTCGCTGGAAGGGCGCTTATAACCGCTTTGATTGCTTCGGTTCCGCCCGTAGAAGCTCCTATCGCAATAATCTTTTCGGTACTGGAATAGCTCAGTTTCGTTGTGCATTTAGCAGCTTGAGCTGGTTTCTGCTGGCGCACTTTCGAACGCGCCGCCATGCGGATTTTCGAAAGGATTAATTCACGGTAATCTTCAATACCCTGAACAACACCTAACTTGGGTTTGGGGATAAAGTCTACTGCGCCTAATTCCAGTGAGCGAATGGTGGCATCTGCCCCTGCTTCTGTCAGCGTGGAGATCATGACGACAGGAGTAGGGCGGGCCTTCATCAAAACGTCGAGGAACCGTAGTCCATCCACTTTGGGCATTTCAATATCGAGGGTAATGACATCTGGCGAGAAATCCTTGACCATTTTCTTGGCCACGTAAGCATCGGGGGCGGCGCCAACGAGTTGCATGTCATTTTCGTTTTTTATTATTTCTCCCAGCAGATTACGGATCAATGCTGAGTCATCTACTACTAATACTTTTATCATCTTGGCTCACCTAATCGAAAGCTTCAAAGTCAGTGTGGTCAGTCCCCTGTTTCAATTTGATACGGTAAGCACTTTCGCGGTCCATAATCGTCGAGTTATTGAATTTCCTTATCCGCTTTACCAATACCTGTCCTGAATCGGGAAAGAAATAAATTTTGCGGGCGTAATTGTCGAGCAGATCACTGGCAACGATGGGGATATTTTCCCGACGCAAGAATCCTGTAACAAACTCGGAATTCATTTTGCCTACGTTAGTTACTGAGATGCCCGCTACAACATTACCTCCTCCAAATACTTTGGCTTGGAGATGTCGTTTGTCGGCGCCTTGTTTCATCATCTGGTTGATGAGAAGTTCCATGGCGTACACACCGTATCGGGAGCCTGCGGAGAACTCGCCCTCACTGCCCTTATCACTGGGTAACAGGAAGTGATTCATCCCCGCAATGCCATTATGTAAGTCCATCAAACATGCCGAAACGCAGGAGCCTAGTACGGTCACCATCAGGGTGTCATTCGACGTGGAAAAATACTCACCGGGCAAAATTTTTACGGCCTGACGCACGAATCGGGGGTCGTAATACATGTTGGCCGTGTGCGCTTCACCATCCTGATAGGTTTCAGCCATACTTTTTGCCTTTCCTTGCCGGCTTGTAAATCGTTTTTCCGACAGGGATCACCAGGTCTGTCGCCTTATTAAAGTTCTCCGAATGCCCCGCGAAGTAAAGACCATCGTCGGGTTGCAGCGCGATCATGCGTTTCAGGATATTATGCTGTGTCGGTTTATCGAAATAGATCATGACGTTCCTGCAAAAAATCACATCAATCGGCGCCCGAATAGGCCAGGTAACATCCATCAGGTTCAATCGACGGAACGTAACCATTCTTCGAAGTTCAGGGACAACCCTGACTTTCCCTTTGTTTTGCCCCTTTCCCCGATGCAAAAATTTTCTGCACTGCACCGCCGACAATTTGCTTATTGCATCGGCGTTGTACACACCCGCTTGTGCCTTTGCTAACACATTACTGTCTATATCTGACGCGATGATCGATATCGGTGTATCAAAACTTTCAAACACCTCTGCCACCGTCATCGCGATAGAATAGGGTTCTTCGCCGGTACTACTGGCAGCGCACCAAATGGTACGTTCACCAGGATGCGAGCGCAGGTATTCTGCTAGTGCCTCGAAGTGATGCGACTCACGGAAAAACGAAGTGAGATTGGTAGTAAGGGCATTAATAAAATTCTCATCTTCTTCCGGTGTGCGCTTCAGGTAAGTCAGGTAGTCATCGAAACTATTCAGAGACAGGGCCCGCAACCTGCGGGCTAGTCTGCTGTATACCAGTGAGTCTTTCGTGTCGGTAAGGTTAATCCCTGCCTTTTGATAGAGAGTGCGCCTTACCCGTTCGAAGTCCTCTTTGCTGAACGCAAATTCTTTCTGGGCGTCTTCTTTCATACCGCCCGTTCTCCTTTAGAAACTTTCCCATTCCTCAGAATCATCCGGTGCTGGCGCAGTGACTTCTTTGATCTTTGCTGCAGGGGATTTGCTTGTACTGACTGTTGAGCCAGAGCGTCGCGATGACTTTGATGGCAGTGCCGCGACGGTGTCATCTTCTACTACCATATCGGCAGCACTTAGTTTGAAGGTTGCCACGCGGTCTGACAGCGACGATGCTTGTTGGCGCATGCTTTCAGCAGCAGCGGCGGCCTGTTCAACCAGGGCGGCATTCTGCTGCGTCATTTCATCCATCTGCGTTACTGCTTTGCTGATCTCCTGGATACCATTGGACTGTTCAGAAGAAGCCGCAGCAATTTCTGACATGATGTCGTTGACCCGTTTGATCGACGTTACCACTTCGCCCATGGTGTCGCCGCTTTGTTTAACCAGCAAATTACCGCTACCAATTTTATCTACAGAATCGGAAATCAACTCTTTGATATCTTTGGCTGCTTCAGCAGAGCGTTGCGCCAGGGTTCTCACTTCCGATGCGACAACTGCAAAGCCGCGCCCTTGTTCGCCGGCTCGTGCAGCTTCTACCGCAGCGTTTAACGCAAGAATATTGGTTTGGAAGGCAATGCCGTCAATCACACCGATGATGTCAGATATTTTCTGCGCAGAGTCGTTAATACTAGCCATGGTTTCCACAACACGCTGAATCATGTTGCCACCATTCACCGCAATGGTTGATGCCTGTGAGGCAAGGCTGTTGGCCTGTTCCGCGTTTTCCGCATTCAGGCGCACAGTGCCAGTGAGTTCTTCCATAGAAGAGGCAGTCTCCTCCAGACTGGAAGCTTGTTGCTCGGTGCGACTGGAAAGGTCGGCGTTACCGCTGGCAATTTCACCCGAAGCGCCGCGTATCATTTCTACGGCGTGATTGATTCGCGAAATAGTCACACGCATATCTTTGATGAATTGATTTATAGACTCGCCGAGTACCTTAAATTCACCTTCAAATTCGTGCTTGATTTCGCATGTGAGGTCGCCCTTCGCCAGTTGCGTCATCACTTGTTTGATGTCGTAAACAGCGGTGGTACGTGCGGTAATATCAGATGCGTATTTCACCACGCGGAACGGTTTACCATTCTGGTTTAAAATGGGGTTATAGGAAGCCTGTATCCAGATTTCGTTGCCACTCTTACCAATGCGACGGAATTCGCCAGCTTGATAAACACCGTGTTTTAGTTGGTCCCAGAATGAGCGGTAATCGTTGCTGTTGCGGATCTCCTGATCAACAAACATGCTGTGGTGCTTACCTTTAATTTCCGGCAGCGTATAGCCCAGCGTGTTGAGGAAGTTTTCGTTAGCATCCAGAATCATGCCGTCCATATCAAACTCAATAACCGCTTGGGATTTGCCGATAGCTTCAATCTGCCCTTCAAAGTAAGCCGTTCTCAACTTCTCCTCGGTGATATTGGTAGCGTACTTGACTATCTTGAATACATTGCCGTCCATATCCAAAATCGGATTGTAGGAGGCCTGGATCCATACTTCCTCTCCTGCCTTATTAATTCGTTTAAACTCGCCGGAATGGAACTTACCGCGTTTCAGCGAAGCCCAAAAATCGCTGTATTCTTCTGAACCACGGGTTTCTTTATCAACAAACATACGGTGATGTTTATCTTTGATTTCATCGAGTGTGTAGCCAACGGTATTGAGGAAGTTATCGTTTGCCCACTGAATAATGCCGTCAACATTAAACTCAATGACCGCCTGTGACTTACCAATTGCCTGAATTTGCCCTTCAAAATACGCATTTTTCAGCTTTTGTTCGGTGATGACGTTGGCGTAACTGACTATTTTGAAAACCTTGCCGTTCATATCCAGAATAGGGTTATACGAGGCTTGAATCCAAATCTCGTTTCCACCCTTCGCGACATGTTTGTATTCACCCGATTTGAAGCTGCCCGCGCGAAGCTCGTTCCAGAAATTACCGTAAGACTGACTAATTTTCTCGGAAGGTTCGAGGAACATGCTGTGATTCTGGCCTTTCACTTCGTCGAGATTGTACGCAAGCGCCACCAGGAAGTTGTCGTTCGCCCAAAGAATGTTGCCGGTAGTGTCATATTCAACAACAGCCTGAGACTTACTGATAGCTTCTATCTGACCGGAGTAATCCGCATTTTTCAGCTTTTCTTTGGTAATTTCAGTGGCAAATTCAAGCACCTTGCTCACTTTGCCCGCCGTATCGAAAATGGGATTGTAGGAAGCCTGGATCCAGAACTCTTTGCTGTCCTTACCGAAACGCTGGTATTCGCCAGAGTCGAGTTCACCGCGGCGAAGCTTGTCCCAGAAGTCTCTGTAGTCATTATTTTGCACGGATTCGGGTTTTACAAACGCGCTTTGGTGTTTGCCAATAGCCTCCTCCCGGGTGAATCCTGTGAGTTTGAGGAAGTTCTCGTTCACATCTATCAGTTCACCTTCTGGGGTGTATTCGGCCAACGCCTGGGCGCGATGTAGTGCGTCAAGCATACCGCTTTTAAGCAGCAGTTCGGTTTGATCTACCCATTCCACCATGGTGCCGATGGACTCGCCTTCTTCGTCTTTCATCGGTGTAAGCGTGAGCTTAAAATTGACTTTCCCCACCAGAATGCTCGACGTCATTGGTTTTTTTAATTCGGCCAGAATATTCTTCTGATGCATCGGATTCTTGTGGAACTGATCAATGCTCTCGCCAATGAGGTTATCTGCTGAGAAATGGGGGAGGGCTTTTTGTAACTCTGCTTCATTATCTTTAAGCAGTTTTTTTACCGCATTATTCGCATAAATTATGGTGCGGTCGGCATCAGCCATCATGATGCAGCAAGTCGATGCATCTACAGCTTGGGATTTACGTAGCAACTGAATCCGGTGTTCCCGTGATGCTTCAGTGTTAATCCAATCGAACATACCCATAGTGTTCAGACCTCTTCTTTCGCGAGCGTCTTATCTACTAAACCAAGTTCACCACTTGAAATAAGCTGCTCAATATTAACTAAAATGATCATGCGATCATCAACGGTAGCCAGGCCTTTAAGAAACCGGCTATCAAAAATAACGCCAAAATCGGGGGGTGGCCGAACTTCGTCTTCGGTAAGTCGCACGACGTCAGATACACCGTCTACTACAATACCAATCACGCGATTGTGAACATGCAACATGATGACAATGGTGAACTCGTTATAGGTGGGGTTAGGAATATTAAATTTGATCCGTAAATCGATAATCGGAACGATATCGCCACGCAGATTGAGTACTCCCTTAATAAACGCCGGCGCATTAGCGATGGGGGTGACTTTTTCATAGCCACGGATTTCTTTTACCGATGTGATATCGAGGGCGTAATGCTCATCACTGAGAATAAAGCTCAGATATTCCTGAACATCTTTTGCCTGCATGTGGTCGCGGCTGTTACTCATGATGCTTTCTCCTCCTCGTAAACCGGACGACAAAGATCGGCAATGGCGTCAGCATCAAGGATCATGGCAACACGACCATCGCCCATAATGGTTGCCCCTGAAATACCGGGAACCTTGCGATAATGTTGCTCAAGGCTCTTAATTACCACTTGCTGTTGGCCAAGTAAGGCGTCAACTTGTATGGCGAAACGTCGCTTACTGCTTTCGAGTAATACCACTATGCCTTCAGTTGGATTATCGATAGCGTTGTCTACGTGCATCATTTCGTGAATGGCAATGAGTGGCCAGTATTGTTCTCTAATCCAGAGCAGGTTTTCGTTGCCAATTAACTTGAGCTGTTCAGGCAGTGGCTGTAATGATTCGATGATATTCACCAGGGGGATCACGAAGGTCTGATTACCCACCGCGGCACAAATTCCATCAACAATGGCCAGTGTGAGGGGTAAGTGGATATGGAAAGCTGAGCCATAACCTTTGGTGGATTCAATTTCAATACGGCCACCGATGGCTTCAATATTTCGTCTTACCACGTCCATGCCAACACCGCGTCCTGATACATCTGTAACTTCAGCGGCAGTGGAGAAGCCAGGTTGGAAAATCAGTAGCCATACTTCGCTGTCTGGCATGTCGGGGGAAACGGGAAGGCCGTTTTCAGTCGCTTTCGCCAAAATACGTTCACGGCTTAAACCCGCGCCGTCATCAATAATACTGATAACAATTGAGCTGCCTCGTTGTGCCGCTCTCAGAATAACCGTGCCTTTCTCAAGCTTACCTGAGGCTTTTCTTACGTCAGGTTTTTCTACACCATGGTCAATACTGTTTCTCACCAAATGAGTGAGCGGGTCGACCAGTTTTTCAATCATGCTCTTATCAATTTCAGTGTTGCCACCTTCAATAACAAGGTCGACTTGTTTACCCAGTTTGCTCGATAAATCTCTCACAACCCGTGGGAAACGGTTAAAGGTCATATTCACTGGCAGCATACGCATCGACATTGCCGATTCCTGAATTTCTCGGGTGTTGCGCTGCAATTCTACGATGGCGGTCTGTAATTTCTGGCCAACCGCGCCGCTTACTTCATCACCAATCATTGAAAGCATTGATTGGGTAATGACGAGCTCACCTACCAGGTTAACCATGGCATCAATTTTTAAGGTATCGACACGAATAGAAGACGCTTCTGCTTGTTTAGCTACAGGTTTTTTGGCTTTAGGGGCCTTGGCTTTTGCCTTTTCGGCAGCTTTCGCAGCGTCTTCCTGTGCTGCTTTAGCATCTTCGTTAACCGCTTCTAGTGGTTTAAAGAAGCCATATCCGGCTTTCTCTTCTGCCGTTGCAGGTGGCGCGGGTTCGTCATCGAAAAAGCCAAATCCGTCAATGTCGTCGTCTTTTGATGCAGCTTCAGCAGGGGCGCCTTGGGCCTCACTGGCTGCTTCAGGTTCATCATCAAAAAAGCCGAAGCCGTCAATATCGTCATCTGCTGAGGCGCTTTCTGTCTGCGCCACGTCTTGTGCTTCGTCTTCACTGGGGGTGGCTTGACCATCAGCTTCGGCAAGGGCTTTTTCTAATGCCGCCACACCGCTCTCGATTTCAGATGTGGGCAAATCGCTTTCTGTTTTGTAAGCGTCGAGGATTGTTTTTAGCAGGTCGACGGTTTCAAGAAACAAATCGACGGTAGGCACACTAAGGGAAATTGTTTGCTTACGGGCTTTGTCCAGCAGGTTTTCCATGACATGGGTGAGGCCCGTCAGTGCGTCAAAGCCGAAAATTCCGCTACCGCCTTTAATCGAGTGGGCCGCTCTGAAGATGCTATTGAGTTGTTCAAGATCGGGATCTTCAACATCCAGCTCCATAAGAAGCTGCTCCATGTCATCCAGGTGCTCCTGACTTTCATCAAAGAAGACCGCGTGGAATTGTTCTATATCGATAGACATATTGACGTTTCCTGTACCAACTAACCGAGGACTTTACCTACCACAGCCAGTAACTTCGCTGGGTCAAAAGGCTTAACCATCCATCCTGTTGCTCCAGCGGCTTTCCCTTTCGCTTTCATGTCGTCGCCCGCTTCGGTGGTCAGAACAATAATTGGGGTACGCCCGTATGCTGACATGCCACGCAGGTTTTTGATCAGAGTAAGGCCGTCCATGCGGGGCATATTCTGATCCGTCAACACAAAATCGAAGCGCTTGCTTTTGCACTGGTCCAGTGCATCCTGCCCGTCTACAGCAGTGGTAACTGCATAGCTGGCTGTTTTAAGTGTTAATTCAACCATCTGACGAATTGATGGTGAGTCATCAACAATGAGGATGTTCTTACTCATAGTACTCCCGGCGTTCTTAACGTTTCGCACCTTCTCGTGCGCGGAAAAATATTTCGACTTAGTAAAGTCGCACTGGCGTTAAAACAACTCGATATCACCTGCATCTACGCTTCTTGCTGACACTGGATTGTGGTCAAGATTGGCGCGGTTTTTCATGCTGCTTTGGAAGTCGTCCAGGTTTTTATTCACCTGACTCGCATTCCGTTGCCCCAGCAATGGCAGTTGTTCGTTTACTATAGAAAGCATTTCTTCTGAATAGGTCAGGTTCTGACCGTTTATGTCGCCAAATTGCATGCCGCGAATTGCTGATCCAATAGCAGCATCAAGTTGCCCCGAAATACCTTCTAACGTGGTGGTAGTTTCGGCATCGCTCTCGGCTTTAACGATAATGGCGTCGAGCTCGCCCTGAATGTCGCGTTTGGCAGTAATGATGTAACTGGTGTCTTGCGCGGCGAGGGTTCTCACATCCTGGGTGAGTTCATCGATTTGCACACCAATGTTTTCCATTTGTTTCTTTATTACGCCACTGAACTGCGTTGAACGATTAGATAGCGCTCTTACTTCATCTGCTACCACCGCAAATCCGCGTCCGGCCTCGCCAGCACGAGCCGCTTCAATGGCTGCGTTCAATGCCAGCAAGTTGGTTTGAGCCGAAATATCGTCGATATCACCAAGGGCTTTTAATACCGTAGGCATGGTGTCGTAGATGCGGTTAACTTTTTCTAAAATAGTCGTGGTGCCTTCGGAAATTTGCTCAGTGGAGGCAAGAAATTTGTCCAGTGACTTTTCTGTTTCATCAGCGAAGGTGCGCATACGGTTTGAATACATCTCACCGCTGTCAGAGTCGGCCTGGATAAGGCGGGTAATACAGCCATTTTGTTCACCTACCAGGCGCTGTAATTTTAAAAATGCTTCGGTGAGTGTGGTAACAGCATCGTTCTGGGTATTTAAAATGTCGCCCAGATTTTTTTCGCACTCGGTGAGTATGCCTGACATGCGATCTGCGGCACTCGACAGGTCTGAATCATCAGCGGAAGAGGTAAAAACAGGTTCCGCAACATTAGCTTCATAAGGTTCTGATGCGGTAGCGGGTTCGGATGCCGGTAATCGTGAAGATAAAAACACCCCCGCAGCAGCAATGACAACGGCCAGATAAGTCAGGCCAACAGAAACCAGAACGAGTCCCACAATGAGACTGACTATGGCTCCAATAATTGTTATGCGTGGTGTATTTGTAAGTTCGCCCATATTTAGTCTGCTACTCATCTAAATGCTTTTTTGAAAGGTTCTACTGCTGCACGTTACTGGCACAATTCAGGTAATTTGAATTCATGTGCACAGATATTCCGTTAATTGCCGACATTTCGAAATTGTCTGATTTGTCGTCAGTAGTGCGTTAATTTAGTTATAGACAAGAATTTCAGTATTGAAAGAAATGAAGAAAAAAATTTCTTATTCGTCAGGGGCGTTTTGAGGTTTATGTTTAAAACGGTTTTGGTGGAGAATTGACGTAACGTTGTTGTGTTCAATATTTTTGTAAATAGGCGATTTTGTTGAGAGTCGGCACTAACTTTTGTTTTTTGCTGGTTGATTAAGACTTCCGATGTTAGGTATGGCTTTTACCCACATTTAGAACGTACGCATACGTGTTTTTTTTGAGTTGAGCATGGTGTAAACGCGTCATACTGACCCCGAATTAATGTTATGGCGCTGCGTGTATGGCGTGTTTTTTGTCTTATGGTGGCGTTTAAATTTACTCTTTAGAGCAAAAAAATAAGGCCGACAAACGTCGACCTTATCGTCAATTCATTCCGTTCTTAGCGATTAGAATGTGTAATTTAACTTGGTGTAGTAGTAACCACCTTGCCAGTCAACAATAGAGCTTGCGCGGTAGATTGAACCACAGCACTCGTCACCCGTGGTATCTGGATCGGGGTATTCATCAAAGATATTCCGTGCACCAGCACTTAACGACAAGCTCTCGCTAATGTGATAGGTCGCTTCCAGATCGAACTGTACTTCTGCACCGTAAGTCTGAATAAACGTGCCGCCATCAGCCATGTTTTCGTATTCACCGTAGTAGTTCATACGCGCCACCAGGAGCCAGTCTTCATAGTTATGTTTAACCGACACCACAGCGCGGGTTTCAGGCATACTGTTTTCGAAGTCGAATCTATCAGACGCGTTAAAGAAGCCTTCTGGATCAGCATCGATAGTACTGGTGTTGTAGTTCAGTGAACCCATGATGGTGGTTGCACCAATGTCCGACTCCATGTTGTATGTTGCAACAACATCTACACCTTCTGTAGTGGTATCAAACGCGTTCTGGAAGAAGAACACACCACCAATTGAAGCGGCACCCGCTACGCCAGCGTTATCCAGCGCAAGGTAGCGCTCATAATCGGAAGGATCTTCTGCATCCGGGTTGTTAGACACATCTAACGTGGAAACGGAGTTCAGGCGATCTTCCAGTTCAATGTTGTAGTAATCGACTGTTAGCGTGAAGTCACCGTACTCAGCGGTTAAACCCAGCGTAAAGTTGGTCGATTTTTCAGGCGCAAGCGGGCTTGCCCCCAAGGCTTGTGCGACGTCGCTACTGGCTGGGAATAGGCCCGTTGCTACTGGCAGACCATTAGGCAGACGAGTTGAAACGTTGGTGGTACCTTGCTGACCCGGAGTTGGGGCACGGAAACCAGTACCGTACGATGAACGTACTGCAATTTCGTCAGTGATTTGATAAATCGCGGCAACTTTATAAACCAGTTCTGAACCGAAGTCAGAATAATCTTCATAGCGTAATGCTGCTTGGGCAAAAATCTCATCTGTGATGTCGCCAGAAACATCGGCGTACACAGCGTAAGAATCCCGGGTGTATTCACCTGAGAACTCTGGTGAGTAACCAGGGAAGCCGTTCGAACCCACACCAACAACAGTATAAACAGGGTCATTTTCGTCGGCACAATCCAGCCCTGCTACGGTAGCGCCCAGGTCTGTAGGAACATCGCCGTTACAAAATCCCCATGGATCAGGACCAGCATAAGGACCTGCGAAGTAAGAGTCGACTTCACCGCCAGAGATATCATACGATTCATCCAGGTAGCTTAAACCGAAAGCGAGAATGTAGTTTTCAAGATCGTAGGTAAAGTCAGCTTGTAATTGCTTTTCTTCGTTAGTCAGTGAACCCGGTTTAAAAGAAGTGGGCGACTCGTTACCCATCGACGGGTTAACTGTGTTAGATAGGGTGTAGTCGATTTCACTCGAGCCAATACGACCACTTACATCGTAAGTCCAGTTACCGGTCATGCCTTTAACACCGCCAACAAATGAGTAGTCGGTCATGTCACCAAAGAAACGAGGCGTAAAGCCGCCAGGGAAGAATTCCAGTGGGCTCCAGACTGTACCGTCTTCAAGACGAATATCTTCAATGGTGCCGTTGCCTGGATAGCGGTAGTAGAAAGAACCATCACCTTCAGTTTTGGAATAATTTCCGAACGCATATAACTCGATTTCGTCAGTAATCGTGTAGCCTGAGTTAAAGAAGAACCGTTGACCACTGTTATTAGGTTGACCCCAAGGCTGCACCTCATCTGACCCATGTATGGCATTCGCGCTAGCCAATGCATCGGCAATATATTCATCAGATTGGTCGGTTACACAAAACCACTCTTCGCAATATTGTTCACCGCGGTAGGTCGCATCGGCATCAGTAATTTCAGCAGAAATGCTCAAAAAACCATTGTCACCTAACGCAAAACCTTTGTTACCACTAATAACGAATTGATCACCGTCGCCTTCGTAGTATTGGCCCCACTCTGCAGACAATGAACCGCCTTCGTCATTGTTCTTCAACTGAAAGTTGATAACACCGGCTATTGCATCCGAGCCGTATTGTGCTGCGGCACCGTCACGAAGTACTTCAACTGAGCCAATTGCAGCTGTTGGTATAGTTGCAAGATCTGGCCCCTGCGTACCAGAGCCGCCAATTTCCACCAGCGCGGCACGATGGCGACGCTTTGAGTTTACCAGTACAAGTGTTTTATCCGTAGGCAGACCACGCAGTGTTGCCGGACGAATAAAGGTACCACCATCGGAAATAGGCTGACGAGAAAGTGAATAAGATGGAACGAGTGTTTTCATAACATCGTTCATATCGGAGAATGCAACGCCTTCCATATCTTCAGCGGTGAGAACGTCTACAGGAACCGGAGAACTGGTGACTGAACGCGGAGCACCACGTGCACCAACAACTGCGATTTTCTCCACGTTGGCATCAGATGCCGCGTCAGGAGTTTCTGTTTCTTGCGCATAAACCGATGGCGCCATTGCCATCGCTAACGTCATACCGGTTAATCCGGCATAAATTGACGCACTTAGTCTTTTTATTTTCATGTGTGTGTTCCCAGATTTTATTGCCTGATTACTTTTCTGTTTTAGGGCGCCGTTCCGGGAGTCGGTCATTGCGCCCAACCTTGGCTCACAGCAGCACCATTTGGATGCAATCAGTTGCAGACAGCGATGTGATGCTGCTTACTGCTGTGTAAAACCAGACTAAAAAATCGCGACTACTTCTAGGAAGAAAAAAGAATATTGAGGGCTATCGTAAAAATATTGAGCTAACTAAAAATCTTATATAAAACAGCGACTAATTAATGATCGCTGGTTTTGAAAAAAGTTTCCAGAGCGACACCAATAACGAAAAGTTAACAATTTACATCTGTCTATATCCCAGTTGGTGGCATGTAAGTTGCTGAACTATAAGTAAATATGCAGGGTCACTTTTTGTCTAACATGGAGTTAAACAAATAGGAGATGGCAAGGCGGTTTGTTTTTAGTCAGGTGTAAATAGGCACGTCATGAATTCTAAGCAATTACAGTATTTTCTGACCACACTACAAAAAGGAAGTATAGCGGCTGCAGCGAGAGAACTGGATATTGCGCAGCCTGCCATTAGCCAACAACTGGCAAAGCTCGAACGCGAAATGGGCGTTTCTCTGTTACGCCGAAGTTTTAAAGGGGTATCGTTAACTGAAGCCGGGGAGTTGTTTGCCACCCATGCTCGGCGGCTGGTGGATGACATCAACGCTGCAAAAGCCGAATTACAACATCTGATTGCTGAGCAATCTGGCGTTATCAGGGTAGGTATGTTGGCGTCTATGAGCAATGTGTTGTCTATGTCGCTACTTTCTGAAGTAAAACGGTCAGCCAGTAAACTTAAATTGGATATCAGCACTGGCCCGTCGTATTCGGTAAAGAGCTGGTTGGAATCAAATCAAGTAGATATCGCGATTACTTATGAACAGGATCTTGATCCTAAGTTGATGGTCTGTGAGCCACTCATTGAGGAATACATGCATTTGGTGGTGGGTATCAATGAGCAATCCGATACTTACCAGAAGCTTAAACATCGCGATGCGATTAAGTTTTGGGAATTAAGCCAATTTGAGCTTCTCACGCCAGGAGATCGTGATGCACTCGGTAAACTGATTCATGAATATGAGCATATTACCGGCGTGGCGTTGTGCCACAATACAGCTTATTCCGGTCATTTAATGACCGGCTTACGCCAACTCTTACAAGGCGAAGGGGCAATGATATTACCAACATCTGCCATTTTTCACTTAGAAGAAAGCGGGCTAGTGAAAGCGCTAAAAATTGAAGAGCCGGAAATGCGTCGAACCGTAACAATGGCAATAAATCGGAGTGCGTCATTAACCGATGCGAACTTGAAGATTCAGGAAGTCATTAGACGGGTGACAGCGATGGAGCAGAAGCTTCAGCATTGGCGAGGAGACTTAAAATGCCGTCAGCCTGCCATTGCTTGTGTCTGAACGGTTTCTGGTGATACTTCCTGCTCAGGTAGTCTGATATCAATACAAATGGGCAAGTGGTCTGAGAGCAGGCGAGTTTGTGGATTCTTAAGTCGCTTCACCTTTCGGGTTTTTATATTAGGCGAAGTCCATACTCTATCAAGAGAGAAGATAGGGAAGTTACTCGGAAATGTAGCGCCTACTTTATGTTGAATCAGAACCTCATCAATCGCCCTGAAGGCCTTGGTGAAAAACTGCCATTCGTTGAAATCACCGGCGAGCACCAAGGGCACTGGGCGGTCTGTAATACGTTTTTCAATATATTCGTGAAGTTTGGCGAACTGCGAGCGACGCTCCTGTTTTTTTAGCCCTTTATGCGTGTTAATGACGGTAAGCGGGCCAGACGGTGTCAGCAGTTCAACGGCCTGAACATTTCGCGGTTGAAAACCATCCATGCTTACATCCAGCGTTTCATTACTGATTACCGGGAACCGGGTGAGTACGGCGTTACCGTACCA
>Ga0208204_100194_pt1 | contig 21945 bp, 23 predicted proteins | sample DeeseametaMP2252_FD_184173 | JGI IMG/M metagenome (GOLD analysis project Ga0208204, IMG submission 184173) | Marine microbial communities from the Deep Pacific Ocean - MP2252 (SPAdes) | ecosystem: Environmental > Aquatic > Marine > Oceanic | place: West of El Salvador, Pacific Ocean | collected...
GATACGGAGCCATCGGAGTGGATTTGAATAACTATCTCAGAGCAATACCCTGCTAAAGCTTCATCAATTGAGTTATCTACAACTTCGAAAACCATGTGGTGCAAGCCGGTTCCATCGTCTGTATCACCAATATACATACCCGGTCGTTTACGAACGGCGTCCAAGCCTTTGAGTACTTTAATACTGGACGAGTCGTAGTTATTTTGCTCTGACATAGTCTAACCTTTACTCCTCTTTCACGTGGCCATGTTCCACGTGAAACAATTTTTTGTCTTTATATTTGTCTATAAAATCGAGCTGTTCACGTTCAATAGCTGTAACGAATAATTGCGTATCCATCGCAACCAGCCCATCTATAAACCGCTCTCGTTTATCTATATCCAGCTCGGCGCCGACGTCATCAAGAAGAAAAATACTTTTCCTCTGCGTTTCTTGCTGAAACAGTTTCGTTTGCGATAGCTGTAATGCTGCAACAGCCATTCTTAGCTGACCCCTTGATAGAATTTCCTGTGCAAGGCTTCCATCTACCTTAAAGCGTAGATCAGATTTGTGCGGACCGGATGTGGTATATCCGACCTTGCTGTCGTACTCACGTTTTCGGAGCAGACTGTCTGTCAACGAGGCGTCTTTTTCCCACCCCTTATAATACGAGATTTCGAGAGAAAACTCAGGTAGAAATTCACTACAAATAGCATTAAATATTGGCTGTAAGCGGCTGACGTAGTCTTTTCGCTGTGCATTAAGGTGTTCCCCTACGGTAACGAATTGCTGCTCCCAGTAGGCATTTTCAGGCGCATCGATATTAGCCTGTCTTTTCAGCAATGTATTACGTGTTTTCAGTAATTTCTGAAAGGTCTGGAACATCAGATTGAACTGATGTTCCACGTGGAACAACCCCCAATCTATGAATCGCCTTCTCTCACCAGGCGACCCGATTATTAAATCTGTACTTTGCGGCGTAAACAACTGAACCGGAATCAGACTCACTAAGTCGGCTAATCGATGAGAGTGGTTGCCATTTATAGAACAGGTAAATTGATCGTGACGACTACGCTGTAGACCAACCGCAGATTCATCTCCGGAATCGTCTGTACAACGGGTGAAAATACTGAAGCGTTCAGCGTCGTGCTGAATCGCTGATTCATGCTTGTTGGTACGGAAAGAGCGACCATAGCCGAGATAATAAAGCGCTTCGATAATAGACGACTTACCACTACCGTTTTTTCCACTGATCAGTGAAAGCGAACGAGAAGGGTTAAAATCAGCGCTTTTAATATTTCGAAAATCGGTCAGCTGGACGCGGTCCAGTTTCATAGAATAAATCCGGAAGGAAATGCGACCGGTGCAGAAAATACTGCACCGGAACAATTTCTACAGGCGCATCGGCATGATGACATATAAGGCAGAATCATCACCGGCGTTTTGGATAAGCGCACTGGAATTAGAATCAGATAAAGTTAACTGCACTTCTTCAGTGGTAAGCGCATTTAAAACATCGATAAGATACGCAACATTAAAACCGATTTCTAAATCATCACCGCTATAGTTAACGTCAACGATTTCTTCGGCCTCTTCCTGCTCCGGGTTATTAGCAGTAATTTTTAGCTCGCCGTTGGAAAGGTTCAGGCGCACGCCACGAAACTTTTCATTAGAAAGAATGGCAGCCCGGGTAAACGCGTCCTTGAGTACCGCTTTACTCGCTGTAATATTTTTATCGCCATCACGAGGAAGAACGCGACGATAATCAGGAAAACGGCCATCTACCAATTTACTGGTAAAAATAAAATCAGCTGAGAAAAGACGGATGTGATTAGCGCCAATCTGTACTTTAATCGATTTATCTTCGTCACCGATTAAACGCGAAATCTCAAGAACACCTTTACGCGGAATAATTACCTGACGTGCTGGCAACGATGCTGCACCGTATTCTAAACGACACAATGCAAGACGGTGCCCGTCTGTTGCAACAGTGCGAATAATATTTTCTTCAGTCTCCAGGGACATGCCGTTAAGGTAATAACGTACATCCTGCTGCGCCATGGAGAAATGGGTACTGTTTATCAGGCGTTTAATATCTGAAGAGGATACTTCAAATTCAACTTCGCCTTCCCAATCTTCCAGATTCGGATAGTCGCCCGCCGACAAGGTTGATAATGTGTAGCGACCACGACCAGCACGAATAAGTGCTTTGCTTGTATCGAGAGTAAAAGTAATCGATGTGCCATCCGCAATGCCGCGAATAATATCAAAGAGCTTTTTGGCTGGAACGGTGATTTCGCCTTCTTCGAATTCCCCTTCAAGTTGCGTGCTGGCAATCAGCTCAACTTCTAAATCTGTACCAGTCAGCCAGAGTGCGCCTTCACTAACTTTAATTAACACATTAGAGAGAATGGGTAAGGTGTGCCGACGCTCAACAGCGCCAGATACCAACTGCAAAGGTTGAAGAAACTTTTCTCGACTGATGGTAAATTTCATTGATTTACTTTCCTGCCTGGAATGTCAAAGATTTATGAGGACAAGGTCCTTATCAGGTTCTTGTAGTCCTCTTTTATATCATGACTTTCCTCTCTAAGCTGCTCTATTTTTCGGCATGCGTGCAGAACCGTAGTATGGTCGCGACCACCAAAAGCATTACCCAATTCCGGCAAGCTATGGTTGGTCAATTCCTTCGCTAACGCCATAGCAACCTGACGTGGTCTGGCTACGCTTCGACTTCTGCGTTTAGAGAGAATGTCAGCTACCTTAATCTTATAATAATCCGCGACAGTTTTCTGGATGTTATCAACAGTTACCAATTTTTCCTGTAAAGCTAACAGGTCACGTAATGCTTCACGCACAAAGTCGATAGTGATGGGACGACCCGTAAAATTCGCATTAGCAATTACACGATTCAATGCTCCTTCAAGCTCACGCACATTAGACCGTAAACGCTTAGCAATAAAAAACGCGACTTCATCCGGCAGGTGGATTCTATTTTCAGCAGCTTTACGCATCAAAATCGCAACGCGCGTTTCCAGCTCTGGCGGTTCAATGGCGATAGTTAAGCCCCAGCCGAAACGGGATTTCAATCTGTCCTCTACCCCGTCAATTTCTTTGGGATAGCGGTCAGACGTTAGGATGATTTGCTGATTACCTTCAAGCAACGCATTAAAGGTATGGAAGAACTCTTCCTGAGAGCGCTCTTTATTAGCAAAGAACTGGATGTCATCGATGAGCAGCGCGTCAACCGAACGATAAAAACGCTTAAAGTCTTCAATGGCATTATTCTGTAGTGCTTTTACCATATCTTGTACAAAACGCTCAGAATGCATGTACACAATTTTTGCACCGGGACGATTAGCAATAATACCGTTCCCTACTGCATGCAATAAGTGCGTTTTACCTAAACCCGTTCCCCCATAGATAAACAACGGGTTGTAAGAGCCGCCAGGATTATTGGCAACCTGAGTGGCCGCGGCGCGAGCAAGTTGGTTCGATTTACCCTCAACAAAATTATCAAATTGATAGGTCGGATTAATATTACTTTTGTGCTTCATTGCCTCAGGAATAGGCACCACATTAGGACCAGCCCGTTGCGGTTCAGTCGAACTGGAATAATCACGATTTTGTTGAGGCTTAGGTTCTGCCATCACTGCCGATGGACTCGCAGCCTGACTCACCTGTTGGTGATTAGAAAATGAATTCGCTGTTGCACCGCCCTGTTGGTGAGAAAACTGACCAGGGGATTGAAATGCCGGTGGCTGCGTTGGGGTACGCACAGGTTGTTGGCTCGGCATTGATGGTCGAGCAGCAACAGAAGGCGCCGGTCTTACAGAACGCGTAGCAACATCAAGATGCAACTGGGGTGCATCGGCGCCACGAAATTCATTAAATAATTGCGTTATCTTATCTCTGTATTTATCTCTTACCCAGTCCAGCACAAAACGGTTTGGGGCAAATAAAGTCAGCACGCCAGCTTCTTCTTGTGCAGTAAGCGGACGAATCCACATGCTGAACTGCTGAGTCGGCAATTCCTGGCGTAAGCGCTCTAGGCACATATTCCACAGAGACATAATAAAGACGAACTCCAAAAGGTGCTGCAGACGCCAGGTAGCGAAAAAAGACGAAAAGAATAGCTATTCCTTATTTGAAAATAAGAAATGAAGCTATGTAGTCTGGGTAACAGCGGTGTTTATTGTATTGTAATTGTGATCGCTGTGGATTATCTGATCTTCTGTGGGTAAAGTAAATCTTGATCTTTTTCGATCTCTACGATCTAAGATTCAAGTTATTGTTATTATTATTTTATTTTATTTATTCATGAATTTAGTAAATTTATAAATAAAAACACTGTACGCTTGATCAGGGTAGAGGATCACGCTAAAAAACTTGCTGATCCGGCGCGATCAATGCTTGACTTGTGGATAAACTTATAGTGACAACAAGGTTATTCACAACTTTAATAGGTCGGTCAAGTACGAAACCAATTGATTGCACAAAATTTCTCCTTTGGTAGCGAAAAATATCCACTATCATCGCGTTTTCAATTGACATCAGCCCCCGAGATCTCTAGAATTCAGCGTCCTTTTTGGATGGGCGGCGTAACAACCTTACTGACAAACTCCACGTTTCGTTATTAAGTGCGTTATTTTGAACGTCTAATAATTTAACTTGAAAAGTGAGACTTTGGTCATGAAAAGAACATTTCAACCGAGCAACTTAAAGCGCAAGCGTTCTCACGGTTTTCGTGCTCGTATGGCGACTAAAAATGGTCGTAAAGTACTAGCAGCTCGCCGTGCTAAAGGTCGCGCTCGCCTTTCTGCTTAAGAGTACTACCCTAAAGTGGGTGAAAATAATTTCTCCAGGGAGTTACGTCTGTTAACTCCCTCCCACTTTACTCATGTGTTTAATGACGCTACCCCTGCTGTATCTCCCGCTTTTACATTACTTGCCAGACATAACCAGTTAGCACATCCACGTGTTGGAATTACTATTGCCAAAAAACGTGTGCGTAAAGCGCATGACCGAAACCGGCTGAAAAGATTAATCAGAGAAAGCTTCCGGCATCAACGCCACAAACTTCCTGCTGTTGATATTGTCGTTGTCGGAAAATCTGGCGCTGATAAGTTAACCAATGAAGAAATTGTTTCAATGTTGGACAAGCAATGGAAAAAACTGGCAAAGCGCTGCGCAAAATAACCATCGCCCTTCCCTTGCTACTGGTGAAATTCTATCAGTGGTTTATTTCACCCATGCTCGGACAACGCTGCAGGTTCCATCCAACCTGCTCATATTATGCAATTGAAGCATTAAATTCGCACGGATTGCTAATTGGCGGTTGGTTATCGATTAAACGCATATTAAAATGCCACCCTTTCAATCCGGGCGGAGTCGATCCCGTACCGGAATCACGGAATAATAAACACTCAGAATAAAGAGACCTATATGGAATCGCAACGTAGTTTTCTGCTAATCGGCCTTGCCCTCGTAAGCTTCTTGCTTTGGGATCAATGGCAAAAAGATTATGGACCCCAACCGGTTCAGCCCGCCGCGACTGAACAAGCCAGCGTAGAAGCCGGTAATGAGGGCGTACCTTCATCCGTGCCAATGAGCGACGATATTCCCGCCTCTTCCAACGAAGATGTACCGGGTGTGACGCCAGAAGCAAAGCCGAACGCAGCTCGCATGATTCACGTACTGACCGACACGCTGGATTTACAAATTGATCTGGTCGGTGGCGATGTCATCAAAGCGAACCTGGTAAAATTTCCGCTAACGCAGGAATCAACCGAAACTTATAGTCTGCTGCGCCCTACAGACGGTCTCTATGTTGCACAAAGTGGGCTGATTGGTCGTGATGGTCCTGATGCAAACCGTTCAGGACGTCCTCGTTACGATGCAGAACAACAAGAGTTTGTCATGCAGGGTGATACATTATCTGTACCATTAACTTGGCAAAATGCAGATGGCGTTGCGGTAACGAAAACCTATAATTTTACCAAAGGCAGCCACGATATTGCCTTAACCTACACTATTGCTAACAACTCATCGCAGACGACCACATTCCAACAGTATGCGCAGTTAAAGCAAACCACGCAGGTACCTGACGGTGGCAACATGTTCATGCCGACATACCGCGGTGCAGCGTATGGTACTGATGAAGATCGTTATGAAAAATACCCTTTCGATGACATCGAAGATAAGAATCTGAAAGTTTCGACTGCCGGTGGCTGGGTAAGTATGCTGGAACACTACTTCGTATCCGCCTGGGTACCACCGCAGTCACAAACGAATAATCTGTATTCCAAGCTGGTTCAGAACCAGTATGCGATTATTGGTTTTACCGGTACACCGGTTAACGTTAACGCAGGCGACACTGTGACCGTTGGTTCCGAATTGTATTTAGGACCGAAAGATCAGGATACCCTGGAAGGACTGGCAAACGGTCTGGATCTGACCGTCGACTACGGCATTCTGTGGTGGTTATCCAAGCCATTATTCGCCCTGCTGCAATTCCTGCACAGCTTAGTCGGTAACTGGGGCGTGGCAATCATTCTGATCACTGTCGTGGTGAAAGGTGCGATGTATCCGCTGACCAAGAAGCAGTACGAATCCATGGCGCGCATGCGTAATCTTGCGCCTAAGATGCAACAGCTGAAAGACCGCTTTGGCGACGATCGTCAGAAGATGTCTCAGGCGATGATGGAGCTGTACCGCAAAGAGAAAGTGAATCCGATGGGCGGCTGTCTGCCAATCATCCTACAGATGCCTATCTTTCTGGCACTGTACTGGGTACTGCTGGAAAGTGTGGAACTGCGTCACGCAGACTTCTTCCTGTGGATCACTGACCTGTCAGTGAAAGACCCGTACTTTGTTCTGCCAGTACTGACAGGTGCCAGCATGTGGCTGCTACAGAAACTTCAGCCTACTACTGTGACTGACCCGATGCAGCAGAAGATCATGCAGTTCATGCCTGTGGCAATGAGTGTATTCTTCCTGTGGTTCCCGGCGGGTCTGGTACTGTACTGGCTGGTCAGTAATATCATTACCCTTGTCCAGGCGAAACTGATTTACGCCGCCATGGAAAAGAAAGGGCTGAAATCCAAGTAATTCATCTAATCTTAAACAGCCCGCTTTAGCGGGCTGTTTCATATATAAAGAGGTCAAACATGCCATCTTTCGATATTGTATCTGAAATCAACATTGAAGAAGTCCGTAACGCCACGGAAAACACCACCCGTGAACTGGCTACCCGTTTCGATTTTCGTGGCGTAGAAGCCAGCATCGAATTTAAAGAAAAAACGGTTGTAATGAAGGCTGAAGGTGAATTTCAGCTACAACAACTAGAGTCAATGTTCCGCAATGCCTGCTCCAAACGTAACCTGGATACCAGTATTCTTGACGTGAAAGACTATGACCAGCGCGGCAAAACCTGTACCCAGGTTATCGGTTTCAAAGAAGGAATCGAGCAGGCAACTGCAAAGAAAATTGTAAAACTCATCAAGGATGCCAAGATCAAAGTACAAACGGCTATCCAGGGCGACCAGTTGCGGGTAACCGGGAAGAAGCGAGATGACTTACAACAGGTAATCTCGCTGGTTCGCGGCGCCGATTTAGGCCAGCCATTTCAGTTTAAAAACATGAAAGATTAATGATGACATCACTTACCACCCCTCAGGATACTATTGTTGCACAAGCCACAGCCCCGGGGCGCGGTGGCGTGGGCATTGTGCGAGTATCCGGACCGGCAGCCCTTGATGTGGCTAAGGCACTGGTACCAACGCCTCTAAAACCCAGACAGGCAAGCTACACGCCGTTTATGGCTCAGGATGATACGGTTATTGATCAAGGTATCGCGCTGTTCTTTAAGGGGCCTAATTCGTTTACTGGCGAAGATGTACTGGAACTGCAAGGACATGGCGGTCAGGTGGTGATGGATATGCTCATTGATGCGGTACTGGGTGCGGCCAATGTGCGCCTGGCAAGACCAGGAGAATTCAGTGAACAGGCATTCTTAAACGATAAACTCGATTTGGCGCAAGCGGAAGCCATCGCCGATCTGATTGATGCCAGTTCTAAGCAGGCAGCAAAAAGTGCGCTGCGTTCTCTTCAGGGTGAGTTTTCACAAACCATCACTCAGTTATCTGAAGAGATCATCCACTTAAGAATGTACGTGGAAGCAGCCATTGATTTTCCTGACGAAGAAATCGATTTTCTGTCTGACGGGAAGGTAGCGGGCGATCTTCGACAAATTATCGAGTCATTGTCTCAGGTGCAGCAAAAAGCCAAGCAAGGTTCCCTGCTGAGAGAAGGTATGCAGGTGGTCATTGCAGGTCGACCTAACGCCGGTAAATCCAGTTTGCTTAATGCACTAGCAGGACGCGACAGTGCAATTGTTACCGATATAGCCGGCACCACAAGAGATGTACTCAAAGAACATATCGACATTAACGGTATGCCGGTGCACATCATTGATACCGCGGGCTTACGTGAAAGTCCAGATAAAGTGGAACAAATTGGGATCGAACGGGCCTGGAAAGCCATTGACGAGGCCGATCGGGTTCTTTTCGTTGTCGACAGTACCGATACGGCTGTTATTGATCCTTATGAAATCTGGCCAGAATTTATGGCCCGTCTGCCTGAAAATATTCCAACCACCGTTATTCGGAATAAAGCAGATTTGTCGTCAGAAACGGTAGGTATCCAACAGTTAAACACACAGCACGGAGAAGTGAGTGTCATTGGTTTATCAGCAAATACTGGTGATGGCGTAGACTTACTCCGGCAGCACCTTGCCGACACCATGGGTCTGGACACCACCACCGAAGGCCAGTTTATTGCACGACGTCGGCACCTCGATGCCCTGGCCAAAGCAGCCGAACATGTAGACAATGGTGAGCAACAATTACTCTCAAATCTGGCAGGGGAACTCCTCGCAGAAGAATTGCGATTGGCGCATCAGGCGCTCACTGAAATTACCGGCGAATTCACCTCCGACGATTTGCTAGGTCGGATTTTCTCTTCTTTTTGTATTGGTAAATAACGCATGTCTCAGCATTTATCTATTGTGGTAGGTTCCGTTCTTGGTGCCTCAGAATATGTCGCAGAAGCCCTTGAGCAAGTTGCAAAGAAGGCGGGTTTCACCAGCACACTGCAATTTGAGCCAGACCTCTCAGCGCTAAAATGTGAAGGCAAATGGCTTATCTGTACGTCTACCCATGGTGCGGGCGAATTACCTGAAAATATTCAACCTTTTGCCAAATCACTGGAAGATGCCGATCTTTCGGGAGTACAAGCCTACATCGTAGGACTGGGCGACAGCAGCTATGACACCTATTGTTTTGGCGCCATCGAAATGGAAAAGCGCTTAAAAACTGCTGGCGCGCAAATCATCGCTGAACCACTGCACATTGATGTACTTAATCATCCCATTCCAGAAGATGTCGCGATAGAATGGTTTGAACAGCAATTGAATTCCTGATCAACGCATGTTTACTGAAGCCGAATTTCACGCGCTCACTGCCTCGCTGTCAAATGACAGCCGGGTGCTCTATTGTCTCGGTTTACGACCCACCGTTGATGTGCCTTCTGCATTGTCAGAACCTGTAAATTATAAATATCTGATCAACTTAGTTAACGGCAACAACACTGAAGACGGTGATTATTCTCGCGGCCAACAAATCAATACCCTACTTGGGGAACTCGAACAGGCTGGTCTGATTGCCCTTCAGGATGACAACACGCTGGAAACATCGTTAAGCGGACAGCGTCTTTTATTGCCATTGTGTAATGGTAACCAAGACAACTTTACGCACCTGCATCGTCAATACACCGCGATCCACGGACGCTGGCGACCCGATCCCGCCCTCTTTGAAGAAATGGCCAATCTCATCGGACTCATCGATCGCAAGTTTGATGACGAAGATATCGGCGAGTTTGTTTCGTATTGGTTGGGCCGTCCAGACGCAGTTTTTAGTCATTTTCAATGGACACAGAAATTCGCCTACGCAGTGAAACGTAAGCGATTAGCTGTAGGCCATACCACGACGCGTAAAGTGGGTACACAAACCGTTCCAGTTGCAGCCGGCATTGAAGCCGACGATAATGCCAGAAAGCTGGTGGAAAAATACGCATCACAGAAAAAGAGCTGATCCAATGCAATCATTAAAAGACAAACTGAATTCCCTCGCCCGTGCCATGGGTAAACCAGAGGTGCAGGACGGCTATCAGGACTACGAAACGCTGCGAAAAGAATACGAGCGCAAAGCCAACGATGAAGTTCGACAGTTGCAACAAGACAGTAAGATTAAACGTATCCATGACTTACATGGGCGTTCTGACCTGAACCCCAGATGGACCTTTGCTAATCTGGTAGAAGACAGTGACGATGTGATAGAAGCCGTTAGCATCGCCCACTCCTTTATTGCTGCTCACAGCGATAGAGAATGGCGTCAGGCAGGATCACACATGATGCTGTTTTACGGTGACTATGGCCGCGGTAAATCACACATTGCCGGTGCCATTGCCCATGAGCTCATTGAGCAATACGAGATCACCGTGTTGTACCGACAGCTTTCTACACTCATGGAAATGCGTCATTTTTCTTTTGATTTTGGCTCCCAGGACAACATCGGTCAACGTTTCCGCGAAGCTCATCAGGAGCTTCTTGAGGTCGATCTGCTGATATTAGATGAAGTGTGCGTGAATGAAACCATGCTAAAGAAAAATCAACAGAGCTGGCTAGGAAACTTACTTAGACAACGTTTGGTGAATAAGAAGAACTGTATTTTGATCACCAACCACAATCTCACAGAGCTTGAACTGGCGTTAGGTAAGTACTGCTTTGAGTCAATAAAAGAATACGACACCTATAAAGTACACTTCTCGGGGCCTAGTCGTCGTGACGGATTGGTTAATGATGAGAACCCGGCAGACAATCCCCAGCCGCGTTATCAACCTAATCAGGTACGCTAAATAACAAAATTTCAATGAAAAAAATCAAAGCCGGTGTCCATCGCACCGGCTTTTTTTCGCTTGGCCACAAATAATGTATTTATGAACATAAACTTTTTTGGATCGAAAAAAGCGATCATGTGGAAAAGATCTAATCACAGGAAGATCACCCGATCAGCCCCCGAAAACACTACGATCATACGATCATAAAGTGATCGTTCTCGACAACTTATCCCCAACACGATCACATCTTGATCACCCTTGTGGATAGGATCCCCTAAACCTTTGTGCATAAGCTCTGATCGTAAATTGCATAAGTTTTCAGCCCCTTCCGGTTGTGGATAATATACCCGGTTATGCACATGATCAGGGGGTACTTATGATCCCCTCTGTACCACAGTTATCATTCGTGTAAGATCATGATCTCATGATCAAAAAGTGACTTACTAACAGATCTTCGCGATCCTAATAAATATAAAAATAAAGATCTTAAAAGAGATCTTAAGATCTATAAGGCAAACAGCCAGGCAAAAAACAAAAGCAAATTGAAGAAAATTTAGCCATTTCCATTAGCTAATAAGTCAGCTAAAATACGCGCCCTTTTTCTGGCAGACCGTATAATGTCAGAACAAACCGATTTATTTACATTCCCCGTGTTATGTGAGGTTCAACATGTTTTATCAGGACGCATTTGATGTCATCGTTGTTGGCGGTGGGCATGCCGGTACAGAAGCTGCACTGGCATCTGCTCGCATGGGCGCAAAAACATTATTGCTGACCCATAACATGGAAACGATCGGGCAGATGTCCTGTAACCCGGCTATCGGCGGGATCGGAAAAGGCCATCTGGTAAAAGAAATCGATGCGCTGGGCGGTGCTATGGCACTGGCTATTGATCAGGGCGGGATCCAGTTCCGGACGCTGAACTCAAGCAAGGGGCCTGCAGTACGTGCAACCCGCGCACAGGCTGACCGCAACCTGTATCGCCAGGCGATCCGTCAAACGGTGGAGAACCAGCCAAACCTGTCTGTTTTCCAGCAGTCCTGTGATGACCTGATCGTCGAGAACGATCGCGTTGCCGGTGTAGTGACGCAAATGGGTCTTAAATTCAAAGCACAGAGCGTTGTGCTGACTGTTGGCACCTTCCTGGGTGGCACCATCCACATTGGCCTTGAAAACTATCGTGGTGGCCGTGCAGGCGATCCGCCCTCCATTGCACTGGCTGAACGTTTACGTGATCTCCCTTTCAGGGTTGATCGCCTGAAAACCGGTACTCCTGCCCGTCTTGACGCCCGTACACTGGATTTCAGCGTGATGCAGGCGCAGCCTGGTGATACGCCGACGCCGGTTTTTTCCTTCATGGGTAACCGTAAAATGCATCCTGAGCAGATCAGCTGCTACATCACGCATACCAACGAGAAGACCCATGATATTATTCGTGGTGGCCTGGATCGTTCGCCCATGTTTACCGGGGTCATCGAAGGTGTTGGCCCGCGTTACTGCCCGAGTATTGAAGATAAGATCACGCGCTTTGCTGACAAAAATTCGCATCAGATCTTCGTTGAACCGGAAGGGTTGAACAGCATTGAGGTATATCCAAACGGTATTTCCACCAGTCTGCCTTTCGACGTGCAGCAAGCGCTCATCCACTCAATCCGTGGCTTCGAGAACGCACACATCATCCGTCCGGGATACGCCATTGAGTATGATTTCTTTGATCCGCGAGATTTGAAACAAACGCTGGAAACAAAATTTATCGGCGGTCTGTTCTTTGCGGGGCAGATCAACGGTACGACTGGGTATGAAGAAGCCGGTGCCCAGGGTTTACTTGCCGGCGCGAACGCGGCACTGCAGGTTCAGCAGAAAGATCCGATGATTTTACGTCGCGATCAGGCTTACATGGGTGTGCTAGTTGATGATTTGGCCACCATGGGTACCAAAGAACCGTATCGTATGTTCACCAGCCGCGCGGAATACCGTTTGCTGCTGCGTGAAGACAATGCCGATTATCGTCTTACTGCACTTGGCCGTGAAGCGGGTCTGGTAGACGACGAACGCTGGCAGGCATTCAATATCAAGATGGAAGCGGTTGAGCAGGAACTACAGCGTTTGCGTGGTCAGTGGGTTCATCCGGACCATGCTGCAGTCCAGGAACTCAATCCGCTGCTGAAAAATCCGGTGAGTCGTGAGCACTCCTACGAAGAACTGATCCGTCGTCCGGAAATGACCTACAATGCATTGATGGCCATCGAAGGCATTGGTCCGGGAATTGCCGATCCGATCGCCGCTGAGCAGGTCGAAATTCAGATCAAGTACGCAGGTTACATTGCCCGTCAGCTCGACGAAATCGCAAAAACGCAGCGTCATGAAAATACCTTGCTGCCAATGGACTTCGATTACAGTAAAATATCCGGCCTCTCTAACGAAGTGGTCGCCAAGCTGACAGAAGCCCGTCCGGAAACGATTGGCAAGGCATCACGTATCTCGGGTATTACCCCTGCCGCAATTTCGCTCCTTCTGGTGTACCTGAAGAAGCACGGCATGTTACGTAAACAGGAATTAAAAACCGCGTGAGCAGAATAGACACCGCAAAACTCAATGATATTCTGATGCAGGGCAGTGAATCGCTGTCACTGACACTGACTGAGCAGCAGGCTGAAAAGCTGGTTGGCTATGTTGAGCGCATTGATAAGTGGAATAAAGCTTATAACCTCACTTCAGTGCGTGAACCAGAGCAGATGATGGTTAAGCATATTCTTGATTCTATTGCTGTTGCACCGTTCATTGACGGCAAAACCATCATCGATGTTGGCACGGGTCCGGGTCTGCCCGGGATCCCGTTATCGGTGATGTTGCCGGATTCTTCGTTCACCCTGCTAGATAGTTTGGGCAAACGGGTCCGTTTTATGAAACAATGTGCATTCGAACTCGGTTTGAATAATGTTACTCCCGTCCATAGTCGTGTGGAAGACCATAAGCCTGATCAACCATACGATATCGTATTAAGCCGCGCATTTGCGTCCCTGAAAGATATGTTGCACTGGTGCGAGCATCTGGTAGATTCATCTGGAGTCTTTGTTGCTCTTAAAGGTCAGTTTCCTCAGAGCGAAATAGACGAAGTAAGTGATCACTTCCGAATCGAGTCCGTAAAGGCGTTGTTAGTCCCGGAGCTTGAGGGCGAGCGTCATTTAGTCAATATTCGAAAAGTCTAACGGGTGCACAGTGGCGAAGGTAATCGCAATAGCGAATCAGAAAGGTGGTGTGGGTAAAACCACGACGGCAGTGAACGTAGCGGCATCCATGGCTGCAACCAAGCGTAAGGTGCTGTTGATTGATTTAGATCCTCAGGGCAATGCCACCATGGCCAGCGGCGTCGACAAGTACGAAGCGGAAGCAACCACTTTTGAACTGCTGATCGAAGAAAAGCCAATTGATGACGTTATCATCAAAAACACGACGGCCAAGTATGATCTTATTGCGGCGAACGGCGACGTGACCGCTGCAGAAATCAAGTTGATGGAAATGTTCGCCCGCGAAGTCCGTTTGCGAAATGCACTGCAGCCGGTGAAAGATTATTACGATTTTATTTTTATCGACTGTCCGCCATCACTCAATCAGCTCACGGTAAACGCACTGGCGGCTGCCGATTCCGTGCTGGTGCCAATGCAGTGTGAATATTACGCTCTGGAAGGTTTAACTGCGCTGATGGATACCATCCAGAAGCTCGCTTCCGTAGTCAATCCGGATCTGAAAATTGAGGGCGTGTTGCGCACCATGTACGATCCCCGCAACCGTCTGGCCAATGATGTATCTGAACAGCTTAAGCGTCACTTCGGTGAACAGGTTTACCGCACGGTCATTCCGCGTAACGTTCGCCTCGCAGAAGCACCCAGTTTCAGTATGCCGGCCATGTACTACGACAAGTCTTCTTCCGGCGCGAAAGCCTATCTTGCGCTTGCTGGTGAAATTCTGCGTCGTCGCGAAAAGACATTACAACCCGCAAAAGCCAGTTAATCTGGTAAACTAACAAAAGTTAATACACTGTCAGTCTTAATCGCTTGAGTCATTGAGGAAAAACATGTCTGCAAAGAAAAGAGGACTCGGACGTGGCCTGGACGCACTGCTTGCCACCAGTCAGACATCCGCTGCCCGCCGTGAACAGGAATCAGAAACCATTGCTTCAGCCCAAAGCGAGCTGAAGAAACTGCCTGTTGAGTTTTTAAAACCAGGCAAATATCAGCCGCGTAAAGACATGTCTCCAGAGGCACTCGAAGAATTGGCCTCTTCCATTCGCTCTCAAGGTGTAATTCAGCCAATCGTGGTGCGCAACGTTGGCGAAGACGAGTATGAAATCATTGCAGGTGAGCGCCGCTGGCGTGCATCGCAACTGGCGCAGCTCGATGTTGTTCCCTGTTTAATCAAGAACGTTCCCGATGAAGCGGCGGTGGCTATCGCACTTATCGAGAACATCCAGCGTGAAGACTTAAACGCGATGGAAGAAGCGCAGGCACTGGAACGCCTGATGAACGAGTTCGAGCTGACGCATGCACAAACGGCCGAAGCGGTAGGTAAATCTCGCGCCACTGTCACGAATCTGTTACGCCTGAATAATTTAAATGACGATGTAAAACTGCTGCTTGAGCATGGCGACATAGAAATGGGCCATGCCCGTGCCCTGCTTGGTCTGGAAGGCGACCAACAATCTGAGGTCGCGCAGGTGGTTTCGGGTAAGGGCCTGACGGTGAGAGATACCGAAAAGCTCGTTCGTAAATGTTTGGAGCCAGCAAAGCCAAAACCCGAGAAAACCGTCGACCCTGACGTGGCCAGTTTAATGAATCGTCTTTCGGAGAATCTTGGTGCTGCGGTATCTATCGATCATAACGCCAAGGGGAAAGGGAAAATTACCATTAATTTTAATGATTTAGAACAACTGGACGGCATCCTTTCCAAGATACACTAATCCTCTCTACGACCATAGTTGCAGATCGCTTTACTGTGGTCGTTATTCCTGTACTTTTCGCGTACAATGCGTGGCGACCTGATATTCGACACGAAAATTTTCAGAATAACTTTCAAAACGCGATGTATGGTTGAAAAATATCGGTAAAACAGTATACTTCTGACGCTTTTTATTTGGGCTGAGAAATAAGCAGAATAATGGCCAGAGAAGAATTGGCTGCGGCCGGAAAACGGCTTGCAAAAAAAGCCCTCTACATGCAACTCGTTGTCATGTTTGTTTTAGTCGCCATCTGTGGCGCAGGAATGTCCGTTAATGCTGCAAAATCTGCAGCGATTGGCGCGCTAATCAGCATCCTGCCCAATCTTGTGTTTGCGACATTCGCGTTTAAATACGCCGGCGCCAGTAAGAACCAACTGGTTGTCAAAAGCTTCAGCCAGGGCGCGAAACTGCGCATGGCAATAGCAATAATTTTATTCGTAGTGGCCTTTAAGCTGTTGCACGCAATACCGGAGGTGGTATTTGCCAGCTTCGCCATTACGACGGTTAGCTACTGGCTGACCATGTTTCGTCAACAACAATAAGAAATAATAACGAAGTTGACCGGTACCTTGGTAGCACGACTACTGTGGTACAGACGAAACGCTGAAAAGTTTTTACACTTTAATTTTTTTTAGGTTGAAACATGGCATCTGAGATTACAACACAAGAGTATATTCTCCACCATTTGACCAATGCCACCATGTGCGTCACTGACGACGGGGTGAAATTTAGTCACGGTGAAGAACTTCATAATGTCGCTGAAGTGTGTGCGGAAGCAGGCTTCTGGGTTTGGAACATTGATACTATGGCCTGGTCTATCGGTCTGGGTATTCTGTTTCTGTGGTTATTCCGTAAGGTTGCTAAATCAGCAACATCTGGCGTACCAGGCAAAACACAGGCATTCATTGAGCTCGTCGTTGAGTTCGTTAACGATAACGTTCGCGATACCTTCCACGGTAAAAATAATCTCATTGCGCCACTGTCATTAACCATCTTCGTCTGGGTTTTCCTGATGAACCTGATGGACCTTGTACCGGTTGACTTCCTGCCTACTGCAGCAGGTCAGATTGCCAATGCGGCAACGGGTGTGGATCCACACCACGTGTACATGAAAGTGGTACCTACCACCGACCTGAACATGACACTGGCACTGGCTTTAGGCGTCTTTTTCCTGATTCTTTTCTATTCCATCAAAGTGAAAGGCATTGGTGGTTTCATGAAAGAGCTGACCTTCCAGCCTTTCAATCACTGGGCGTTTATTCCGGTAAACTTCATCCTGGAATCCGTTACCCTGCTGGCTCGCCCGTTTTCACTGGCGCTGCGACTGTTCGGTAACCTTTATGCCGGTGAGCTAATCTTTATTCTTATCGCGACTCTGGGTGTGTGGCAGCTGCCTCTCTACTTCCCATGGGCGGTATTCCATATTCTGGTAATCGTGCTTCAGGCCTTCATCTTTATGATGCTGACCATTGTTTATCTGAGCCTGGCTCACGAAGACCATTAATGTAGTCCGGATCACCTGCAATACCTGGAAAATTGCAGGCGATTCAAACTGTTTTACTTTTACACTTTAACTTTAAATTTAACTTAAATCGGAGACGTACATGTTATACATCGCTGTTGCACTACTGATTGGTCTGGGTGCCCTGGGTACCGCTATTGGTTTCGGTCTGCTGGGTGGTAAATTCCTAGAATCTGCTGCTCGCCAACCAGAACTGGCTCCTCAACTGCAAGTTAAGATGTTTATCGTAGCGGGTCTTATCGACGCGATCGCAATGATCGGTGTTGGTATCGCGCTATACCTTCTGTTCGCTGTTGGTGCTTAATTTTTTAAACCCATTTTTTAGCGAACATATGAGGAGGAGCGGTCGTGAACATTAACGCCACTCTAATTGGTCAATTAATCGCATTCATCGTCTTCGTGTGGTTCTGCATGAAGTACGTATGGCCCCCTTTACTGGGTGCGATTGAAGAACGTCAGAAGAAGATAGCCGATGGCCTGGAAGCTTCTGTACGTGCTGAAAAAGACCTGGAACTGGCTCAGGAAAAAGCTACTGAGCAGTTGAAAGATGCGAAAGCGCAAGCAGCTGAAATTGTCGAGCAAGCCAAAAAGCGTGCTAGTCAACTTGAAGAAAGTGAAAAGCAGAAAGCTTACTCAGAGCGTGAGAAAATCATTGCTTCTGGTTATGCCGAAATTGAAGCTGAACGCAATCGTGCCAAGGAAGAGTTACGCTCACAGGTAGCAGCTTTAGCTGTTGCTGGTGCAGAACAAATTCTTCAACGTGAAATCGATGCTAACGCGCAAAACGACATTGTTGAAAAACTTGTCGCTGAGCTATAAGGGAGAGATGAGCCATGTCTGAATTGACAACCGTTGCTCGTCCCTACGCTAAAGCTGCTTTCGATTTTGCAGTCGAGCATAACGCCATTGCCAAATGGCAGGACATGTTGGTATTTGCCGGCGCAGTTGCAAACAACGACGACATGCATCAGTTAATGACTGGTGCAGTTGCCGCAGAGCAACTCGCTGAAATATTCATCAATGTCTGTGGTGAACAGCTCGACGAACATGGTCAGAACTTCATTAAAGTTCTGGCTGAGAATAAACGTTTAGTTGCACTGCCAGCCATTTCAGAGCTGTTTAATGCTTTGAAAGCGGATTACGACAAAGAAATCGAAGTTGTATTAACTTCTGCTTCTGCACTGTCTGATTCGCAAACTGCTGAAATCAGCGCATCGTTAGAAAAACGTTTGGCACGTAAAGTGAAGCTTAATTGTAACGTGGACCCTGCCCTGGTCGCAGGCTTTGTAGTCAAAGCCGGTGATACAGTTATTGATGGTTCCGTGAAGTCGAAATTGAACCGTCTCGCAGACGCGTTGCAAGCATAACGGGGATAAGAGTATGCAACTTAATTCCACTGAAATTGCAGAACTGATCAAAAAGCGAATTGAACAGTTTAATGTAACCAGTGAAGCTCGCACCGAAGGGACTATCGTCGCAGTAACTGACGGTATTATCCGCATTCACGGCTTAGCCGATGTAATGCAAGGTGAAATGATCGAACTTCCTGGCAGTCGCTACGCTATTGCACTGAACCTTGAACGAGATTCAGTTGGTGCAGTAGTTATGGGTCCGTATGCGGACCTGCAAGAAGGCACAAAAGTACAATCTACCGGCCGTATCCTTGAAGTACCTGTAGGCCCTGGCCTGCTGGGTCGTGTTGTAAACACCCTTGGTGAGCCAATCGATGGTAAAGGCGCTGTTGAAGCTGCCGGCTTCGAACCAGTAGAAAAAATCGCACCAGGCGTAATCGACCGTCAATCAGTTGATGAACCTGTACAGACTGGCTACAAGTCAGTTGACGCGATGATTCCTGTTGGTCGTGGTCAGCGTGAGCTAATCATCGGTGACCGTCAGTGTGGTAAAACAGCCATGGCTGTTGATGCCATCATCAAACAGAAAGATTCAGGCATTAAATGTGTTTACGTAGCAGTTGGCCAGAAGGCTTCTACTATTGCTAACGTAGTACGCAAGCTGGAAGAACACGGCGCGCTGGCTCACACCATCGTTGTTGCAGCTTCTGCTTCTGAATCTGCTGCCCTGCAATACCTGGCACCTTACTCTGGTTGTACCATGGGTGAGTACTTCCGTGACCGCGGTGAAGACGCACTGATCGTATATGATGACCTGTCTAAGCAAGCTGTTGCTTACCGTCAGATCTCTCTGCTTCTGAAGCGTCCTCCTGGTCGTGAAGCATACCCTGGTGACGTTTTCTATCTCCACAGCCGTTTGCTGGAGCGTGCTGCTCGTGTAAACGAGAAGTACGTAGAGCGTTTCACTAACGGTGAAGTTAAAGGTCAAACGGGTTCACTGACGGCTCTGCCTATCATTGAAACTCAGGCCGGTGACGTTTCAGCGTTCGTACCTACTAACGTTATCTCTATCACCGATGGTCAGATCTTCTTAGAAACTGACCTGTTTAACGCAGGTATTCGTCCTGCTGTTAACGCCGGTATCTCTGTATCACGTGTTGGTGGTGCTGCTCAAACCAAGATCATTAAGAAATTGGGTGGTGGTATCCGTCTTGCGCTTGCACAGTATCGTGAATTGGCTGCGTTCTCTCAGTTCGCATCTGACCTTGACGAAGCAACGCGTGCACAGCTTGAACACGGTGAGCGCGTTACCGAACTGATGAAGCAGAAGCAATATGCTCCTCTGTCAATCGCTGATATGGGTGTGTCTCTGTATGCCGTTGAGAAAGGCTTCTTAAAAGATGTAGCGCTGGACAAAATCCTTGATTTTGAATCTGCACTGCACGCTTACATGAACAGCGATCACGCTGAGCTGATGAAGACTATCAATGCAACCGGCAACTACAACGACGATATTGATTCACAGTTGAAAGACGCTTTAACGAAGTTCAAAGCAACTCAAACTTGGTAATCAATGGTGCTGGCTTTCGTGGTCAGCACATTTCGTTGAGTAATCGGAGAGATAATCATGGCCAGCGGTAAAGAGATTAAAGGTAAAATTGGGAGTATCAAAAATACTCAAAAGATTACCAGTGCGATGGAAATGGTTGCTGCGTCGAAGATGAAAAAGGCGCAGGAACGTATGGCCCACGGCCGTCCATACGCGCAAAGCATGCTAAAAGTGATTGGTCACATTGCTAACGGTAACCTTGAGTATCGTCACCCTTATTTAGAAGAGCGTGATGAGAAACGGGTTGGCTTTATCGTGATTTCTACCGACCGCGGTTTATGCGGTGGCTTGAATACTAACGAATTCAAGTTGGTCACCCAGAAAGTGCGCGAATACCGCGAGAAGGGTGTTGAAGTAGATTTTGCGGCATTAGGCTCGAAGGCTTGTGCATTCTTTAACCGTTTTGGTGGTAAGCTACTTGCCGCAGAAACCGGTTTAGGCGATGCCCCTTCAGTCAGCGATGTAGTTGGTGTGGTTCGTGTAATGCTACGCGCCTACGACGAAGGTTCACTGGATAAGATTTATCTGGTTTACAACGACTTCGTTAACACCATGACGCAGAAGCCTGTGATGAATCAATTATTGCCTTTGCCAAAGTCAGAAGATGAAACACTGAAGCATCGTTGGGATTACATTTACGAGCCGGATCCAAAAGAAATTCTGGAATCCTTAATGGTTCGTTACATTGAATCCCAGGTATATCAGGGTGTTGTGGAAAACGCAGCATCAGAACAAGCAGCTCGAATGGTAGCAATGAAAGCGGCAACAGATAACGCCGGCAACCTTATCGATGATCTGCAACTGATATACAACAAGGCTCGTCAGGCTGCAATCACACAGGAAATCAGTGAGATTGTATCCGGCGCCGCAGCGGTGTAGGCAAAGGTTTAGAAGAGATAACGAGGACAAATTATGAGTCAAGGTAAGGTCGTCCAAATCATTGGCGCCGTTGTGGACATCGAGTTTCCACAAGATGCGGTACCAAGAGTATATGACGCACTGAAAGTTACCGAAGGTGACTTATCCGGGCTAACCCTGGAAGTGCAACAGCAATTAGGCGGTGGCGTAGTTCGTTCCATCGCTCTGGGTACCACAGACGGGCTGCGTCGTGGCCTGGCAGTAGAAAACACTGAAGCACCTATCATGGTTCCGGTTGGTACATCCACTCTGGGTCGTATCATGGACGTGTTAGGTAATCCAATCGACGAAGCGGGCCCAATCGGTGAAGAAGAGCGTATGTCTATTCACCGCGCAGCGCCAAGCTACGAAGATCAGTCAAGTGCAGTTGAACTGCTTGAGACAGGCATCAAGGTTATCGACCTGGTATGTCCATTCGCGAAAGGTGGTAAAGTTGGTCTGTTCGGTGGTGCCGGTGTAGGTAAAACCGTAAACATGATGGAGCTTATCCGTAACATCGCAATCGAGCACAGTGGTTTCTCTGTATTCGCCGGTGTTGGTGAGCGTACTCGTGAGGGTAACGACTTCTATCACGAAATGAACGAATCTAACGTACTGGACAAAGTATCGCTGG
>Ga0208204_100195_pt1 | contig 21777 bp, 24 predicted proteins | sample DeeseametaMP2252_FD_184173 | JGI IMG/M metagenome (GOLD analysis project Ga0208204, IMG submission 184173) | Marine microbial communities from the Deep Pacific Ocean - MP2252 (SPAdes) | ecosystem: Environmental > Aquatic > Marine > Oceanic | place: West of El Salvador, Pacific Ocean | collected...
TGGTTTCAATATTTTGCTGTACGGCATTGCCCACTATCTGCTGACCAAAGGTCGCGGTATTCGGAGTTAATGTGAGTTCAGGTAATTCAAGGGAAGTCCTGAGTAATCAGCAGGGCATTCATGACAAACTGGATGAGCTGGTAGCGCGCTATCGCAAGAGCGAAAACAAGCGACCTATCAGCGACCATACCCGTCAGACCTTCAACGATGTGTGCGCGTGGCTCGATGGCTGGCAGGGCGAGGTTATACTTGATTCATGCTGCGGCGTGGGCGAAAGCACGGCCAATCTGGCGGCGCGGTTCCCGGATGCACGGATCGTTGGCATTGATAAATCTGCACTACGGGTAGGTAAGCACGAGCACTATCAGTCTGAAAATCAGAACTACGCGGTATTTCGTGCCGATGTGAATGATTTCTGGCGTCTGGCAGGTGAAACGGAATGGAATATTGTGCGGCATTTTTTGCTGTATCCCAACCCGTACCCGAAGTCAGCGCAAATTCAGAAACGCTGGTACGCCTCGGCGGCCATGGTGGATTTAATGGCGCTGACACCGAATATCGAGGTGCGCAGTAACTGGTTACTGTACCTTCTGGAATTTGGCCGTGCGGCTGCACAGTATGGATTGTCCAGCGATGTGGGTGAAATCACTGGCGATGATCATATGACGCCCTTCGAGCGCAAATATCGCGGAAGCGGCCAGACCTGCTGGCAGCTTAATGTGTATCATGATGAAGCGGAATAGGTCGAACTGACTGAGAAAATAAAACGGGCTGAAATATTCAGTCCGTTTTTTGTTCAGCCCGTTTTTTTGTGTCGATTAATTGGGATAGCAAGCCTTCGATACGTTGTACGCTTGCGGTCAGGGTGGCTAAATCCGATGTTTCGGCTGGTTGCTTCTTGTCGCTTACCGACGGGCTTGAGGGCTTACCAGCGAGGTTTTCTTTCTGTTCCAGTATCAACTCACGAAAATGTTCTGCGTCGACCACACCCAGCAAAGATACTAGCGCCCCCATGCCGGATTGCCCTGCAGTTTCGAAACTCAGTTTATGAATGTTGAATGCACGCATGATAGGGCCTTGGACCAGAGACACATCGGTGATTTTATCCAGTGGAATCGTTTTTTCTTCTTTATTGAACACGCCCCGTTTGACGATGAGCTTACGTTCGGTCAGCGTCGCAGAAATCGACGCGAGCACGCGTCCGGCGCACAAAAAGAAAACAGGTATTGAGAGTACAAGTAAAGGAATACCAACCACTGTCACGGTGGAAATCAGCAGCAAATTGATTAGCCAGTAGGTTTTTACTGCCGGGTTCATCTGTGCATTGAATAAGACGTTTTTTGCCATAATTTCTGATTAATCTCAATGAGCCGTAGCGGTATTGGGTTGCGGCGAAGGCTCGCAGAATACAAAGCCTTGAGCGTACTGAATAGGCATGCTCATGACTTTCTCCAGTGTGTCGGCATCTTCAATGTGCTCGGCAACGATGCTCATGTGGCGCTCTTTTGCTAAATCGCATACGCTCAATACAAAGTCTTCAATTGCCGAGTGCTGGTCGAGGCGACGTAACAGACTCCCGTCTAGCTTCACACCGCGTAAGGGGAGGTTCATCAGGTTGCGGATATTGGCGCTTTGTTTGCCCAGGTTGTCGATGAATACGCCCATTCCGCTGTGCAAGGACTTATCAATAAAGCGCTTTAGCTTATCGTAATGCTTAAAGGCCACATCGGCACTCACTTCAACACTTACCCTGGACGGATTGGGATAGTTTGCCAATTGCGCAATCAAAGAATGAAGCAGATCATCGTTTTCCAAATCGCTGGCATCAAGATTAATATTCCAAGGGGTATTGGAATCTTCGAAATAGACAGCGCTTTTGCAAAACATCATTTCAGCAAGCTGCTGAACATGATTGTGACGCTCAATTAAATAAAGAAAATCGCTGGGTAAAAATACTCGCTGCTCTGGAGTAACTAGACGTGCCAGACACTCATAGCGCCATACTCTTTCAGACCGGATATCGACGATAGGTTGAAAGTAAGGCACAATAGCATCCAGAGTGTAGTTATCTGTTATTTCTCGAAATGGCATGTCACTCGCCTCTGGCTATTCCTCATCTTTTCACTATAGCAGAGGTTGTCAGATTGCCCATTCTCTATTTTACCGTTCGTAGCGGAAACGGTGATGATGGTCGATAGTTACCATCATGTTGGCGGTATATCACGACAGCTTAATTCGACTGCCTCTTGGCGTTCGAGGGTTTCTGGGGTAAAGTTCCGCACTTTGTAAGATGCGTGCTAAGTTTTCATGGTTACTGACGAAGTGAGTCAGGGAGTGGTAAACGCTGTCCATTACAGTGGCGTAGCGCGGTTGCTCCGAATTAAATAAGAGGTGTGTGGAGTGGGTGAAGCTCAAGTTAGTCTGAAACATCTGTTTCGGGTCTTTACCAAGCCTGAACACAAAGACTCAAAGCTTGCACAAATCGAACAGCATTTGTCAGATAACATTCTGGATTTCTTATCCCAGCATGTGGTGACAAAGAAGACGTCTCTTGAAGAGATTGAGCAGGATTTCTCCGATGCTTTTGTACCGGAGTCACCTGAGTTCGTGTCGTCTCACGCCGAAAACTTGCTCGACAAACTGGTCGCGCATTCTGTTAATACCTATTCCCCGACCTTTATTGGTCACATGACTTCTGCGCTTCCTTATTTTCATTTGCCGCTGGCCAAGCTGCTGGTGGGGCTGAATCAGAACCTGGTGAAAATTGAAACCTCCAAAGCGTTTACCCCGCTGGAGCGTCAGGTGTTGGGGATGATGCACAATTTAGTGTATGGCCAGGAAGACAGCTGGTATCAGCAATATTTGCACAGCGCCCGTCATGCGCTGGGGGCGTTTGGTTCCGGTGGCACGGTTGCGAACATTACTGCACTGTGGGTTGCCCGCAATAAAATGCTGGGCGCGGATAAGGGCTTTGGCGGTGTGGCTAAATCAGGTTTAGCCGCAGCGTACCGTCACTACGATATCAATCAGATGGGCGTCATGTGCTCCCGTCGGGGTCACTATTCACTGTCTAAAGCGGTGGATGTACTCGGTATTGGCCGTGACAACCTGATCACATTGCCGTGCCCGCAGCAAACGCTACCGCCTGAGCAAGCGCTGGCAGAAGGTAAGCGCTATCAGGAAGAGGGAAATAAGCTATTGGCGTTGGTGGGGATCGGTGGTACCACTGAGACCGGCCACGTAGACCCTCTGGATGAATTGGCTGATGTGGCCAGAGAACTGGGGTGCTGGTTCCATGTTGATGCTGCCTGGGGCGGTGCGACGTTGTTTTCAGAAACCTATCGCACACGCTTAAAAGGCATTGAACGAGCAGATTCAGTCACCATCGACGCGCACAAGCAAATGTATGTGCCGATGGGCGCGGGTATGGTGCTGTTTAAAAACCCGGAAGATGCGAATAACGTGCGTCATCATGCCCAGTACATTTTGCGCCAGGGTTCTAAGGATTTAGGTGCGACTACCCTGGAAGGCTCCCGGAACGGTATGGCCATGATGGTGTATTCGTCACTGCATATCTTCGGTCGCCGTGGTTACGAGCTGCTGATAGACGAAAGCATCAAGAAGGCCCGTAAGTTTGCGGACATGATTGAAGCCCATCCCGATTTCGAGCTGGTGACTGCGCCAACCTTATCCATTTTAACTTATCGCGTGTGTCCGCCGGTTATTCAGGAGAAACTGAAAACGGCTGATGAAGGTGAGAAAAACCAGATCAATCATAAGATTGATGCGCTGGTGGTGAATGTGCAGAAGCTGCAGCGTGAAGCCGGTAAGTCATTTGTTTCTCGAACCCGATTGGAAAACCCTGACTTTAATTCGCGCCCGATCACCGTATTCCGTGTGGTCATGGCGAATCCATTGACTACAGAGCAAGATCTTAAAAACATTCTTGCAGAGCAATCTAAAATTGCCCATGCACGCCATCTCTGGAAAGAACTGGAGAAAAGTGAGTCATCACTAACGACTTAGTAGTTAGTATTTGCTTGCATAAAAAAACCGCAAAAATTGCGGTTTTTTTGTAGGCAAATTTAGGTGAGCCAACGGGCCGTGCTTACACGCTGAAATAGAGGTTATCAATCAGTCGTGTAGTCCCTAAATACGCAGCGACCAGAATCACCAGGCTTTCTGTTTCAGCGTCGGCATCGCTTAAGTCGGTAGCATTCTTAACCGCGAGATAATCCGTTTTGAATCCGGCGTGATTAATTTTGCCAACAAACGCTTCGGTCAGGGCGGCGTAATCATTATTGCCGGCGAGAACAGACGCCTTCATTTCGCTAATCAGCTTATACAGTTGAGGCGCCAGTTCGCGTTCTGCGTCGGTCAGGTAGCCATTGCGGGAACTCATGGCGAGGCCACTGGCTTCACGCTCTGTGGGAACGCCAATGATTTCCAGGTTCATCGACAAATCCTTTGCCATTAAGCGAATGACCTGCAGTTGTTGAAAGTCTTTTTCACCGAAGAAAGCGATGTCTGGAGCTACCATATTAAAGAGTTTACACACGATGGTGGCTACCCCTCGGAAGTGTCCGGGACGGCTGGCACCACAGAGGATGTCGGAAATGCCTGGCACCTGAACAAATGTTTGCTGCTCCAATCCGCGAGGATACATCTCAGCAACTGAAGGCAAAAATACTGCAGCAACGCCAGCGGCTTCGAGCTTGGCCTTATCGGCATCAAGGGTACGCGGATAATTGTCCAAATCTTCGTTTTTGCCAAACTGCATGGGGTTCACAAAAATCGACACAACCACTTCGTCGCATTTTGCTTTAGCAGCGTGAACCAGTTGCAAATGGCCATCGTGAAGGTTCCCCATAGTAGGAACAAACCCCACAACTTTCCCTTGTTTGCTCCATTCACGGCGCAGGGCGCGTAGATCATTTACAGTAGTCAGTGATTTCATGGATTACTCGAAGCTATGTTCTGGGCCAGGGAATGCACCGCTTTGTACATCTTCAATGTACTTTTGTACGGCCTTACGCATATCACCGGTTTCAACGAGGAAATTCTTGGAAAATTTCGGCATGTAGTTGGCTGAAATGCCGAACATGTCGTGCATTACCAGTACCTGGCCGTCGGTTTGTGCTCCCGCACCAATACCAATAACAGGAATAGACAGGGCTTCAGAAACAGTTTTTGCCAGCGAGGTGGGCACGCATTCCAGAACCAGCATTTGTGCACCGGCCGCTTCTAATGCTTTGGCATCGGCAAGTAACTTAGCCGCTTTATCTTCTTCGCGCCCTTGTACTTTAAATCCACCAATAACGTGTACAGACTGAGGCGTTAAGCCGAGGTGGCCGCACACCGGAACGCTACGTTCCACTAAGCCGCTAATGGTTTCCGCCAACCAGGTGCCACCTTCAATTTTTACCATACTGGCCCCCGCGGCCATGATCTTCGCCGCATTTTCGTAAGCAGCGACAGGCGTGGGATACGACATGAATGGCATATCGGCAACCACGAAGGCACGCTGCGTACCTTTACGTACGGCGCGGGTATGATAGGCAATGTCGTCGACGGTTACTGGCAAGGTGTCATCTTCGCCTTGTAAAACCATGCCCAGAGAGTCGCCAATAAGCAGAATATCTACATTTTGCTCATCGAACATTTTGGCAAAGCTGGCATCATAGGCCGTCAGCATCGTTATTTTTTCACCGGCGGCTTTTTTCTTTTGCAAGCCTGAAATGGTGATTTTTTTCATAGAACAACCTCAGTTGGCACAACCGACACAGGCAATTGGCGATGTGCGAACCATTTGGATTTATGCCTGCGTAGAAGGCGTCAGGCGTCGAAGTCCATCAAGATTGCAGCGGGATACCCATAAGGCGATAGGATTGCCGTCAGGCATAATCATTGATGGGGCAATTTCAAATAATGGAACCATCACGAATTCCCGCTCGGGCATGCCGTAGTGGGGAAGGGTGAGCTCCTCGGTATTCATTTCCACATTGCCGTAAAGCAATATGTCGAGATCCAGTGTCCGTGGACCCCAGCGTTCGGCTTTACGTTCCCGGCCGTGTTCCTTTTCAATGCGCTGTAGTTGGTGCAATAAGGTCAGTGGTTCCAGCGATGTTTCCAGCAGGCAAACCGCATTCAGGTAGTCGGGCTGGTCTTGTGGTCCCATAGGCGATGAGCCATACACAGACGAGCGGGCAAGTACCCGGGTTTGGTCCAGCGCAGCCATTTCACTGCAAGCCGCTTCCAACAGTGCACCAGAGTCGCCAAGGTTACTGCCCAAGCCAATATATACGTGTTCTTTATGCATTGTCGGCGTCCCGCTTAGCCGGTGAGCGACGGCGACGTTTACGCGGTCTTGGGGCACTGCCTCCTTCCGCTTGGCGCAGGGTGTTTAGCAGCTTTTTCTGCTTACCTGGATCGGCATGTTGGAACTCTGTCCACCAGTCAGCCAGCTCCATAGTATCACCGCCTTCAATTTCCCCTCGGACATGCAGGAAATCGTAACCGGCGCGGAATTTGGGGTGCGAAAGCAACTGGAATGCCCGGCGGCCAAATCGGCGGGGCAGGCGCTGCTGTAAAATCCAGATATCGCGGATCACCGTGGAGAAACGTTTCGGGATCATAATGCGCTGGGTCTGACGATGAATGACCTCGCCGGACGCAATATTAAAGGCGTCGTGCTGATTCAGGCCGCTTTCAGCCTGCAGCTTCTGTGCATGCTCTTCCAGCGGATACCATAGCAGGGCGGCGTACAAAAATGCCGGCGTCACACGCTGGTTGCTGTTAATGCGCTCGTCGGTGTTTTCCAGCACTTTGAGAATAAATTGAAACTCGCGGCTTTCCGGGTTCTTCACAATGGTATCTAATTGTGGGAAAAGCGGCGCCAGCAAGCCAAACTGCTGAAGCATTTTGAATGTTTTTACCCCAGCCCCCGCGAGAAACAGTTTTAGGGTTTCTTCAAATAAACGTGCGGGTGGAATATTGGCCAGCAAATGTGCCAGTTCGGGAATAGGTTTAGCCGTACGCGGCGTGATCGTCATGTCGAGCTTGGCGGCAAAGCGTATCGCGCGGATCATGCGTACCGGATCTTCCCGGTAACGGGTTTCCGGGTCGCCAATCAGTTCTACTTCGCGGTTTGCTATGGCTTTACGGCCATTGGCAAAATCCGTCACGCTGAAGTCAGCCACGCTGTAGTACATGGCATTAAAGGTAAAGTCGCGGCGCTCGGCATCTTCTTCGATGGAACCGAAAACATTGTCACGAACTAACTGGCCTTCTGCATCCTGCTGGCCGAGTTTGTTGCCGTCCTCATCATCGCTGTGATGACCACGGAAGGTGGCAACTTCAATGATTTCACGCCCAAACACGATATGTGCTAAGCGGAAGCGACGGCCAATCAGACGGCAGTTTTTGAACAGCCCTTTAATTTGCTCTGGCGTGGCATTCGTTACCACATCAAAATCTTTTGGCTTCTGGCCCAGCATGAGGTCGCGGACACAGCCGCCTACCAGGTAAGATTCAAAGCCAGATTTATTGAGGCGATACATCACTTTCAGCGCGTTATCACTGATATCTTCCCGTGAAATCCCGTGTTCTGCACGGGGAAGGGTAAAGGCCTGTATTGCCGCTTCTGAGGCCGAGTCCTTGTTAAGAACCCGTTTTACCGTTTTTAACACGCGCGTAATGATGATGCTGTCTCCAAAAATTGGGGCTGAAACTAAAAAGTCGTATGATAAGTGGATTCTGTTGCAGCGACAATAATTTCCCGCTGCCGAGGAAGTTTATCACAATTCCAGTGCTCAATTGCCCATTGTAGCACGCCGTTTACCGATTCGTTTAGCAGGTCATTCGGTACAGGCAAACCGAGAAAGGCCAGTGCCCGATGAAGGTTCTCAACTGCATGGGCATTGTCTAATGCCGTGGCATGGTTCTGCTTGCTTAGCTTTCTTCCTTCGGCAACAGAAGCTACCGGAATATGAGCATAGCGGGGAGGTGCTTCATTTAGCAAGGCATACAGGCTGAGATGCGTCGCAGTAGTGGTAAGTAGGTCGCTGCCGCGCATAATATCGGTGACACCTTGAAGAATGTCATCCAGCACCACAACCAGGTTATAAGAAAACAGGCCGTCCCGTCGTTTAAGTACCGTATCTTCCAGAGCGTGTTCATCTGTTACCGTGATATCGCCGAGAATACGGTCGTGAAACTGATTTACTGGCATATCTAGTTTCAGCCGTATCGCCGCCCCTTCACTGCTATGCTGACTGTGGCGACACGTCCCCTGATAAATACCACCGGTTTCTTTAATCTTTTTGCGCGTACAGGTGCAATAGTACGCCATACCTTGGGCGACAAGTTTATCTACCACGGCTTGATAACGCGCGTGTTGCTGTGACTGGTAAATCACCTCACCGTCCCACGTTAAACCGTGAGCCTCAAGGGTTTTTAGTATGAGCTGGTCTGCGCCGGTAATGCATCTGGGTTCATCGATATCTTCCATGCGAAGCAACCATTTACCATGATTAGCACGGGCATCGAGAAAACTGGCTAGCGCGGCAACAAGAGAGCCGAAATGGAGCGGGCCGGAAGGCGAGGGAGCAAATCTGCCGATGTAAAGGGAGGAACCGGTCATGATTTTAAGCGTAAAAAAGGTTAGAAGTGCAGATCCAAGACCTGCACCTTCTTAAATAACAAAGCAGAGATTAGCCTTGCAGCTGTTTCTCTTTGATCTCAGCCATGGTTTTGCAGTCGATGCATAAGTCAGCAGTCGGACGTGCTTCCAAACGACGGATACCAATTTCGATACCGCACTGATCACAGAAACCGAAATCATCGTCTTCGATGCGACGCATGGTTTTCTCAATTTTCTTAATCAGTTTACGTTCACGGTCACGTGTACGTAGTTCAAGGCTGAATTCTTCTTCTTGAGCGGCACGGTCTACCGGATCAGGGAAGTTAGCAGCTTCGTCTTTCATGTGCGTTACTGTGCGATCAACTTCTTCACGCAATTGGTCACGCCAGGCTTTCAGCAACAAACGGAAATGTTCCATTTGCGCATCGTTCATGTACTCTTCGTCAGGCTTTGGCTGGTAAGGCGCAAGGCCGGCTAAGGCTAAAAGGCCCAGGGATTTCGTTTCTTTTCCTGTTGGCATGTGCCACATCTCCTACACTACGACACCCATAGTTATTGTCCTGAACAACCCAGTATCTATAGCAGAATCACTATGTTCAGGCAACGTTGGTGTCAAAGTTACCCTTCCGTTAATCACTGCATCCAATGCTTATCGATGCAAAGCGCCGGTGGCGTTTATACACCACTACGGTAAAAAGCAATGCGCAAATATGGCGTCCATCTGTGAAATTGCAACTACTTTTTCACAAAATAACAGGGAGTGTTTGATTTACTTTGATATTTTGTTCGTTGATCTCGCAGCCCACCGCGATTATCCGCATGCCTTTTCCATGAGCATCGTTTACGGCGGCAGCATATTTAGGATCAATATGTTCTGCTGGGCGCACGTTGGTAATACCGGTGTGTTGTACACAGAACACCAATGTGGTTGCCACCCCGCTGGCCGCTAAGTTTCCTAATGTCTCACAATGTTTTGCTCCCCGGTCGGTTTTCGCGTCCGGAAAGTAGCCCTTATTATCGGACAGAAGTGTGACAGACTTTACTTCTATATAAGCATCGCCTGCATCGGTATAAACGCAAAAGTCGAAACGACTGTCTGCGCCTGGCGGTGTCACCTCAGCTTTCCACCCATTGATCGCAGAAAAAGCAGGGATGACCTTGTTATCCAGTGCTTCCGCTACCAGTTTATTAGCATTGTGGGTGTTTATGCCGATAAAATCGCCGTTAAAGGTTCTGGCCAGTTCCCAGGTGTAGCCGAGTTTTCGCTTCGGATTATTTGAAGGGGACAGATAAACGTCGAACCCTGGTTCGGCGCAGCCTGTCATGGCACCAGTGTTAGGGCAATGGGCAACCACTATTTCGCCGTTGTCGAGTTCGACATCAGCTAAAAATCGTTTGTACCGGCGAATAAGCTTTCCGTGTAGTAACGGCGTAGTAAACTGCATACAGACCACAAATTATTTTGATTTAAATAAAGGCATGCTGAATTTCATACCCGCGAACCTGTTACGTTCGCAATGAATGAATCCAGTGTTCCCAGTGTAACAAGCAAATAAGGAATTGTTATGTCGATTTTTTCCGTATCGCTTTCTTCTGATAAAGCGCCTGCCCATTGGGGCGAAAATGCAAAACTAAGCATGACGGCAGAGGGTGCCGTAGTGCATGTAGGTGGCGCTAGCGATACTGCGCGCGTGATTCGTCAGGCTGGTCGTCGCATCGATGGCTTGGGTATTGCTGAAGTGAAACTGAGTGGCGAATGGAGCAAAGATCAGCAGTGGGCCTTCGCAATGAGCTACACCCGTGCTCGTAAGCCGGGTTCAATTATCTGGGCAGAAACAGCTGATAAAGACGAGCTTGAGCGTTGCTATGCTGCGTTGCTGTTTACCCGGAGCCTGGTAAACGATACTCCGGAAGATTTGTCACCTGAAACGCTGGCTTTGCGTGCGGCGCAGTGGATTGAATCCCTGGGCGGTGACAAAGTTACCGTGTCGACGATTGTTGGTGAAGCGCTGAAAGAAGCAGGCTGGACTGGTATTTATAATGTAGGTCGCGGCAGTGAGCGGCCCCCTGTGTTCTTAGAGCTAGACTACAATCCTACTGGCAAAGAAGACGCGCCGGTAGATGCCGTGTTGGTAGGAAAAGGCATTACTTTCGACAGCGGTGGTTACAGTATTAAATCCAGTGAAGGTATGCTGGACATGAAATGTGATATGGGTGGCGCAGCCACCGTCACTGGCGCGCTGGGTTTGGCAATCAGCCAAGGGTTGAACAAGCGCGTTAAGCTACTGCTTTGTTGTGCTGAAAACCTGATCAGTGGCCATGCCTACAAGTTGGGTGATGTGCTGACCTACAAAAACGGCCTGACGGTAGAAATCGTGAACACCGACGCCGAAGGCCGCTTGGTGCTGGCTGACGGTTTGATCCGCGCAACGGAAACCGGTGCTCCACTTATCATTAACGCCGCCACCTTAACGGGTGCGGCTACCGTGGCACTGGGTAATGAATATCATGCGGTATTCAGTATGGATGAAAAAGCCCGAGCAGCGATGCTTGACGCGGGTAAAGCTGAGAACGAAGGATTCTGGCCGCTGCCAATTGAGAAATTCCACCAAGACAAGTGTCCTTCAGCGTTTGCTGATACCGCAAACAGCCGCGCCCAGAAAGGTGGTGGTGCTGGTGGTGCTTCTAATGCCGCTGGCTTCTTGTCTCGTTTTGTTAACGAAGAAGGGACTGGCTGGGTGCACCTCGACTTAGCCGCGGCTTATCACGGTAGTGCAACCGCAGAAATGCCTGCGGGTGCAACGGGAATTGGCATTCGCAGTATTGCCAGAATGTTGCAGGATTATCAGGGCTGATAAAACCTTTGAACGACCAGGCCGGTAATGGAAACGTTACCGGCTTTTTTTATTTTTTTGCAGACAGTGTGAGAGGCTATATACCGCCAAGGCGCTCGGCCAGCTGTTTATAACGGGCAACGTCATCTTCTTCAAAAAGGGGTTTGCCATCTTCAGATTTACTTTTCGCAATTAAAAGGTGCTCACGTTCCAGACGCTCTACCCGGATAGGTTGTACGCCAAGATAATTTGCCACTTCTTCTATAGACATCATACTCATAGTTTTCATTCCTGATTGATTAGATAGTAAAATCAACGCGTAAATGCGACAATCCCGCGCTCATTCAGCCTTGCCTGCCGAAGCTTTCTGGATCTGATTTGCATTTGCCGGAAATTTAAAAATAGCAGTGCATGCTGTTAAGTCCAATTTCGTATCACTTAGGAGTCAATCGTTAATGGATACCTGGTCTGCGGCCATCATGTTATTTCTGATCATGGATCCGCTAGGTAATCTGCCGGTGTTTATGTCGGTACTCAAAAGTATTGAGCCGAAACGCCGAAGAGTGATTTTAATCCGCGAGCTAATTTTCGCTCTGGTGATTCTGCTCATCTTTTTATTCAGCGGCCAAGCGGTGTTGGATTTTCTGAATGTACGGCAGGAAACCGTGAGTATTGCTGGTGGTATCATTCTGTTTTTGATTGCGCTTAAAATGATTTTTCCACCGCAGTCTGGTAATGCACTTGGATTAGCGGTGGGCGAAGAACCTTTTCTGGTGCCATTGGCAATCCCGATGATTGCCGGGCCGTCGACGCTGGCAGCATTGATTCTGCTAGCAAACCAAGGGCCAAATCGTATGCTCGACTGGACGTTGGCATTAGGTGGTGCTTGGCTCATCAGTGCGATAATTCTGCTATTTTCAGAAGTGTTCCATCGGTTGTTAGGTGAAAGAGGTCTCACGGCTATGGAGCGACTGATGGGAATGATTCTGGTTATGATCTCAATTCAAATGTTTTTAGATGGCATTAGCCACTACCTGGTTCACGCGTCAGGAGCGTTGCAACAATGAAAAAACTGTCAACTTTTGCCCGTGTAAGACAGCTGGAAGGCTGGCAAGCGGTGGCCTTCAGCGCAGCGCTGCTAGAGCGTATGTTACCGAACTATGCATTGTTTAAAGAAGTGACCGGCTACGATGACGAAGGCGTGTGTGCGAGTTGCCTGTCGTTGTTGTGGGAATCGGTGCGTAGCCCGAAAAGTAAAATCAACTTTTCTCTTCAGTTGGAAAAAGTGGAACTGGTCACGCCGGATACGGCAGACTACGATACGTTTGGTGTATACCCCGCTATCGACGCCACCATTGGTCTGGCGGCGGCAATTGGTTTAGTACTGAAGCAAGATTTACAAGGTGCTGTCGTAGTAAGCAAACTGTCTCAGGGCAGTGTTGAAGCTTATTTGCTGGCCTCTGGCGTTGACGAAGAAGAAATTAAAGGCCATCCACTGATGGTATTCGAAGTGGAACTGCAAAACGCCATGCTCGATCTGCTGGAAAAAGACGGCAGCCCTCTGGCCACCTGCGATAAACTCAAAGCCCTCGCCCTCGAAGAAGGCATCTCCAACATCGGCCTCGAAATTAATCCTGAGTGAGCCCTTTCGGCGGTATTGGCGCGGCTGTTGAGTGCAAAGGCAGAGCGCTGACGCCGGGAAGGCATTGTTGCCGGAAACACGCAAACCCCATCCCTGGGGCTCGACTGCCGCATCCCTGCGGCAGACGGTTTCCGGCAACAATACCTTCCTTCGGCTACGCGCTCTGGTTGGCATCATCATGGATGCCGCGCTTCACCGCCTGCGGGCTCACTGCGTGCAGCAGTGCTCGACTGCCGCATCTCTGCGGCAGGCGGTTTCCGGCGACAACAACTTCCGTCGACTACGTGCTTTGGTTGGCATCATCAGGGATGCCGCGTTTCACTGCTCGCCTTTAGTCTTCCAGCGATAACAGGCAGTACATCACCTGCGCGAGTTTCTTTTCTTTGACAATCTGCAGGCGTTCGCTGATGAGCGGGGAAGGGGCGTTAATTTCCTGCTCTACATAGATGACACCGTCAGGTTTAAGCAGGTTTCGGCTCAGAATGACTTGTAGAACCGGTTCAACGAGACCGTGATTGAAGGGTGGATCGATAAAAATGATATCGAACTGCTTATCTGTCGTAGTTAATACCTGTACCGCATCGCCGTTAATCACTTCGCCACTTGCTGACAGGGTGGAGAGGTTGGTTTTCAGCTGAGTGGCCACATTTCGGTCTTTCTCAATAAATGTGCAGTAACCTGCGTAGCGGGAAAGGGCTTCAAAGCCCAGGCCGCCAGAGCCGGCAAAGGCATCCAGGCAGTGCGCTTCAGGCAGATCATGCATCAACCAATTGAACAAGGTTTCTTTATTGCGATCGGTAGTTGGGCGCAGTCCGTCTACGTCTGCCACGGGCAGTTTTCGGCCGCGATACTGGCCTGAAATGATCCTGACGTTGCCTGATTTCGTCTTTTGTGTCTGAGGCTTTCTGGAGACTCGCTTCATAGGGGCTGACAATGTATGATAACGGCTATTGAAAAGTCGGCCAGTGTAGCCGAATTTTGCCGATTTACTAAGGATTTGACCAAACAATGTCGAAACTTTTTGGCTGGTTCAGAAAGAACAAGCAACCTGAAAAAGAACAAAGTGAAGTAAAGCCGCAGGAAAACACTGCGGTCGAAACGCCAACCACAGTTATCCCTGAATCTGCCGAAACCAAAGCAGATGTTGAGGCCCCTGCAGAAGAAGCTAAACCTGAAGACGCGGTTGTTGAAGCGAAAGTCGATATACCGGTTGAGCCGCAGGTCATTATTCAGGCGCAACCTGAAACATCGGTAGATGAAACGCCGGCAGACGTCAGTTCGCCTGAACAGCCTGCATTTGAAGCTGCGCCAGCTGAAGAAACACGGGTTGATGCGCCGGTGTCTGTTCAGGCAGCTACTGAAGTTGAAGTTGTTTCCGAAGAAAGTGCTCAGCAGGAAGAAGCAGAACAGGAAACCGTTCAGCAGGAAGACATTACACCACAAGAGATCACGCCTGTGGTTGCGGCGGTGCCGGAACCTGAGCCAGAAGTTCAGGTTGAACCAGAACCTGTCGTTGAAGCTAAACCAGAGCCGAAAGAAGAAAAGACATCCCTGTTCAGTCGTCTGAAAGCTAGCTTATCTCGCACTAAAGCAAATCTGGGGAGTGGTTTTGTTAGTTTGTTTCGTGGCAAAGCCATCGACGATGATCTTTACGAAGAGTTGGAAACCCAGTTATTGGTTGCCGATGTGGGCATGGACACCACACAGAAAATCATCAACAAGCTCACCGATAGCGCCAAGCGCTCGCAGTTGAAAGACGCAGAGGCACTGGTCGATATTCTGAAAGGTCAGATGCGCGATATGCTCAAATCCGTTGAGCGTCCGCTGGTTGAAGACATGAAGAACCATGATGCTAGCACCGGGCCATACGTCATTTTGATGGTAGGCGTGAACGGTGTGGGTAAAACCACTACCATCGGTAAGCTGGCTAAACAGTTCCAGCAGCAGGGCAAGAAGGTCATGCTGGCCGCTGGTGATACCTTCCGTGCCGCAGCGGTAGAGCAGCTGCAAGTGTGGGGTGAGCGTAACAAAATCCCTGTAATCGCGCAGCCTACGGGCTCTGACAGCGCATCGGTACTTTATGATGCATTGGAAGCTGCGAAATCACGTGGAACCGACATCCTTATTGCTGATACCGCGGGACGTTTGCAAAACAAAAACAACCTGATGGAAGAGCTGAAGAAAGTCGTACGGGTAATGAAAAAGCTGAGCCCGAATGCCCCCCATGAAGTGATGCTGACTTTGGATGCCGGTACTGGCCAAAATGCGGTGAGCCAAGCGAAACTGTTTAATGAAGCCGTGGGTCTGACGGGTTTAACATTAACCAAGCTAGATGGCACTGCCAAAGGTGGCGTGATTTTCTCAATCGCCGATCAGTTTGGTATTCCTATCCGTTACATCGGTGTGGGTGAAGGCATTGACGATTTGCGCACTTTTAACGGCGACGAATTCATTGATGCTCTTTTCAGCGAGACCGAAAACGATTAACGTAACTGTTTTATCAGCCTTTTTCATCGTTGTAGGACGAGTAGATGATCAAATTTGACCAGGTGAGTAAAACCTATCCCGGCGGGCAGCTCGCGTTGTCGAAAGTGAGCTTTCACATTGAGCCCGGTGAGATGGCGTTTTTAACTGGTCACTCAGGAGCCGGTAAAAGTACCTTGCTCAAGTTGATCAGCATCATGGAACGTCCCAGTGTAGGAAAAGTGCTGATTAATGGTCACGACCTCAATCAAATAAAACGTCGGCAGATTGCTTTTATCCGTCGCGACATCGGCATGATTTTCCAAAGTCCTCACCTTCTCGACTCCAAAACGGTGTTCGATAACGTGGCACTGCCGCTGGTCATTGAAGGTTATACCCGCAAAGAAACCTCGAAGCGGGTAGCGGCGGCATTGGAAATGGTCGGCTTACGTGACAAAGCCCGTAGTCTGCCTATGATGCTTTCCGGCGGTGAGGCCCAGCGTGTGGGTATCGCCCGTGCAGTCGTCAACAAGCCACCGTTATTACTCGCTGACGAACCTACCGGTAACCTAGACCCAAAACTCTCAATGGAAATAATCCGTCTGTTTGAAGATTTTAATCAGGCCGGTGTTTCTGTATTTGTCGCCACCCACGACCTGGGGCTTATTGCCAGAATGAAGTATCGCACCCTGACATTGCGGAACGGACAGATGATCACGGATGGGCTGAATGATGCCGCAGGAGAGGGGTGGTAATGAGTATTCTATTCAAAGGCCGTTCCCAGGGCGCTAGTGATACCCGTATAGGCATTGTGCAAATGATCACTGCCTTTTATATCTCGCATGCCCGTCAGGCGTTGGGTAGTCTGGGAGAGCTTTGGCGGCAGCCTGCTGCATCGATAATGACTGTGGCGGTGTTGGGTTTGAGTATTACGTTGCCAAGCACCTTGTACATTCTGGTGAAGAACACAGAAAAAATCAGTGCTGGCTGGGATCAGGCCTCAGAGATCTCCTTATTTCTGAAAGAAGACACACCACCGGCCAGTGCACAGCAGTTGGTGGCCCGGCTTAATACCTGGCCGGAAATCGACAGCGTTACCTTTATTCCGGCTGATGATGCCCTTAAAGAGTTCCAGCATTTGTCTGGGCTCGGTGATGCCATTGCCTATCTTGAGTCTAATCCACTTCCCGATGTAGTACTTATCTCGCCAAACGAGAAACACGCTTCACCCACTGCGGCGCGCATGCTGTTGGAAAAGCTAAAGAGTCAGCGTGAGGTAGACATTGGCAAACTCGATATTGAATGGCTAGAGCGCCTCTATGCGCTGCTGGACATTGCCCGGGAACTGGTATCTCTCATCGGTATCCTGTTGTTCGTGTCGGTGGTGTTAATCATCGGAAACACTATCCGCCTGAATATACTCAGTAAGCGTGAGGAAATTTTGGTGATGAAGCTGGTGGGCGCTACGGACGCCTTTATTCATCGTCCATTTCTCTATACGGGGTTCTGGTACGGGCTGCTAGGCGGGCTGATTGCCTGGCTTGCTGTTATTATCATCCTTTGGTGGATGGACAGCAGCATACAGGCATTTGCCAGCATGTATCAGAAAGAATTCAACATCACGGGCCTGTCAGGTACGGCCTTGCTTACCATGCTCGGGCTTTCAATTTTGCTCGGTTTACTGGGGTCGTTGATGTCGGTGCAACGCCACGTGAGGGAAATCGAACCCCAGTAGCTTGATTCGCTACCGGGGCATAGCAATATGCCTATGTTAGGTTAACGGATAACTGGCTTTGGGAAGTAAGCCGAAATGGTTGAGCGTACACCGTTACCCCACTGAATGGCTTGGTTGTACATCATGTGCAGCTGTTTCTGATCGAAATCCAGTGCCTTGGATTGTTTAATGATGTTCATCCAAAGCGCCCCTTCGAATGCCCGTGACAGGCTGATGTAGCTGTTAAATTCGTCAGATTTGCCCAACAGGGCATCATTCACTTCATCGGTCAGTGGCAGCTGTTTTAATACATCTGGCATGTCTTGATCTAACAACGCATCCAGCAATGAAAACAGTCCGATAAGGAAACCAATTGGCGGATTCAAATGTACGCCCCGTTGTTGAGAAAGCAAATCGAAAAACTTCGCTCGCACCAGAGACATGTGAATTAGCTCCAGTGGTTTGTCATCGCTGAGGTTAGCCAATGATAACAGCGCGATAAACTTCTTAATTTCTACTTCGCCCATATAGGTCAAAGCATGTTTTAGCGATGTAATTTTATAGCGCTTATTAATGGCCGGATTATTTATAAACTTCAGTAGCAAGAAGCTCAGTGCAGCATCCCGTTCAATAATCTGATTAATTCGGTTTAGGTTAAAATCACTGCGGGCACTTTCACCCATTAGATCAACCAGGTTCATCTTCGACGCGGGAAGATGGCGCTGAATACGGGCTTCAGGCATGGCGAAGAAATAGCCCTGAAAGAAATCGAAACCCAGTGAGCGGCAGCTATCAAAGTCTTCGTGAGTATTAACCTGTTCTGCAACCAGTTTGATATTTGAATCGATATAGCGAGGAATATTCTTTTCAATTAAATCGTAATTGGTGCGGGTAACATCCACTTTGACGATGTCTATCAGTGAAAAAATATCCTGTTTGCCACTCAACATTAACGGATCGTCGATGGCCAGTTTAAATCCCAGATCTTTAATATGGGTACAGGCTTCAAGCAAGCCGGGCGTCGGTGCGTTAGGTTCATTAAGCTGAACAATCACTGACTCAGGATTTAAAGACGTTGGAAAGCGGGAGATCAGTGTGTCTGGATTAAAGTGAATAAAAGACTGCTTCTCGCCTGAGATGTCATCAAGACCCAACGGGTGAAAATGTTGGGCGATGTACTTTGCTTTCTCTGGCTCTAACTCTGGATACGCGCCACCCTTACCGTCGCGAAACAACAATTCGTAGGCGAAAACATCCTTTTCGCGATCTAGTATCGGCTGGCGTGCAATAAATGCGAACATACGACTGGCGTGTCCTTCCATCAGTGGTAAATATAATGATTCTGCACTACATGATCACCCTGTAATGCTGCAACAGCAAAGTATCAACTTTATCCTATAGGCCGCTGATTATCTATGGTTTCGTCATTCTTTTAACTTATGCACACCGCTTAATTGCAATAAACACCATATAAATAAAAAACTGAATACACGCCCAATTCGTAATAACTATAGTAGATGGTTCGCGACTTGCCGCGCAGCAGCGGCTTAGGCATTAAGCTATCGCAATGCACTGATAGGTTGTATCGCAGCAAAATTACGTTTAATCGCGATCCGTTTTTACTATTTTATTTTACACTAACTGCCATTGAACGCTGCTTCATGCAGGTTTATCGCCACAAAGGAACTTTTTTGTGGTAAATCAGGTCTTGATATTTAGTAATTTGTCACTATATTCCTGAATTGGAATGATGTGCGACAATCAAGGACTCGAAAGGCACTTCTACTTTTGATACCATGAAGTGCTTAGCAAATTGAGGTGAATATGAGCAATAACATGCAAACATTGGCATTATCGGTGCCCCACAGCGGTAGCATCGAAGGCTACGTACAAGCTGTGAGCAGCATTGACATGCTCACTGCAGAAAAAGAAAGAAGTCTGGCATCGCGTCTGCGTGATGAAGGCGATCTTGAGGCAGCGAGACAGTTGGTAATGTCGCATTTACGCTTTGTTGTACATATTGCCAAGTCGTACTCGGGCTACGGGTTACCTCAGGCTGATCTTATTCAGGAAGGTAACATTGGCCTGATGAAGGCAGTAAAACGTTTCGACCCTAGCGTAGGTGTGAGACTGGTATCTTTTGCTGTTCATTGGATCAAAGCTGAGATTCATGAGTTCGTGCTGAAGAACTGGCGCATCGTTAAGGTTGCTACCACCAAGGCGCAGCGCAAACTTTTCTTCAACCTGCGTAAAGCGAAAAAGCGTTTAGGCTGGTTTACTCATGAAGAAGTGCAAACTGTTGCAGACGAGTTGGGTGTAAGCACCAAAGAAGTACTGCAAATGGAAGCGCGAATGAGCAGTCAGGATCAAGCTTTTGATCTGAGCGCCGATGATGACGAAAATGGCAACTTTGCTCCTGTGCAGTTCTTAGAAGACAAAAGTACAGACGTGGAAATGGACGTTATCAATAACGATTGGGATACTAACGCCTCTAAGCGCTTGTATTCTGCCATTAAAACATTGGATGAGCGTAGCCAGGACATCATTGAAACGCGCTGGTTAGCCGACAATAAGATTACGCTTCAGGATTTGGCTGATAAGTACCAGGTTTCTGCAGAACGTGTTCGTCAAATTGAAAAGAATGCGATGAAGAAACTGCAAGCGGCAATGGCTGCATAGCGTCAGATATTTAAAAAAAGCGCCTTAACGGCGCTTTTTTTATGCATCTTGTTTGAGATTTAAATAATCAGAAACACAAGCAACGATCCACAAAAGTGACCCTAGCATAAACAGATACACGCCAATAACCGCGTAGTCTGCCAATGAAGGCAGAAAGCAGGTGCTGCCTATCAGAAAAGAAAATCCAGCGAAAATGTTAATTACTAAACAAGTCTTGGGTTTGATGAATGGCATATCGTGCTCCTTATTGGTTTGTCATTTCAGGAACGAACCCAAACCCGATGGAGATTCGGTTCCAACTGTTGATTTCAAGAATAATGGTTGTGAGTTCGACAATCGCTTGTTTGTCGAAAACATCTGACACGGCCGCAAAGTCAGCGTCTGTAACGCCATCGGTAACCGTTGTCAGGGTTTCAGCCCAATGCAGAGCACTTTGCTCTGCAGCTGAAAATGCATCAGGTACTTCTCTCCATGTTGCCAGGATATCTAATCGTTCCTGCAACTCACCCTCCGCCCGCAATTCTGCTGCATGCATATGCATACAGAAGGCACAGCCATTAATTTGAGAAACCCTCAGCCGGATTAATCCGATAAGCGAAGCCCCAAAAGGACTCGCAGAGGATTGTTCACTTAATCCGGTCAGGTTCTTTAAGATACGCGGTGCCAACCGATAAACATCGTTTTGGTCGATTCTTGTAGACATAATATTCTCCGTCAAGTTTTAACGTTGAGAATAGAGGGGAGCTACTTTTTTATATTGGAAAAACGCGACACTTTTCGTTGTCGGTAGGCTGCCGGGGTTTCTCCGACAAACTGATGGAAGTGGTTAGTAAAATGCGCTTGATCAAAGTAGCCGCTTGTCAGTGCGACGTCGGCCAGTGAACCTGAGCTGTATATCAGTTGTTGTCTGGCTGTGTAGATGCGTGAGAATTGCACCAATTCTTTAGGGGACAGACCAAGCACACGCTTACAAGTGCGCTGTAGTGTGCGGGAAGATACGCCAAGCTGTCGTGCGATATCGGTGTTGTGTTGCAACGGCGTGGCTAAGTTGCTGATAAGCCGCTCTCTGTCTTCGCTTACCGCCGAATTTTGATGCAACCGCTGTGTTAGCCATTGCAGCAAAATACCAACGCGCTCACAGGCAGGCGCAGCACAGACCTCGTCTACGGGAAGTGGCTCATTTGGGTGCAGTGAAGCAAAACTGCTTATGGCGTCTCTGGGGAGCGATTCAGCGGGAATACCAAAGCATTCTGTAAAAGCACCAGGCAGAAAACGAATACTGATTAACGCATCGCCGGGTAATGTGACAAATGGCGCGGTGCGCGTACTGAAAAGAACACTGGCGTTGAGACTGTGATCTGAAAGGGTAAATGTCAAACTCACGCCGCCATCAGGATAACAACGATCTTGGCTTGGCAGACAATGGGGATTGTCACTAAACCAGATTGAATGCAACCAGCGTGAGAGACTGAGGGGCACCGGCACAAAGGCTATCTGCGCCGGCTTGAATGCGTCTGGAACCCCCGTGGGAACAACGGTTTTTGCGTTACTCTTCTTCGTCATTCTCTTTTTTCGGCGGTAATACCCAAAATACGCCACGGAATTCAGCCACAGCGTTATTGTCGTCCATAATATCCACTTGCAAGGTGAAACGGCATTTCTTTCGCTTTTCCAATGGCGCGAACTTGCCACTGAGCGATTCAATGTGGCACATGGCCCGTGGCTTCATGGTGATGGGTTTGTGATAGTGTATATCGCCGTCACCTAATACTATCTCGCCCATTAACTGGCGCTCTTTTAACTG
>Ga0208204_100196_pt1 | contig 21615 bp, 18 predicted proteins | sample DeeseametaMP2252_FD_184173 | JGI IMG/M metagenome (GOLD analysis project Ga0208204, IMG submission 184173) | Marine microbial communities from the Deep Pacific Ocean - MP2252 (SPAdes) | ecosystem: Environmental > Aquatic > Marine > Oceanic | place: West of El Salvador, Pacific Ocean | collected...
TTGCCTTCAGTAATGGTTATCGATAACCAGCTGGTGGGAATATGTTTTCGATACCTGACGGGAGGGTTACGGGGCCAGAGGTTCGGCTCGTCTATTCGTTTCACTTTTGCAGGTCGGGTCATGCCGTCTTTCAATTCCACGCCGCGACAAAGGTGTGCAATGGCGTTGTCGGTGACTTCACCTTCAACCTGTACCCAATAGGTTTTACTGGTTTTGGCTTTAGGGTTGGCGAGACGGTGCTGGAGTTTACCATCGTCTGTGAGCACTAATAGGCCTTCAGAATCGCGGTCGAGACGTCCGGCTGCATACACGCCCGGTACGGGAATAAAATCTTTCAGGGTTTGTCGGCCTTCCTGGTCGGTGAACTGGGTCAGCACATTGAAGGGTTTATTAAACAGCAGCACTTTTCCTGCAGACATAATGGCACCAGGCAAAAAATAATTGCGCGTATGCTACCGAAAAATCCGTGAAATTGCGGCACGGCTTTGCATTATTTCTGATGGAAAAAAACGAATTTGCAAAAATAATTCACAAAAACGGTTAAAAATAGATAGATCTTCACGCTTAAGACAATGGTATGACTTGTAACTCCTACGTCCGACCCTATACTATTGAGCGCGGTAATTTCGGCAGGACAGGGTGCGTCTGCAAGGCGGACCCTTGATAATGACGATTTGGGTGGCATGTTCGTGGGCGAGAGGACATGACACAGTGATCTGTAAATTACAGATATAGACCAGACTGAAAGGTTATTTCAGTATTCGTGATCAGAAACTTACGATATTACCGAGATGCCCTGCATATTATAGCGATTCCACGCGGGGTTAATGGAATAAATCAGGTAGCTCTTTACCGACAACTTTGAGGTATATAATGACCAAAGCTAAGTCGACTATCATCTACACCAAGACAGATGAAGCGCCAATGCTGGCGACTTACTCTTTACTGCCAATTATTGAGAAATTTGCCAAATCTGCTGACATCGACATCGAGTTAAGCGATATTTCACTGGCTGCGCGTATTCTCGCCAACTTCCCGGAATACCTGAACGACGATCAAAAAGTGCCAGATGCACTGTCTGACCTGGGTGAAAAAACGCAGGATCCAGAAGCAAACATCATCAAACTGCCTAATATTAGTGCATCAATTCCCCAGTTGCGTGCAGCAATCAAAGAATTAAACGCAAAAGGTTTCAACGTTCCGCCGTACCCGGAAGCGCCTTCTACTGACGAAGAAAAAGACATTCGTGAGCGTTACGGTAAAGTGCTGGGCTCTGCGGTTAACCCGGTTCTGCGTGAAGGTAACTCAGACCGTCGTGCACCAACTGCAGTTAAAAACTTCGCCAAGAAGCACCCGCATTCAATGGGTGAGTGGAGCCAGGCTTCACGTTCTCACGTAGCGCACATGCGCGGTGGCGATTTCTACTCTAGCGAGAAGTCCACAACGGTTGAGAAAGACGGCTACGTAAGCATTGAATTTACCGGCAAAGACGGTAGCAAGAAAACGCTGAAGCCTCGTGTTGATCTGCTGGCTGGTGAAGTTATCGACGGCATGTTCATGAGCAAGAAAGCGCTGTGTCAATTCTTCGAAGAACAAATTGAAGATGCGAAAGAAACCGGCATTCTGTTCTCTCTGCACGTAAAAGCGACCATGATGAAGGTGTCTCACCCCATCGTATTCGGTCACTGTGTAAAAGTGTTCTATAAAGAACTGTTCGACAAATACGAAGATCTGTTCAAAGAGCTGGGTGTTAACCCTAACAACGGTTTAGGCAGTGTTTACGATAAAATCGCTTCTCTGCCAGAGTCACAGCGTTCTGAAATCGAAAAAGACATCAACGCTTGTTACGCTGACCGTCCGCCTATGGCAATGGTTAACTCTGACAAAGGTATCTCTAACCTGCACGTACCTTCAGACGTAATTGTTGATGCGTCTATGCCTGCTATGATCCGTAACAGCGGTCAAATGTGGGGACCAGATGGAAAAGCGCACGATACTAAAGCGGTTATCCCTGAGTCTACTTACGCGACTATCTACCAAGAAGTCATTAACTTCTGTAAGACCCACGGTGCATTTGATCCAACAACTATGGGTACCGTGCCTAACGTTGGTCTGATGGCGCAGAAAGCGGAAGAGTACGGTTCACATGACAAGACGTTTGAACTGGAAGCTGACGGTACGGTTCAAATCATCGATCAGGACGGTACAGTACTGATTGAACACAATGTTGAAGAAGGCGATATCTGGCGTATGTGTCAGGCGAAAGACGCGCCAATTCAAGATTGGGTTAAACTGGCCGTTACCCGTGCCCGTAACTCTGGCATGCCAGCAGTATTCTGGCTGGACGATGAGCGTGCTCACGATGCACAGCTTATTCTGAAAGTTGAGAAGTACCTGAAAGATCACGATACCAGCGGTCTTGAAATTCACATCATGTCGCCAGTGCGCGCGATTCGTTTCTCCATGGAACGTGCAATCCGTGGTCTGGATACGATTTCCGTAACCGGTAACGTACTGCGTGACTACCTGACTGACCTGTTCCCAATTCTGGAACTGGGTACCAGTGCGAAAATGCTTTCTATCGTGCCTCTGATGGCCGGTGGCGGTCTGTACGAAACCGGTGCGGGTGGTTCTGCACCTAAGCACATTCAACAGTTTGTTGAAGAAGGTCACTTGCGCTGGGATTCACTGGGTGAGTTCCTGGCACTGGCAGTATCGCTTGAAGAGCTGGCTATTAAGCACAGCAACTCTAAAGCGAAAGCACTGGCAGTAGCCCTGGATAAAGCCACTGAGAAACTGCTGAACACGGGTAAGTCGCCAGAGCGTAAGGTTGGCCAGCTGGATAACCGTGGTAGCCACGTATGGCTGGCGCTGTACTGGGCAGAAGCACTGACCGAGCAGACTGAAGATAAAGAACTGGCTGAGCTGTTCAAGCCAACTTTAGAAGCAATGACTGCTAACATCGACAAAATCATTGAAGAAATCGATGCGTCTCAGGGTCAACCACAGGATATCGGTGGTTATTACTTCCCAGACGAAGACAAACTGTACGCAGCAATGTCTCCAAGCAAAACGCTACAGGAATCTCTGTCTAAGTAAGCGCTTAAGCAAAACCAAAAAACCCGGCTTTCGCCGGGTTTTTTATTTGGTGTGCGGTAAATTGAGAAGGCACCGCAGAAAATGGAGCATAAAAAAGGCTTTCTACCGACTGCCTCAAAGCAGTAAAAAGCCCTTTGGAATGCTTTATTGAATTTTAACGTTCAGGTTCTTCTACAACACCAATGTTTTCCGCGTGCAGGCCCTTAGGACCTTGCTGTACATCAAACGTTACTTCCTGGCCTGCTTTCAGAGAACGATATCCTTCCATTTGGATGGTTGAGTAGTGAGCAAAAATATCTTCACCACCATCTTCCGGAACGATAAATCCAAATCCTTTAGCATTGTTAAACCATTTAACTTTACCAACCGCCATACATCGACTTCCTCTTAATCCTTGAACTCATAATACAATGCCCCCACTATAGATGTTGGGAACACGATGGATATTCGCGTCACTCGAATATCCATAGTTAAAACTGTAGATATTTTAACCATTGCATGTCAAGCGTAAATTAAAGATTATTTATTTGCAAAAAAATCAGCTAATCTGCGCTAAGGCACTATTATTGTACTATGAGTAAAGACAACGCGATCAGTATAGACCGAGAAAAAGAACGCTTGGCGGAACGTCAGAAGACGCAGCCGCCTCCGATGTATAAAGTGTTGTTAAACAACGACGATTACACGCCAATGGACTTCGTGGTCGAAGTACTCATGCATTTTTTTAATATGGATGCTGAGAAGGCCAATCAAACTATGCTCACTGTTCACTATCAGGGACGAGCCGTTTGTGGCATATATACTGCAGAGATTGCAGAAACCAAAGTGATGCAGGTCAATCAGCACGCGCGTAAGCATCAACACCCGCTTATGTGCACCATGGAACAGGCATAAGTCTATTAACAGAGGGCGAGCGATATGTTGAATAAAGAGTTAGAGCAAACGCTGAACGAAGCTTTCGTGTTTGCCAGAGAACATCGTCACGAATTCATGACGGTAGAGCATTTGTTGCTGGCGCTGATGGATAATTCTGCTGCCCGGGATGCACTCAAGGCTTGTGGTGCAAACATCGAGCAAATCAAAGCTGAACTCATCGAATTCGTCAAAGACACTACGCCGCTCATTATGGACGAGCAAGCTAATGAGCGAGAAACCCAGCCGACTTTAGGCTTCCAGCGCGTACTTCAGCGCGCAGTTTTCCATGTTCAGTCTTCAGGTAAAGACGAAGTGACAGGCGCCAACGTCCTAGTCGCCATTTTCTCAGAACAAGAATCTCAGGCGGTTTACATTCTTAAACGTGCAGACGTAACCCGTCTGGATGTGGTGAACTACATTAGCCATGGCGTAAGCAAAAGCGACGACGAGAGTCCTGCTGGTGCTGAAAACAACGAAGAAATGGCTGAAGGGGAAGAGTCTGGTTCTGCGCTTAGCAAATATTCTACTGATCTGAACCGTCAGGCGAAAGACGGCAAGATCGACCCACTCATCGGCCGCGATGCCGAAGTGGAGCGCACTATTCAAATTCTGTGTCGTCGCCGTAAAAACAACCCGCTGCTGGTGGGTGAGGCCGGCGTGGGTAAAACGGCGATTGCCGAAGGTTTAGCTTACCGCATCGTTAACGAAGACGTGCCGGATGTGATTGCTGAAAGTACGGTGTATTCACTGGACTTAGGTGGTCTGCTTGCGGGTACTAAATACCGTGGCGATTTTGAAAAACGCCTGAAAGCGATTCTTAAAGAATTGAGTAAAGATGAGCACGCTATTTTGTTCATTGATGAAATCCACACCATCATTGGTGCTGGTGCGGCATCCGGTGGTGTCATGGACGCATCTAATCTGCTGAAACCCAAACTGAGTTCTGGTGAACTGCGTTGTATCGGTTCTACGACCTACCAGGAATATCAGGGCATTTTTGAAAAAGATAGAGCACTGGCTCGTCGTTTCCAGAAAGTCGACGTGACGGAGCCCTCAGTGAGCGATACGACGAAGATCTTGCTTGGTCTGAAGTCTCGCTATGAAGAGCATCACAGCGTACGCTTTACGCAGAAAGCGCTGCAAGCGGCGGCAGAACTATCAGCGAAGTACATTAACGAACGTCATTTGCCTGATAAGGCCATTGACGTGATGGATGAAGCCGGTGCGAGCCAGCGTTTATTGCCAGCATCACGCCGTAAGAAAACCATCAATGTGGCTGACATTGAGCAAATCATTGCCAAGATGGCGCGCATACCAGAAAAATCAGTTTCTGCATCAGACCGTCAGGCACTGAAACATCTGGGACGCGACTTGAAAATGGTGGTGTTTGGTCAGGACAAAGCCATTGAAACGCTCACAGACGCGATTCATTTGTCACGTGCCGGTCTCGGCAGTGAAGAAAAGCCAATTGGTAGCTTCCTGTTTGCCGGTCCTACGGGTGTAGGTAAAACCGAGGTGACGCAGCAGTTAGCAAAAATTATGGGCGTTGAGCTGGTACGTTTCGATATGTCTGAGTACATGGAACGTCACGCGGTAAGCCGTCTTATTGGTGCGCCTCCGGGTTATGTGGGCTTTGATCAGGGCGGTTTGCTGACTGACGCGGTTATTAAAAATCCGTATTCAGTGGTCTTGCTTGATGAAATCGAGAAAGCGCATAGCGATATTTATAACATCCTGCTGCAGGTGATGGACCACGGTACACTGACAGACAACAACGGTCGTAAAGTGGATTTCCGTAACGTGGTATTGGTAATGACAACCAACGCCGGCGTGCAGGAAACCGTGCGTAAGTCTATCGGCTTTAAGCAACAAGACCATAGCCACGATGCAATGTCGGAAATCAATAAGGTGTTTACACCAGAATTCCGTAACCGTCTTGACGGTATCATCTGGTTTAATCACTTGGGTACCGACGTTATTCTGCAGGTGGTTGATAAGTTCCTGGTGGAACTGGAAGCGCAACTCGATACCAAAGGCGTGTCGTTTGAAGTGACACCTGCTGCCCGAGCTTATCTGGCAGAAAAGGGTTACGACAAGTCAATGGGTGCTCGTCCAATGTCACGCCTCATCAAAGAGGAAGTGAAGAAAGAGTTAGCCAACGAATTGTTATTTGGTGAACTCAGCAAAGGCGGCAGTGTGAAAGTTGACCTTGGCGAAGATAAACTGGAGTTTTCTTTCTCTGGTGCCGAAGCGCCTAATGAAGAGGCTGAGTCGAACTAATCGGTTCAGCGGTTTCAGTTTTCTTTAAAGATCCAAATAAAAAGCCCGATGAATGTCATCGGGCTTTTTTAATAAGATTCTACAGACTACTGAGTATTATCTTGCACGGTAGACGATACGGCCTTTAGTCAGATCGTATGGCGTCATCTCCACGGTTACTTTGTCACCGGTCAGAATGCGGATATAGTTCTTGCGCATTTTGCCAGAGATATGGGCAGTCACAACGTGACCGTTCTCAAGTTCAACGCGGAATTGTGTACTAGGAAGTGTGTCAACCACTGTTCCTTCCATTTCGATAGAATCTTCTTTTGCCATGTAAAGCAATTACCTCAGTAAGTCAAAATTTTGCCGCGCAGACATTAACCAATAAAAGCGCGCGTGTAAAGGGCTCAGGCCCTTTTTGAGCTGAATTTCTGCCATTTCATGTCGAACAAGCGCTCGTGAGGCAGAAATTTTGATTTGTAATTCATTTTTGTGCAGTCATCTATTTGATAACCCAAATAGAGATACTGACGACCTTCAGACTCTCCATGCATTATTTGCTGCATGATCATCCATGTGCCCATGGAAGCCGCAGCCAGTTCCGGCGCATAAAATGTGTATAAGGCTGAAAAAGCGCGTTGGTTCTCATCCATGGTGATATCGTCGGTCACCGCAACGGCGACCAGGGTATCACCGTCCCAGGCTTCAATGAACACGGGTGGGTTCCATTGGCACAAAATAAAGCTATCAAATTGTTCCCGGCTGGGAGGATACATACTGCCATCGGTGTGTCGGGCGTTAATATAGCGCTCGTAAAGCGGATAATAACTCTCTGCCGGTGTTCGGGATAATCGGGTTGTCAGGTGGCTGTTACGTTTAAGCACCCGCCGTTGGCTGCGCGATGGCGTAAATTCTGCCACCGGGATACGAATTGACTGACACGCATCACAGGTAGGGCAGTGGGGACGATAAATTTGATCGCCACTACGTCGGAAACCAGCCTGGATAAGCTGCCCGTAACGATAACTGAGATCTTGCTCAGTTTCTGCGAACACTAACAGTTGTTCATTTTTTTGCGGTAAATAACTGCAGGCGAAAGACTGCGTAAGCCCGAACTTCATGGGGTTATATTTCCACCTTGCCAACGGTAACGATATTCGGCAGTAATCCTGCCGTCTTCGTCTAGTGTACCATTTTGCTTGCGTAAGCGTTCAATAAATGTGCTTCTAGGCAACGTTTTTGCGCCTAAACTGGCAAGATGTTCAGTAGGTAATTGACAGTCTATAAACGCCAGTTGATGTTTTTTCATATGGGTGACAAGGGCATACATCGCCAACTTAGACGTGTTAGGTTGACGGTGAAACATCGATTCACCACAAAAAATTTCACCGATAGCGACGCCATAGAGGCCGCCAGCAAGATTATTCTGCTCGTCCCACACCTCCACAGAGTGCGCAATGCCGGCTTGATGCAACCGCTTATACGCGGTAATCATGTCGTCGACGATCCAGGTTTCAGTGGTTGGCGCATCACTATGCGGGTTCATGCGCGGTATGCTGGCGCACGCTTCTATCACTTCATCAAACGACTGGTTCAGGGTTACGGTATACTGACGGCGATTTGCCAACTTTTTGAGGCTGCGAGAAAGATGAAAATCATCCAATTCTATAATGGCTCGTGGATCGGGCGACCACCAAAGAATTGGTTCATCATCGCTGAACCAGGGAAAAATACCGTTAGAGTACGCGTTAAAAAGTCGGGGCGCATCGAGGGTGGCACCATAAGCAAGTAATCCGTTGGGTTCAGATAGTGCGGTAGATACCGGAGGAAATGGCGTTTCTACGTCGAGATAGGGAAGTTCAATCATCGGCAGATAAGGTGTAGCAAAAGAGAAATGGGCAGCGCAAGCTGCCCATTTTCGTATTAACCCTGTTCAGGGCGCATGCCGTCGAGGAATTTCTCGGCATCCAGTGCAGCCATACAGCCTGTACCCGCAGAGGTAATTGCCTGGCGGTAGATGTGGTCGCTCACGTCACCGGCAGCAAAAATACCTTCTACAGATGTCTGTGTAGCGTTGCCTTGCAATCCGCTTTGTACTTTGATGTAGCCATCTTTCATTTCAAGCTGACCTTCAAAGATATCGGTATTCGGCTTGTGGCCGATAGCAATAAACAGACCCATTACATCGATTTCTTCTTTAGCATCAGAGTCGGTAGCGGCAATACGCACTTTCGTTACGCCCATTTCGTCACCGAGTACTTCATCTAACGTGCGGTTGAGGTGCAATACCACATTGCCATTCTCGGCTTTGTCCAACAGGCGTTGCTCAAGAATTTTTTCGCTGCGGAATGAATCACGACGGTGAATAACATGCACTTCCGATGCAATGTTTGACAAATAAAGCGCTTCCTCAACGGCTGTGTTACCACCACCTACAACAGCCACTTTCTGATTACGGTAGAAGAAACCGTCACAGGTTGCGCAGGCTGATACACCTTTGCCTTTGAATGCTTCTTCAGATTCCATGCCCAGATATTTAGCTGACGCGCCAGTGGCGATGATCAGAGCATCACAGGTGTAGGTGCCTGAGTCACCGTAAAGGGTGAACGGACGCTTGCTGAAGTCGGTTTTATTGATGTGGTCGAAAATAATTTCGGTATTAAATTTCTCAGCATGCTTTTGCATACGCACCATTAGATCCGGGCCAGTCAGACCTTCAGGATCGCCTGGCCAGTTCTCAACTTCGGTGGTGGTGGTAAGCTGACCACCTTGCTGAATACCTGTCAGAAGTACAGGTTCAAGGTTTGCTCTGGCTGCATAAACTGCTGCTGAATATCCAGCTGGGCCAGAGCCCAGAATAAGTAGACGGACGTGTCTGCTTTCTGCCATGTTTGTCTCCGTTGCGCAGGGCATAATAGCGCTTATTGCCCTGAAAAAATGATGTTATCTTAATAAGGTCCAATATCGCATATTCAACCTAAATTGAGTATGACTTTTCATTACAACATATGTCTGGGTTGTTACCTGACCTAATTAGTAGGCTATAATAAACCAATCGCAGTGCAATTTAGTATAGAATGCTAATATCCCTGCAACAAAATCCTCGGTTTGCTGTCTTATTCAGCACACCAGCGCCAATGTCAGTGAACGCCGACAACCTGTATGGAGAGTAAGCATGTCACAATCAGTTTTCACGTTACTTCGTGATGGTCAGGATTACATGAATACCTGGCCGGTAAAGCGTGAGCTTTATGCTTTCTTTCCCGAATGCAGAGTGGTGAGCGCGACTAAGCTGGCAATTAAAACCATGCCGCCATTGGCGATTGTCGCTGCAGGCATGATGTTCAACGTGTTAGGCGCAGCCTATCTACCACAAGCGCTATCTATTGGCCTTTTCTTTATTAGTTTGCCTGTTCAGGGTCTACTCTGGCTAGGACACCGTTCCAATCAGGTTTTACCTCCGCAACTTAAAAGCTGGTACCAGGAGGTACATAGAAAGATGGCGGCGGAAGGCTGCGAATTACAAGCCATGCGCTCACAACCTAAATACCGTGAACTGGCATCAACCCTGAAAACAGCATTCAGCGAATTAGACCGGGTTTTCACTCAGAAGTGGTTCAATTAATCAGCCTACGCACATCAATGAAGATAAGTTGCTCTTATATCTGTACAAAAAGTGTCCAGATATTTTACAAAGTTAATTAATATTTTTCTTAGTTCTTTGTAATTCTTTGATAAAAAAGAAAATTTTTTTTGGCAGTATCCTTGCTTATTTATGATCGTAAATGAATTTTTTGCAATAAATATTGATAAACAAGGATGCTATTAATGAACAGATATTTTAGAAAATGTTTAGCTGCAAGTTGTTTGGTCGCTACGAGTCTTTGTGCGAATGCTGGAGTGATAATCTCCGCTGACTCAGCGATGGCTTCAAGTGTGTGGGATAGCACAGGTACATACTCAGTAAGTAATACTATCGATCAATCGGGATTGTCAATTACTTACAATTCCGGCGTCGATGATTTTGATACGTACCTCGCTCAATCTCCAATGCATTCGTTATTCGCAAACACAGAATGGTTTTCATTGAGTGGAGTCCAGTCTGCATCATTAGTGTACGATCTAGGGCAGATTTATGATCTTGATGCTGTAGCGCTTTGGGTTGAAGAAGCTTGGGCTCCGCCGACGGACGTTTCATTTTTGGTATCAACTGACGGAGTTAATTTTACCACTATTTCAGGTGGTCTAAGTTTGCCTGACTTTAGTGGCGATTATCCCGCTACACGATACGGTTTCTCTACGACTAGTGCTCGGTATTTTTCAATAGAGATGGGAGCATGCTCCACTCAAGGTTGCTCACTCGGAGAGATCGCATTCTCGGCAGTTGTTCCTGCAGTTAATCCTACACCGGTGCCTGAGCCATCTTCAATTTTTGTACTGGCCCTCGGTCTAATTGGTGTTGCAGCTAGAAAAGTAAAAATTCGCAATTAATTTTTTCAGTAAAAACACTGGTCTTTACCAGTGTTTTTTTATGCCTGAATGTTAGAAGTCAACATCTCGCCACAACGGGTACAGCGGTATTGCATGCCTTTGAGCACTTTATTGTGACGCCGAACGGAAAGGTTTATCGTTTGACAGCTGCACTGGTAGGGAAAGGTGCGAATCTTTAAGCCGCTCAGATCAAAATTATGGGTGGTGGAGGGCTCACAGTTGAACACTTCGCGCATTATGGCTTGCCATTCATTGCCGTGAGGTTTTACTTTGCCGAATTTTTGCCAGGTGAGTAGATGACTCACTTCATGGGCGATGACTTCTGCAAAGAAGGCGTCTTTGTTTTCTGCTAGTAGCACAGGGTTAAAGTTAACTCTGTTTTGTTGTAAGAAGGCGGTACCGGCGTTTTTACCACTGCGGCGAAAGCTCACATCTGGCAATGGAAACCGACAGTTAAAAAATTGCTCTGCAATATGAATAAGGCGGTGAACTTCGTCAGTCACCGCCTTTTTATCAGATGAAGTAAGTGCCACGAACTGCCTACTGAACCTTACACTCAAGGCAAAGGATATAAACACCCTTTGGATCGTTAAGGCTAGTCACAGCGTTCACTTCTGTCATCAGGTTTTTAACCATTTTTAATAGCTGGCTATCGCTATCAGCAAATTGCATTTTCGCACCCCATACCAGAGCTTGACCGAAAAACTCTTTCCAGAACATTTCTTGTGGTGACAGAATTCGCTGCACGTAGAAGGTTTCGTAGTTATCTAATTCAGCCATTTCTGCGGCAGAAGCGATGGCGTCATCCAGGTCGCCCAATTCGTCCACCAGGCCGAGCTCTAAAGCCTGGCTACCAATCCAAACACGTCCTTGAGCTATTTTATCTACCGCTTCCGGTGTCATATCTCGATTTTCACCTACCATGGTAATGAACTGGTTATAAGCGCTTTCCACGTTACGCTGTAAGATTTGGCCGAAGCGAGGATCTAGCTCGCGCATGGCTGACATACCCGCAATATCGGTCGATGCCACACCATCCACATTGACACCAAGGTAATCCAGCGAATCTTCAAAGGTCATGAACATGCCAAATACCCCGATAGAACCGGTGATGGTGCTAGGTGATGCAAAGATTTTATCAGCAGGAGCAGAAATCCAATAACCACCTGAAGCGGCGTAGGTGCTCATTGATACAACCACAGGTTTACCCGCAGCTTGAAGCTCGAGCACTTCCTGACGAATAATTTCAGAAGCAAAAGAACTGCCTCCGGGAGAATCAACCTGCATGACGACGGCTTTAACGGTGTCGTCTATGCGCGCCTGACGAAGCAGAGCAGCTGTACTTTCACCGCCAATGGTACCAGCCGGTTGCGTGCCGTCGAGAATTTCACCTTTGGCGACAACAATAGCCACTTTATCATTGTTGTTCTCAATTTTAGGTAGCGGGCGACTTACGGCAGATAGATAAGCACGATAAGGGGTGAAATTAACACCCAATTCATCATCGTTTGTACCAACCAGGTCTACCAATTCCTGACGCACTTGAGAGCGTGTTTTGAGGGCATCAACCCAGCCGTTTTCAAGCGCATATTTTGCGAAGTCAGAATCTGCAGCTTCAAATTTAGCGAGTAGGGCGTCCAGACTTTCATCGAAATTATTGATGTCTACACCACGGGCCGCTGCCACATCGCTTTTGTATTGCTGCCAGTAGGTATCGAGCCAAACACGGTTCGCTTCTTTCGCAGCATCAGACATGTCGTTACGAATGAAGGGTTCAACGGCAGACTTGTAAGTACCGACACGGAAGATGTGGGTCGTCACTTTAAGTTTTTCGAGAAGCTTCTCAAAATACAAGTTGAAACGACCATAGCCTTCAAACATTACCCCACCCATCGGGTTCAGGTAAATGTGGTCGGCATGGGCTGCCAGGTAGTATTGATCTTGACCAAAGTAATCGCCAATGGCGTACACGGGTTTTTCGGCTTTAAAATCATCGATAGCTGCCGCTACCGTACGCAGTTTATCTAAGCCACCACCGCGTAATCCTGATAAATCCAATACCAGCGCTTTTATTCGGTTGTCCTGCTTGGCATTTTCAAGCACCTTCACCACGTCGCGAACCAGTACTTCCGGATTTTCAGGTTCTTCGCCAAATGCTTCCTGCATAAATTGCGCGAAGGGCTCCACTTGCTCTTTTTCAATAACAAGATTGCCATTGAGTGAAAGTAAGAGTGCGCTATCGGGTTTAACCTGGACAGGTTTTTCGCCACTGCTAACGGCGATGATTACTGCGATGACGATAACCAGAAAGAAAAGGTTGAAAACCAGTTTCCTTGCGAAATTCAAAACGGTCCACAGACCGACAAATAGTGATTTCGTCCAGCTTCCTTTTGCTGCCATATATCTTTATACCTCAGAAGATGTTTGTTTCATGGTAACTAAACCACGATAGATAGCTAACTTAAATTGTAATGAATTGTAATACCCGGAATTTAGACTGTATAGCCGACTTAAGACCAGTACTGATTAAACCATTTCAAAGGTGTTGGATCTTGCTTTACTTGGTAAACGGCGGGTTAGCTAAGCTTAATAGCACGGTGGTTGTTCAATTTGAAAACACCAGGTTGAGCGTTCCTCTCATATTCCTGGCCTGGTAAATTGAGAGGTGTTATTTTAGCCCTGTAAATAAGCCTTATCTGGCAAATTCATTTTCATGCTGCAGGTGAAATCAAAAACAGGAGTGCGTGTTTTGGATGCATTAGAACTTTTACTCAATCGGCGTTCCCAACCCAGACTTAAAGCGCCAGCCCCACAAGGGGATGCGCTAAAAAACATTATGCAGGCGGCGATGCGCGCGCCGGATCATGCCTCTTTAGCGCCATGGCGTTTTATCGTTTGTGAAGAACTCGGACTGAATAAACTGGGTAGCATTTTCGAACAGTCTGCGATTGAAAATGACAAGTCTGAGAAGGAAATTGAACGCGCGCCTCAGCTGCCGCTTCGAGCGCCCATGGTTATCGTAGCTATCGCACAATACAAAGAACATGAAAAGGTACCGCGGGTTGAGCAAATCGCCTCTGCTTCCTGCGCGGTAATGGCGATGCAAATGGCGGCCGTTGCACAGGGCTTCAATGGTATTTGGCGAACTGGCGCTTATGCGCACTGCGACTTGGTGAAAGCCGCGCTGGAGTTATCCAGCGACGATGAAATTGTTGGCTTTTTGTACTTAGGTACGCCGGCGTTTGAAATTCCAGATAAGCCCGCACCCAATAGCGACGCGCATTTTATATTCTGGCGCTAACAAGCGCTTTCCCTCAACGGATACAGCATAAAAAAGCCAGCATCAAAGCTGGCTTCTTTATACATGATTAGTGTTGGCTATTAGTCGACTTGAACGATTTTCAGCGCGTTGGTGGCACCGATTTTTTCCATTTCGTCACCGTAAGTCATAATCAAGCTATCGCCTTCTTTCACCAGGCCGATTTCTTTCAAAGCAGCAATGGTGTCGTTTTTCAGCTGACCTGGCTCACTGGCGTGAGAGTTGAAATACACTGGGCGTACACCGCGATAAAGCGCCATCGCATTCAGTGTCCCTTCGTGACGAGACAGAGCGATGATTGGCAGTGATGTGGTAATACGCGACATCAACTTCGGCGTGTTGCCACTTTCCGTTAACGCCACAATCGCTTTGATGCTAGGTAAGTGGTTTGCTGCATACACGGCAGACAATGCAATGGTCTCGCTTACCGTTGAAAAGGTATCGTCCATACGATGTTTAGACAGACGAATACTTGGATGCGTTTCTGCACCTTCACAAACCCGCGCCATGGCCTGAACGGTTTCTACCGGGAAATTACCCGCTGCAGTTTCTGCAGACAACATCACAGCGTCTGTGCCATCAAGCACGGCGTTTGCTACGTCCATGACTTCTGCACGAGTAGGCATTGGGCTGTTGATCATGGATTCCATCATCTGCGTAGCAGTGATTACCACTTTGTTTAACTGGCGCGAACGTGAAATCAGTTTTTTCTGCACACCCACCAACTCTGCATCACCGATTTCGACACCCAGATCACCACGGGCAACCATAACCGCGTCTGAGGCGGCGATGATGTCATCGATGGCTTCGTCCGTGGCTACCGCTTCCGCGCGTTCAACTTTGGCGCAAATCATGGCATCACAGCCTGCTTCACGAGCAAGTTTACGGGCATAATCAAGGTCAGCACCAGAACGGGGGAAAGACACTGCTAAATAATCTACGCCGATAGCGGCTGCCGTTTTAATGTCTTCTTTGTCTTTAGCGGTAAGTGCTTCAGCAGACAACCCGCCACCTTGACGGTTAATCCCTTTGTTATTTGATAATTTGCCGCCAACCGTTACTTTGGTGTGCACTTTACGGCCAACCACTTCTGTAACTTGTAGTTGAATACGACCGTCATCGAGTAACAGAATATCGCCAGCGTTAACGTCATCGGGCAGGGCTTTATAATCGATACCTACTGCATTGATGTCGCCTTCCTCTTTACCTAATTCCGCATCGAGGACAAAAGGTGCACCAACATCCAGGTTAATCGCGCCTTCTTTGAAACGGGCAACCCGGATTTTAGGGCCTTGCAGATCCCCAAGGATAGCAACATATTTGTTCAGGTTTTTTGCGGCCTGGCGAACTTTGCGGGCGCGCTCGATGTGATCTTCAGCCTGACCGTGTGAGAAATTCATGCGTACAGTATTCGCACCTGCCGCAATAATGGCTTCAATGCGCTCAATGGTGTCTGTTGCAGGTCCTAGCGTGGCAAGTATCTTTGTTCTTCTGGTCATAGTTAGTCGTCGCTTGTATTTGTCGTTAACAGATAGGCTTTATTAAGTACTAAAAGCATTGACAGTGTTGTCACAAAAATGTTCGATTTTTGTTGCTGTAATGCGTTTACGTAATTTTATTACAGAATAGTAGTGCAATCTGACAAAAATGTGAATCCCAAGAATTTTTTTAACTACTGGCCTTACCAGTGGTTAAATTTTAGCTTCTTGTTAAGGGGCAGGGAATATTAAATAAAAAACCGCCATAGATGGCGGCTTTAGCAGAGGTGAGTCGATTTTCCTAACTAGAGATCGCGTTTGTCGAACCGCGAGCCTCGTAACGTATCCTTGACACGCTTAAGATTTTCTCTGAACTTATTACCGCGACGTAACGTAAAACCCGTTGCCAGTACATCAATAAGCGTTAGCTGCGCAATACGGCTCGCCATTGGCATGTACATGTCGGTGTCTTCAGGTACTTCAAGAGAAAGCACATAAGTACATTCTTTCGAAAGCGGGCTGTCAGCAGACGTTATACCAACAACGGTGGCATCGTTACTACGCGCTATTTGTGCAATTTCAACCAGGCTTTTCGTGCGGCCGGTATGTGAAATGAGTACAACCACATCACCGTCCGAGCAGTTCATGCAGCTCATGCGCTGCATCAGAATATCTTCAAAATAAACAACCGGTACATTGAAGCGGAAAAACTTATTGAGCGCATCGTGGGCCACTGACGCCGACGCCCCTAATCCGAAGAATGAAATCTTCTGCGCCTGAGTGAGCAAATCTACCACGCGGTTTACGGTGTTCACGTCGATTGACTGACGCGCAACCTCTAACGAGGCCATGGTTGATTCAAAAATTTTATTGGTGTATTCGCCCGGACCATCACTTTCATCAACGTGTCGGTTCACGTAGGGCGTACCGTTTGCAAGGCTCTGGGCCAAATGCAATTTAAAGTCAGGGAAGCCTTTGGTGTCGAGACGACGACAGAACCGGTTGACGGTAGGCTCACTGACATCCGACATTTTGGCGAGTGTTGCTATACTCGAGTGAATCGCTGTTTGTGGGTTTGCCAGAATGATTTCGGCAACTTTGCGTTCCGACTTACTGAAAGCGGCTTTGTTTTGCGTTATTTTCTCAAGAATATTCATACGGATATAGCAGAAAGTAAGGTAAAGTTAATGTCATCTGAGCTTTCTATACTACCCATTGTGACTCGGGTGACAAGAAAAATGTAATTTTTTGACAACCGGACTGTCAGAATGATGGGTATTCAGTGAAGAAATACCTCTTTAACACCATATAAACAATGCAAGTTGTAATTTTACTACATTTGGTGTTAACTATGTGCTAACAACTAACAGAACAGTTAATCTGTGTTGCCTGACAGTATTGAACTGTTATCTGGATTATCATTAAGAAGGTCGACAAATATGGTAATGGATAATTCCTTTGAACCCTGTGATTTTGTGCTTTTCGGCACCCTAGGGGATCTCTCACGACGGAAACTGTTGCCGTCCTTATATCAGCTAGAAAAAGCTGAGCTGCTTCATCCTGAAACCAAGATTATTGGTGTAGCGCGTCAGGATGTGAGCACTGAGGACTACAAAATAGAAGTCCGTAAGAACATTGAAAAGTTTGGCGATAAAGATTTCTGCGAAGAAACTTGGGCCAGAATGGAAGAACGCTTGCAATATGCTTGCGTTGATATGAAGAACACAGAAAGCTATCAAGTGTTCGATTCTGTGGTAGATGCTAAGCGCACGATGGTGTGTTACCTCGCCACTCCGCCAGCAATTTACGGTGACATCTGCCGTGGCTTGCACAGCTGTAATATCATCGATAGTTCAGTGCGCGTCGTACTGGAAAAACCCATTGGTCACGATTTGGAATCCTCCAAGATCATCAACGACCAGGTTTCTGAATATTTCAAAGAATCTCAAATTTACCGTATCGACCATTATTTGGGTAAAGAAACGGTACTTAACCTGATAGCCTTGCGTTTTGCGAACTCTATCTTTGCAACAAACTGGGACCACAACTCGATCGACCACGTCCAAATTACTGTGGCCGAATCTGTGGGCATTGAAGGTCGTTGGGGTTATTTTGACGATGCCGGTCAAATGCGTGACATGGTTCAGAACCACCTGTTACAGGTGCTGAGCTTAATAGCCATGGAGCCGCCTGCTAATCTTAACGCTGACAGTATTCGTGATGAAAAGCTGAAAGTACTTAAAGCACTGCGTCCGATTAACCTGTCGAACATTAACGAGTCTACCGTTCGTGGTCAGTACACATCTGGCTTCGTAAAAGGTGAAGAAGTACCAGGCTACCTGGAAGAAGAGGGTGCTAACACCCGTAGCCGTACCGAAACCTTTGTCGCCATTAAAGCCGACATCGACAACTGGCGTTGGGCGGGTGTGCCTTTCTATTTACGCACCGGTAAACGCCTACCGACCAAAGTGTCTGAGGTTGTTATTTACTTCAAGCGCCAGCCGCACAACCTGTTTGGCGATAGCTTCCAGAATCTGCCGCCTAATAAACTGGTTATTCGTTTGCAGCCAGACGAAGGTGTTGAAATCACCGTGATGAACAAAGTGCCTGGATTAACCAGTTCAGGTTCTATGGATCTGCAGAAGTCTAAGCTCGACTTGAGTTTCTCTGAAGCTTTCTCGGAAGAGCGTATTCCAGATGCCTACGAAAAACTGTTATTGGAAGTGATGCTAGGCAACCAGGCGCTGTTTGTTCGTCGCGACGAAATTGAACAAGCTTGGAACTGGGTAGATTCAATTCTTGAAGCCTGGAAGCACACCAATGAGCCGCCAGAGCCTTATCAGGCTGGCACATGGGGACCAGTTGATTCTATCGGTTTGCTCGCACGCGCTAACCGTAGCTGGTACGAAAGTAAAATTTCACGCAAGAAGAAGTAAATCATGGCTTTAACAATCAATGCTTTCGATAATGCAGATGCGCTTACTAGCGCATTTGCCGACACACTGATTGAATTGCTGAAAGACGGCATTGCCCAACGTGGCCGTGCTAGTCTGGTGGTCAGTGGTGGTAGAACACCACTGGCACTGTTCAAGCAATTGAGTCAGACCGACCTTGAATGGGACAAAGTCGATATCACACTGGCTGATGAACGCTGGGTTGGTGAAAACGACGAAGCAAGCAACACCAAATTGGTTCGCGAGAATTTGATTCAGAATAAAGCGGCAGCGGCACACTTTGTGACGTTGAAAACCGACGATGCTGACGCCAACGATGGGATTGCTGAAGCTGAAAATCGCCTGTCGAGCTTCAGTTTACCCTTCGACGCACTGATCCTTGGTATGGGAGAAGACGGTCATACTGCCTCTTTGTTCCCATGCTCTGCACAAATTGAAGACGGCCTTAATCTTGCCAGCGGCAAGATTTGTATTGCCACGCAACCTACCACCGCACCACATCAGCGTATTTCACTCACACTGCCGGCTATTCTTAACAGCCGCAATATCTTTATTCACTTAACCGGTGAGAAGAAAAAGCAGGTTCTTGAAGATGCGCTGGCCAACAGCACCGAACTGGAAAAACCGGTGACTGCTGTGGTTAATCGTGCTGATGTCACCTTAATGTGGGCACCTTAGGAGTAGAAAAATGAAATCTCAGATTGCTGAAGTAACACAGCGAATCATCGAACGCAGTAAAGCCAGCCGTAAAACTTATCTGGATAAAATCGAAAGAGCGCGTCGCACTGGGCCGTTACGTGGTGAATTATCTTGCGGTAACCTGGCGCACGGTTTTGCAGCCTGTGGTAAGGAAGATAAGTCTGACTTACGTTCCATGACTAAAGCCAACCTTGGTATTATTTCAGCTTACAACGACATGTTGTCAGCGCACCAGCCTTACGAAACCTATCCTGAAATTATCAAAAATGCGGTTCGTGAAGTAGGTAGCGTGGCACAGTTTGCCGGTGGTGTACCAGCAATGTGTGATGGCGTGACTCAAGGTAACCCAGGTATGGATTTAAGCTTGATGAGCCGTGATGTTATCGCGCAGGCAACCGCAGTTGGCCTTTCGCATAACATGTTTGATGGCGCGTTGATGCTCGGTATCTGTGACAAAATCGTCCCTGGATTATTAATGGGCTCTTTAGCCTTTGGTCACCTGCCAACAGTATTCATTCCTGCCGGTCCAATGCCGTCTGGTCTACCCAATAAAGAAAAAGCCCGTGTTCGTCAGGAATATGCGCAAGGGTTGATTGGTCGCGACAAGCTGCTGGAAGCGGAGTCTCAGTCTTATCATTCTGCTGGTACGTGTACGTTCTATGGTACAGCGAACTCTAACCAGTTGGTTGTGGAGACTATGGGTCTGCATTTACCGGGTTCTTCTTTTGTTAATCCAGGTACGCCTCTGCGTGATGCGTTGACGAAAGCCGCAGCGGTTCAGGCAACGCGTCTTACCGATTTAGGTGAAAACTACACGCCTATTGGTCATATCGTTGATGAAAAAGCGATTGTGAACGGTATCGTTGCCTTATTAGCAACCGGTGGTTCAACTAACCACACCATGCACTTAGTGGCCATTGCACGTGCTGCTGGCATCATCATTAACTGGGATGACTTCTCTGAACTGTCTGATGCTACACCGCTGCTTACGCGTATTTATCCAAATGGTTCTGCGGACATCAACCACTTTACCGCTGCCGGTGGTATGGCACTGTTGTTCCGTCAGTTATTAGATGCCGGTTTAATTCACAACGATGTGAAAACGATTTGTGGTGAAGGCCTGGATCTGTATACCAAAGAACCGATGCTCATTGATGGCGAGTTGGAATGGCGTGATGGCCCGACTGAATCGTTGGATAAAGAAGTTATCGCAACCGTTGAAACGCCATTCAAGCCTGACGGCGGCGTGTGTGTATTACGCGGTAACCTGGGTCGTGGTGTTATTAAAACCTCTGCTTTGCGTTCACCGGTTTGCAAAATCAAGGCGCCCGCTGTTGTTTTCGAAGATCAATTCGAATTGGATGGCGCGTTTAAGTCTGGTGAACTAGATAAAGATGCCATCATTGTTGTGCGCTTCCAGGGCCCATCAGCAATTGGTATGCCTGAGTTGCACCGCCTTACGCCACCACTTGGCGTGTTACAAGACCGTGGTTTCAATGTTGCCCTGGTGACTGACGGCCGTATGTCTGGTGCATCGGGTAAAGTACCTGCGGCCATTCACGTTACCCCAGAAGCCTACAAAGGTGGATTGCTGGCGAAAGTTGAAAATGGCGACATTATCGAATTGAACACAGAAACTGGCGAGCTGACATTATGTGTTGATGAAGCAACGCTGGCAGCACGTGCGCCCAAAGCAGCCAATCTGGCACACCATCAGGAAGGCATGGGCCGCGAGCTCTTCGCTGGTTTCAGAAACATTCTGACTGGTGCAGAAGAAGGCGCGTGTTCATTATTTGTAACTCAGGAGCAGGCGTTATGACGGAGAAGTTTGTCGCTGATGTGGGCGGGACGAATATTCGTCTGGCCCGCGTTACTGAAACTGGTGTTGATAACATTATCAAATACCAGTGTAAGGATTTCGGCAGTATAGATCTGGCGATTGAACAATACTTTAAAGATTTACCTGATTTCACCTTTACCGCAGGCTGCATTGCTATTGCCTGTCCTGTACTTGGTGACCAGGTTGTGATGACAAATCACAGCTGGGCATTTTCACAAAAAGCACTGAAGCAGCAGTTAGATCTGGAACAACTTTTTGTGATTAACGATTTCACCGCTGTCGCTCACTCATTGCCAGTGCTTGGTAAAGATCAGGTTGTGCAAATTGGTGAAGGTACGCCAAAGGAAAATGGCAATATCGCTGTTTTCGGTCCTGGTACAGGATTAGGTGTTGAGCACCTCACGATGACAATTTCAGGTTGGCAAACCCTCGACGGTGAAGGTGGCCATGTGGACTTCGCGCCAGTAGACGAAACAGACGTTATTGTTTGGCGTTATCTGCAGAATCAATTTGCCCGCGCTTCTGCTGAAGAAGTGATGTCGGGTCGAGGTCTGATGA
>Ga0208204_100197_pt1 | contig 21481 bp, 18 predicted proteins | sample DeeseametaMP2252_FD_184173 | JGI IMG/M metagenome (GOLD analysis project Ga0208204, IMG submission 184173) | Marine microbial communities from the Deep Pacific Ocean - MP2252 (SPAdes) | ecosystem: Environmental > Aquatic > Marine > Oceanic | place: West of El Salvador, Pacific Ocean | collected...
CGGCGAAAAATGCTCCTATTCATCGCCGCACTGTATTTCATGTCGTCGTTAACGTCTGCCATGTCGGTAAACTACACCATGTTGGTTTGCGCCCGCTTTGTCGGCGGCATGGCGTTCTGCTGCTTACTCATCGCGCCCATGTACATTGCTGAAATCAGCGCGCCGTTCCATCGTGGGCGAATGATCTCGGTGAATCAGCTGAATATCGTGCTTGGTTTTGCCGTGTCTTACTTCAGCAATTTCATGTTTTTACAACTCAGTAGTAGTGAGGCTCAGTGGGTTCACCAGTTAGGCATTAATGACCATGCGTGGCGTTTCATGGTGGGCATGGAGGTGATACCGGCGGCCCTGTGGTTTACGCTATTGTTCACGGTACCACGAAGCCCTCGTTGGCTGATGCTGAATGATCGTCATGATGAAGCTCGTCAGGTCGTCCATTCGCTGTTCGACAGCGAACAGGCCGAAAAGCAGCTCGCCGCCATCGGCGATTCATTGGAGCAGAAGAGTTGGCAATGGCGGCAAAGGCTAGGGTTTCTGCTGACGCCGAAAATGCGCTTTCCTTTACTTATTGGGCTTATTCTTGGCGTTGCGCAGCAAATTACCGGAATCAATGTCATTTTCTTCTATGCGCCCACCATATTTGAACATAGCGGTGTCGGTACCGATGCAGCCTTCATGCAGGCTATTTTTATTGGTCTGGTGAACATCATTTTTACCGTGGTTGCCATGGTGACCATTGATCGCTGGGGTCGAAAACCGCTGCTGATCACTGGCTTGTGCGGCGTGATCCTGAGTATGTCGGTGTGCGCGTATGGCTTCAAGCAGGCCACATACAAGCTGGACAGTGTGGAGGTAGCTGAAATTTCCCTTGGCTCAGCTGAATTGCAATCGGCGCTGACACCACTAGAAGACATCGCATTTGATTCTGATGTCGAATTCAAGCATGCACTGCGCAACGCACTGGGGGATGAGTGGTATCACCAGTATCAGCGTACGCTTTTGAGTAAAGGTATCGACATGAATGCGCCACTGGTGTTGTTTGGCATTATTGCGTTTGTCGCCTCGTACGCCATGTCACTGGGGCCGGTGATGTGGGCCATGCTCGCTGAAATATTTCCCAACCAGAGTCGGGCACTCGCTATCTCGCTGGTCGGCGTAGTGAACTCCCTTTCAAGCTTTATGGTGCAGCTATTGTTCCCTTGGGAGTTGATGTATTTGGGAGCGGCCCTGACATTCTCTTTATATGGCGCTTTTGCGTTTATTAGCCTGGTGTTGGTTATCAAAATATTCCCTGAAACCCGGGGGCGGACATTAGAGCAAATCGGGCAAGGTCTTTAAGTTTTTCTTAATTAATATTTAATTCCGTTTTTTTATCAATTCATTATTCTCAGCTATATATCAAGCAATTAATGTAAAAACGCTTGTCAAATTTTTCCATTTACTTACATTTTTAACAGAATTTAAACAATTCTGGTGCGTGTATTTTTTCGTTGTTGCATGTTTACTCAACTTGACTGTAAATGGAATTCTCTCACATGTTTAAAAAAACTAAATTATCTGTTGGTGTCTCTGTCGCTCTCTACTCCTATCTGGTCCCGCAACTTGCAATCGCACAGACAAACGAGCCTGAAGATATTGAGCAAATTGAGGTTCGCGGAATTAAAGGCTCTTTATCTCAATCGATGAATCTTAAACGACAATCCGCCGGTGTTGTCGATGCAATATCCGCAGAAGATATGGGGAAATTCCCGGATACCAACCTGGCGGAATCTCTACAGCGTATTACCGGGGTTTCAATTAACCGGGTCAACGGCGAAGGTTCTGAGGTAACTGTTCGGGGGTTTGGCGGAAATTATAACTTGATAACGTTGAACGGCCGTCAGATGCCTGCAGCAAATGTTGCCACTATTTCAGGTAACACCGACGACCAGGGCGCAACAGGTACCTCCCGTTCCTTTGACTTTTCAAACCTCGCATCAGAAGGGGTAAGCGGTATTGAGGTGTATAAAACCGGCCGTGCCTCGGTGCCATCAGGCGGCATCGGCGCAGCCATCAATGTGAGTACGGTAAAGCCACTTCAGCAGGGAGATAATCGTTTCTCTGTTGGCGGCAAAGCGATGAAAGATGAAAGTGGTGATGGTGTCACGCCAGAATTAAGCGGGTTAGCAAACTGGGCGAATGATGACAGAACTTTTGGGGTATCATTTTTCAGCTCCTATCAGGAAAGAAGCTCCGGTAACCGAAGTATGAGTATCGGTGACTATCAGATCTACAATTGGGATTCCACGTCGCCGGGAACATTTGGACTGGTGGACGGCGCTGTTGTAGAGAATGCACCCGAAGAGGGGCAGTTAATCGCGTTACCCAACAACGTAAGTTTAGGACTGACGGAGACGAACCGTGAGCGCATAAACGGCATGCTTACTTTACAATTCGCTCCCTCAGAATCCCTGGTACTTACTGCCGATGCGATGGTAGCCCGAAACGAAATTACATCAACATCTGTTGTAGATGGTGTTTGGTTTGCCCGCCAGTTCAATTACATGAAATTTGATGGCAACCCCGTAGTTGCGACTCCAGTTTTGTTCTACGAAGATATTGATGGCGGTAAGGATTTCTTCTACCAGAATTTGGATATGGCTTCAAAAGATGAGCTGAAGTCCTTTGGTTTCAATGCAGACTGGTGGGTATCTGATAACCTCAACCTACGCTTTGACCTTGCAACGTCTAAAGCAACCAGCGGTGGTGCGGGTCCGATGGGGAGGAACGTGAGTCGCATCAACGTAGCCGGGGCGACAGCGGGTTGGCAGGTTGCTGACTTTTCACAATATCTTCCTCAGGTAAGTGTTGTTGTTGATGACGCCTTAAAAGGGAACAATAACGGCATTTTTGACCTCCCTGATGTAGGTGCACAGGCCGCTATCGGCATTACGTCAAGCCAGACCTCCAAAGTAGATCAACTGAGTTTCGCCGGAACGTGGGACTACAGCATGGATGTAAAAATTGACTTTGGACTCGGCTATCTGAAAAACGAGATGAATCAGGCTAATGAAACCACCAATGCAACCCTGGGCGGCTGGGGCGTTGCCGATGTGGGTAATATTCCTGAGGGCCTTCTGGATACAACGTGTACAGCTTGTCAGTTTGAAGACTACGACATGAGCGGTGTGCAGGGTGCTGATAGCTTGGCAATGCCAGCTGGCGCAACCACCATTCCGTTAGGCAGCGTTAGCTTTACCGGCAACGCTGTAGACCTGATGGATGCCATGCTGCCGATTTACGGTTATACACAAACCACTATGCCGGTGACGGCGTCTGCAGATAATACGGTAAAAGAAAACTCTTTTTCATTGTACGCCATGGCGACCATCGACGGCGAAATGGGAGGCTTTGAATCAAATCTGGTGATTGGCGGACGGTTTGAACGTACAGAGGTGGAATCGGTTTCTCTGCAAATTATTCCCCAGCAAATTCTGTGGGTTTCAGACAACGATTTCAGGATCGAGCTGGGTACCGATGTGAACCCCATTTCACAGAAGCACACTTATCAGAGCTTCTTACCAAATATCGATTTTTCTATCAATCTTACCGATGAATTGAAAGCCCGGGCGTCTTACAGTATGACGCTGGCCAGACCTACCTATAATCAATTGTTTACTGCTACGACTATTGGCGCTCCCGGGCGGCCTACCTATCTGGGCGGCACGGCATCAGGGAGTCGCGGAAACGCAGCACTAGACCCACTGGAGTCGAATAACTTCGATCTCTCACTGGAATGGTATTACAACGAAGCCAGTATGGTTTCCGTTGGCTATTACCGCAAAGATGTCGATAATTTTGTGGGTACCCAACAAGTTACTGAAACGTTGTTTGGTCTGCTCGACCCTACTTCCGGGGCGATTGGCACGAACTCCGCGCAGGCGATTGCGGAGTTAGAGGCGCGAGGCATCGAAATTACCGAGCGTAACTACTTCACCATGGCTGCATTGTTAGCTAACCCTGCAAACTTTCCGGGTGGTGCCAACGATTTCGTAGAAGGTCAGGCATTTGCCGATGCGGTGTTTGCTAACAACGACGTCGCGCCGCAAAGCGGTGACCCACTCATGGGATTTGAAGTAACCCAGCCGGTAAATAACCAGAGTGCACGTATTTCTGGCTACGAAGTGGCATGGCAGCACTTTTTTGGCGAGAGTGGCTTTGGTTTCCAGACTAACTTTACCATTGTTGACGGAGACATCGGCTACGATGTGGGGGCCGATCCTTCTATCGATCAGTTTGCCCTGGAAGGACTCAGTGACAGCGCCAACCTGGTGTTAATTTATGAAAAAGAAGGATTGTCGTCACGTATTGCCTATAACTGGCGCGATAGCTTCCTGGCATCGACAAACCGTGGCGGAAGCTCACGCAATCCCACGTTCGTTGATGAGTACACGCAGCTTGATTTGAACATAAGTTATGACTTCTCTGACGATCTGAGTGTCAGTTTTGATGTGATCAATTTACTAGAGGAAGGCCAGCGACATTACGGAAGAACCTACGCAAATGTGTATTTCGTTGATGAAGCGGATAGACGCTTCGTTCTAGGCATGCGATATAATTTCTAATGCAACATGAAGTGAAATTAAAAAGCGCCTGAAGAAAGGCGCTTTTTTATTGGTGTCAGTTTTATCGTTTGTTCAGTAGAGCCAGCCCCGCTTTAGAAGCCGTTTGTCTGCCGAGTTGCTCGCTTACCCACCGGCCGGTTTCGCACAGTTTTAACAGGTCGGTGCCATGAACAAAGCCTTCTCTGTCGAGCAGATACACCAAATCTTCGGTAGCCACATTGCCGGTGGCGCCTTTTGCATAGGGACAGCCGCCAATACCGCCTACTGAACCATCGAAGGTGCGTACGCCAGCTTCCAGCGAGGCATAAATATTGGCGACTGCCTGGCCGTAGGTATCGTGTAGGTGCATGGCGATGTTTGCTAATGGCACTTCGTTACTCAGGGTTTGTAGTAATGCTTTGGTTCGCCCCGCTGTGCCGGTGCCGATGGTATCGCCCAAAGCCACTTCATGGCAGCCCATGGCAAACAGCTTCTGCGTCACATCGATTACCTGTTTGGCGGGAATTTCACCGTCATATGGGCAACCAAGAATACATGACAAATATCCTCTGACAGGTACACCCGCTTCCAGTGCAGCTTGCGTTACTTCCTCAAATCTCTGCAAGCTGGTGTCGATATCACAATTCAGGTTTTTCTGTGAAAATCCTTCCGATGCCGAGGCGAAAATAGCCACTTCATCTGCGCGGGCATCTACCGCCTGATTGAATCCCCGCAGGTTGGGCGTTAATGCCGAATAAATCACACCGGGTTTTCGTTTTAGTTGCGAGAATACGTCAGATGAATTAGCCATTTGCGGTACGCGGTCAGCGCGAACAAAGCTGCCCGATTCAATAAACTGAAGCCCACAGTCTGCGAGGCGTTCAATCAGGTTCACTTTTGTTTCCAGTGGAACTGGCTGGCGCTCACTTTGCAGACCGTCTCTGGCAGCCATCTCTACAATTTTAATCGCGTTGTCGTTCATGAAATTCCTAAGCGGGGATAAGGCCCAATATCAAGGCTACCGCTGTCATAAAAAAAGAAATGCAGGCCAGCAACGGCAGGGTGTAGCGTTGGTGATCAGCCAGGCTGATATTAGTTAGCCCAATAAGCAGAAAGGTGGCTGGTGTTAACGGGCTAACAGGAAAGCCTGTTGTCATTTGCCCCAGCAAGGCTGCGTGCGCCACGCTGGTGGCGGGCAATCCTGAATCAACGGCAATGCCTGAAAGTACTGGCATGATGCCGAAGTAAAAGGAATCCGGGTCAAACAGCAGGCTTAAGGGCATGGAAGACAGTGCCACTACCAACGGGATATTCTGTGCCAGAGCGCCGGGTAGAAGTTCGCTACCATTTGTGGCCATGGCGTCGAGCATGCCGGAGTGTTTCAGAATGCCGGTAAAGCAGCCTGCGGCGAACAAAATACTGACCATCATAAATACTGGTGCGGCATGTTTCTCAATCGACGTTTTTTGCGCATCCTGCGACGTTGAATTCAGTAAAAGCGCAATAATGGCACCGCCCAGAAAAGCAACCACTGGCGGAAGCACGCCAGCAATCATACAGCCGATAACTGCTACGATAAGGCAAATATTCAGCAGCCAGCGAAGATCTGTCTTGTGAGGTAGTGATGTTGTGGCTGAGGAAAGTCCAGATTGCGTTGCGTTACCTGGCTGGGATGCGCGTTCACGTACGCCCATCCAAAAGGCAATGACCATCACAAAAATAAAACCACTCAAGTGGACCGGGAATAAAGGGGCGTACAGTTCCATTACCGGAATATCAAGGGCGGCCGCTGCACGAATGGTGGGGCCTCCCCAGGGCAGCATATTGTTCACACCTGCAGACATAGCAACCAGGGCGGCAAGTTTCCGCCGACGAATTTGCATCGCATCGAAAACCGGTAACACCGCCGGGATCACAATCAGAAAAGTACTGGCACCAGAACCATCCAGATGCACAAGGGCTGTGATAAGCACAACGCCAACGAACAACTTGCGCGGATCATTCGCGCACAATTTAAGTACGGCATTTATGAAGGGGGCAAAGACATTATTGTCGTTCATGATGCCGAAGAACAAAATGGCGAACATAAACATCACCGCTACCGGCGCGATGCTGGTGATCCCTTTAACCAGAAATTCTGGGATTTGTTGTCCAAGTCCTGCAAACAAAGCCCCAATTATTGGCAAAACAATCAGGGCCACCAAAGGAGAGAGCCGTTTGCTGACGATGGTCAGCAAAACGGTCAGAATGGTGAGCAGTCCGATGAGAGCCAGCATATGAACTGACTACTGTGCCTTGGAGGTAGCGTCAATCAGGTACTGCCTGAACGGTACCTGGTTGGCAAAAGGCGGCGGTGTGATTACCTGGGTCATGAATACCACAAGGCTTTGGGTTTCAGGATCGACCCAGAATATCGTATTTCCAGAACCTGCCCAGCCAAAGGTGCCGTCGGGCATATACGCCTCAGCCTCAGTGGTTTCTGAGCCAATGGCAAAGCCGTATCCGAATTCAATAGGGGAGTCATTGCCGAAATCCCTGATGGTAATGCTGGGAGCAAACAGGGCGCTGACAGAGGCTTCAGACAGAAAACGATGCTGATTATACGTGCCTTTATTGGCAAGCATAGAGGCAAACTTTAAGTAGTCTTCCGCGGTTCCTGCCAATGCGCCACCACCATCGAGTAATCGCTGTGGATCTTTGTAATCGGTGTTGTCTGCCGTCTCGATCACGTTAAGACCATTTTCTGTCATCAGGTAGTTGGTAACAAAACGGTTGAGATCGTCGCCGGTGACGAAAAAGGATGTGCTTGTCATTCCCAGTGGCGTAAAGAGGTTTTCCTCCAGCCAGTTGTCCAGCCGCTCCCCACTCACGGCCTCCACTACTTTTCCAAGCAGTGTGGTGGAATAACTGTAATCGAAGGTTTCACCCGGGTGATGCAACAACGGCGCGCCAGCCAGTCGTTCTGCAAGCTGAGTAAGATTTTTTGCCGGCGCGCCATCGGTAGGTAATGCGCCCACCGGCGTGTCTCGTTTAACACCGTACTTTCTATAATATTGATGAACGGGGGTAGTACCGGTGAAGTGGTAGGTTATGCCTGATTTGTGTGCCAACAGATCGCTAATAGTGATGGGGCGTTTGGCCGGTTCCGTGACCATATCTTCCAGCTCGCCTGAAACATAAACCTGCATGTTGCTGAATGCCGGTAGATAGTTAGCCACCGGATCCGATACCGATAATTTTCCCTGTTCCTGCAGCATCATAATCGCCACGCTGGTGATTGGCTTTGACATGGAATACAAGCGGAACAGGGTGTCTTCTGCCATCGGGGTTTTGCTGGCAATATCCTGATACCCATTGGCATGGTGATACACAATTTGGTTGTGCTCTATCACTGTGGTGATGGTGCCGGGCACGGTCCCTGACTCAACCAGTGCGTCGAGGCGTTGTGTCAGCGTGTCAAAACGTGAAGCGGCTTCGTGGGATTGCTGAGCGCAACCGATCACACAAACCAGTGTAAGAAGTCCTAACAGACCTGAACGTTGCGCAGTCAAACGAAAGGGGATTTTCATTTCGCAGTCCTAGTTGTAGTGTAGATAACGTCTTTGTTAATGAGATCCTGAATGTCACTTTTAGAGAAGCCAAGTTCAGAAAGAATCGATGCAGAATGCTGGCCAAGAACCGGAGGCGGGAGGTCGTCCTGATGACTGTCTCCGTTCACATAAAATGCCTTGCCGGGTTGGCGCAATCGTCCTTCAGTAGGGTGTTCATACTCAGTAAAGAACTGCTGAGAAGTAAGATGCGGATCGTCCAGTAAGCTATCTATATTGTTTACTCGTGCAAAAGGAACATCGATAGCAGTGAGTGCCGTGCACCATTCTGACGTAGACCGCGACGGAGTAGCTTCGCTGACAATTTTATACAGGGTACCCACATTCTCACTGCGCTTTACCGGGTCGCAAACAATGTCTACTTCGGTTAAATCGTCTCGGCCAATTAAACTGAAAAACAGCTGCCAGTGTCGGGTACTGTAAGGCAGAATACTGATGTACCCGTCGGCAGTCGGAAAGGGCTTCCTGTAAGGCGAATTCAGTCTTTCGTAGCCAGTACCACCCAATGAGGGAACAAAGGATTCTCCGGCCAGCTGCTCGGTCATTAAAAATGACACCATACCTTCAAACATGGGGGTTTCAATGCAGGTGCCTTCATCATGCTTTAGTCGGTGAACTAACCCCGCCAGTATCGACATGGCCAGGTTCATTCCGCCCACTTTGTCGCAGATAATCGTCGGGATAAACCGGGGCTGCCCATCCTGACTGCGGTTCAGATAAGCGATGCCACTTTCTGCCTGAATAATGTCGTCGTAAGCGGGTTTGTGTGCATACTCGCCGTTTTGACCGTAGCCAGGGGCAAAGCAATACACGACCTTGCTGTTGATTGCTTTTACCGAGTCATAATCAATGCCTAATCTGCCTGCTGTTGAAGAACGCATGTTGTGAACAACCACGTCGCAGTCTGCTATCAGCTTTCTGAGCACAGACTGGCCTTCGTCGCTTTTTAAATCGACAGCGATGGCGCGTTTATTCCGGTTACAATTAATGAACCCGGCGCCCATATCGTCTGAGCGCCCCGGTCTGACCGTTCTGAATAAATCACCACTCAGGTTTTCAACTTTTATAACATCAGCACCAAAGTCACCAATGAATTGTGTTGCGTAGGGCCCAAGGACAATGGTGGTAAGGTCCAGAACCTTAATCCCTTTCAGCAGTGAAAACATACCGCTACTCCAGAATTTACAACTAAAATCATAATGTGATGGCTACTTAGTTTGAGTGTTTCCTATACTATGCTTTCACTGGAGTCATCAGGCAAATCAATAGATTGTATAAATTGATAAACAAAATGTATAAATCGATCTGCTCGCCTCGGTGCACGAAAACGTCTACTCAAAATCTTCAGCGTTCAGGTTGAAGAATCGCACCGCGTTATTAAACAAGATGTCCCGCTTTTGTTTTTCAGTGAGATAGTCAGCGTCTTTTATCACATTGATAGAGGTTTCCATCAGCCCCGGCCAGACGAGCAAATCTGTGCCGTACAATACGCGACGTCCGAATCCTGCGGAAACCATACGCTCTATATACCGATTCACCTCCGATAACGGATAGCTCCATATCATCCCGGCAATATCAACATACACGTAGGCATGCGCGCCCATCAGTGCGATCATTTCATCTGCCATCGGGTAACCCGCGTGCATCACCCAGATCTTTAATTTCGGGTGTCTGGCCAATAGATCTTCCAGTAAAAACGGATTGCCGAGAGAGGCACGGTAGTCGGGCGAGGTGATGTTCGCCATGCCATTACCACCGGTACCCATGTGAATCGCAACGGGGATCTTAAGTTCTTCAGCAATAGCAAAGTAAGGATCCAGGCTCATATCCGACGGCGACATCCCCCGATATTGCGGGGCAACTTCTCCAACCACTTTGTAAAAACCGCTTTCCAGGGCTTGCCGGAAATCTTCAGGTGACATATCGCCAGTAAGACTTAACGCCATGCCTAACGACGGAATAACCCTGTTCGGCGCGGCTTCGTGCATGGCTCTAAGCACGGTGTCGTCGCCGCTGGCTACCATTGTTACGTTCAGACGTTTCGCTTCACTTATCGCCTGCTCAATGTAATCTTCCGTTGAGCTTGCTGCCACTAACGGCTCTTCACATTGAGTATTCATGAATGACGGCGGGGGAAGGTGGGGATCGCCGCCCGGCATATCGGTGAGAAACCACGGACACATGGGGCCTGCTTTTCCATTCACTTGCATGGCATGAACGTGCACATCAATGATAGGTTCTGGTTTGCTTTGTACCGTTAACGACGTGGAGGCAAGCCCGAAAAACAGAGCGAGACTCGGAATAAGTGCGCGAGGGGAAGTTTGGATATTCATAAACGTTTCCTTGTTGTGGATCATCACTCTCAGGTTAACCTTATTGTGATTTGATGTTTACATTTTATTCATACTATGATTTTCTATAATCCATAACTCCAATAAATTAATCATATAAATCTATAGGTTAATTCAATTAATCTGGCGTCGACTCGTGGTCAATATTAAACATCTCAAAGCCTTTCTGGCGGTTGCTACCGAGCTACACTTTACCCGTGCTGCTGAGCGAGTCTGTTTAACGCAACCTGCGCTAAGTACACTCATTCAACAGTTAGAGCTGGAATTTGGAATCCAGCTCGTGAGGCGACACACCCGTCAGGTTGAGCTGACCCCTGCCGGTGCGGAATTTAAAGAGACTGCTGAAAAGCTGGTGGGTGATTTTGAGCAGGCCATTTACGATGTAAAAACGTATAAGTCGGTCAAGCGGGGCAGACTCGACATTGCCGTGCTTCCATCAGTGTGTTCATCGCTGATGCCCAGAGTGCTTAAACAATTCAATGTTCAGTATCCGGATATCAAACTCAATGTCATGGACTGCGCCGGATATGAAATTATTGAAGCGCTAAATGAGAAGCGTATTGATTTTGGCATTTGCTATGCGCAGTCAGATAAAGAGATCGAAGCCACCACGCTGATTAAAGATTCTATGGTGGTGGTATGCCCGGCCCATCATACACTCGCCACCAAATCGTCTGTGATGTGGAAACAACTGGCAAATCAGGCAGTAATAGCCATGGATAAAGGCACCACTATTCGCACCATTATAGATAGCACGGCGCTGTCATTAGACATGAAACTCGATATCGTGCTTGAACCTAAACAGATGACATCGGCACTCGCTTATGTACAAAACGAGATTGGTGTCGCTATCCTGCCAAGTTCAGGCGTTCCCGACAAATTGCCCGATTCATTGAAGGCAATTGCACTTACAAACCCCAATGTTGAGAGAAATATATCTATTCTTCGCCGTCGTGGTATTGCACTATCGCCAGCGGCGAGTGCCATGCGACAGTTGTTGCTTGATGCGGTGGTGTAGGAAGGTCGCTTTAGTCTACTTCGCTGCAATTCCTCTCCCTGTAAACTCTACAAAAATCATGCGAATTTTTCTGTCTGCCTGGTTGATATAAAACCGCGAACTCAATATAAGTGACTGAATTTTATGGAAGGTATTGGTCTTGCATGGGCTTTCAGCGTTCTCGAAAGGCATATCAATCTGGAGGTCATTATGATGAACATGAATAAAACACTTGCTGCGGTAATGGTTACAACAACACTGGCTACCGTATCTGGCGCCGCTGCGGCAAAACAAATTAATTCACAAGCTGAAGCCATGCAGCACTCCGCAACCGAGATGAAACAAGATGAAATGTCATACGTGGATGAGCGTATGAAGAAAGCTAAGATGCAGGCTCAGGATTCAACTACGATGACGCAAGTCAGCACCGAGCCTCGCACCTGGATAACCCTTACCGGTGAAGTGGTTGATGTAGATTCCAAATTCTTCACCCTTGATTATGGTGAGGGCACCATTTTCGTAGAGCTTAATAATACCGATCTTGATGCTCAAGCTTATGAGCAGCTTGAAGGTAAAGATGTGATGGTGACGGCACAACTTGATGACAGTCTGTTTTCCGACGAACGTATCAAAGCACAAAGTGTCTTTGTTGATGAGATGGAAACCACATATCTTGCCGACGATGTAGACCAACACGCGGCTGATATGTACCTGAGTGCTGCAAGTGCGCTAGACGTGGACGATGAAGAAATGGTACTTGTTGGCACCGTAAAGTCTATTGGTAAAAAGGCACTGCAGTTAGAAGTGGGTGATTCAACGCTCACTGTGGAGCTGGATGATTTAGACGAACTACCGCCGCTGGATGAGGACGGAAAACTCTCATTGATGAAAGGTGAACGTGTACGTGTGACCGGCGAAATGGAAGAAGAGTTCTTCAATACCTTCACTGTGGAAGCTGAAGGTTTGATGAAGATGAAAAGCTAATATTTTATTCCATATTCCAGCCCTCTTGTGAGGGCTTTTTTCTGAGGAAGCTACTATGTCAACACAAAGCAGTCAGAGTGCAGAATCCCGTTCTATTGCCAACATGGAAGGGCTTCAATCGGCCATTGCGAACAACGAAGTGGATCGGGTTAAGCAACTTCTTGCCGGACAAACATTGGATGAACTGCAGAAAAGCTATCTTATTGACATCGCCGAACTGAATGGCGACCCAAAGATGCTGAGTATTCTCAAAGATGCACCGGCAAAGCCGTAAGTAAGTCTGATAATGAAGAGAGCCTGACAATTTAGCGAGCACTAAGTCTTAAAAATAAAAGCCAGCATCTGAATCAGTGCTGGCTTTTTCTTTGTGGTTTATCGCTTCTATGGTTCAGCCCATGCTAAAGGTGCATTATCTGTCGGACCGGGATACAAGAGAATTACTCTCCCTGTGCCCGGGTTTCAGCGACATCTTCTGCGGTAACCGTACCGTCTTTACCACCAAAGTGAGACACCACGTAGTTTGCTAATGCGGCTACGTCACTGTCTGAATAAATACTGCCAAAGCCAGGCATGTACTCATGCCGTTCACCGATGCTGATAGACGTACCATTCAGAATTACCTGAGTGACTGCCAGCGCTTCGCTGTCGTTGGCGGCACTGCTGCCTTTTAATGACGCATACTTTGTTTGACGGCCCTGGCCATCCCATTGGTGGCAGCCTGCACAATCGCCTTCAAACAACATCTTACCCCGTTGCTGTGATGATGCTGAATTAGGCAGTACAGCAGTGGCATTTTTCAGCGAATCAGGACTCGTATTCACCGCGGTTTCACTGCCACCCTGGCTGGGATCGACGGCGCGCAGATAAGCCATCAGTGCGTCGATATCGCTGTCAGTCATGTATTGCAAACTTAGTTCAACCACTTCTGCCATTGGGCCAGACGCTGAGCTTCTGCCCGGTGCATGACCGGTAGTGAGATAACTGCGAAGCTGCTCATCGCTCCAGTCGCCAATACCATAAGTACCATCGGAAGTAGTGTTGAAGGCTTTCCAGCCCTGAACCTTGGTGCCAGCCATATACTCCCGGGATTTGGTGGCGTAACCAATATTTCTCGGTGTATGACACTCACCACAGTGAGCAAGGGCGGAGGCCAAATACGCACCACGATTCCATTCGTCACTTTTCTCTTCATCTGCTTCATAACGATGATTTTCGAAGAAAACCGCGTTCCACAGCGCCATGCCCCAGCGTTGATTAAACGGGAAGATTAAATCGCTTTCCGGGGTGGGCTTGTTCACCGGCTCTACGGACATCAGATACGCTTTAATATCCAGCACATCCTGAGTACTCAGTTGACTATACTTGGTATACGGCATAGCCGGATATTCGTGGCCTTTTGAGCCAATACCGTCGCGAACGGCGGCGATAAAGGCTTCATCAGACATGTTTCCGATACCGGTTTCCGGATCTGGTGTCAGGTTGGTGGCGTAGATCGTTCCGAACGGTAATTTAAACGGACGTCCACCCGACAACATCTTGCCTTCAACGGGAGAGTGGCAGGCAAAGCAATCCGCCGCGCGGGTGAGATATTCGCCCCGGTTCATGGTATCTGGCATATCGTGAGGAATGCCCGCAATAGGCGAAACCGGGTCGTCGCCCTGAGGCGCCACTTTTGTCCAGATCACCATACCGCCAAGCACAACGGCCACGACCACACCAATGAGCAGGATCCATTTCAATACTTTCATTCTTAATCCTTCTCTTAAGCCTGAACGTGTGCGCCAAGGGGCATACGACGAATAAATTTACCGGTAATTGCACTGATGGCGTTCAGCACGGCAGGTACTGTGGGAGGAACACCAGGTTCGCCAATACCGGTTGGCGGGTTTGAAGAATCAACCATAAAGGTTTCCACGGCAGGCGCTTCGTTGATGCGTAATGCAGGGTAATTGTTGAAGTTGGTCTGCTGAACCACGCCGTCTTTCAGCGTAATTTGCTGACGCAGGAAGGACATGCCAAAGCCCACGCCGCCTTCTACCTGACTGGCAATGTTCACCGGGTTAATTACCTGACCACAATCTACAGCACAGTAAACCTTATCTACTTTATAGGTGTTGTCTGCCCGCACGGTCACTTCAGCAACCTGAGCGACCACAGTGCCGAAAGATTCCCGGATAGCGATGCCCCGGGCGCGACGCTCGTCATTCTTGCCCTTTGCTAACGGACTGTTCCAGTTAGCCTTTTCCGCCACCAAATCCAGTACTTTCAGGAAGCGGGGATGTTCGGCTAATAATGCCCGACGGTACTGGTAAGGGTCTTTTCCACTAAAAGCGGCAATTTCATCAATCAACACTTCACCCACTAATGCTGTGTGGGTATGGCCTACCGAACGCAGCCACGATACGGGGATGTCGCCCTGATAAAGGTGTTGTTCAACCAGCATATTGTCGATGGCATAGGGAAGTTCATGGGTACCTTCCATCAAACCGCTATCTACCTGATCTTTCGGTGTGGGAAAGAAGCTTTGCCCCACCACGCGCCAGCGCCAGGAAGCCACTGAACCATCAGCGTTCAATACAATACGGTTGTTGTGCACGGTCATTGGCCGGTAAAACAGGCCACCCACATCTTCCTCTCGCATCCACACCAGTTTCACCGGGCCGGTAACACCGTTTTGTTTTGCTATTTTCGCAATGCGGGTCGCTTCAACGATGTAATCCGACATGGGGCAGGCGCGACGGCCAAAACTGCCGCCGGCATACAGCTGTGTCACGGTTACTTTTTCTGGCGCTAGTCCTAACTCTTTCGCCATAGCTGCCTGATCGGCGGTGTGCCATTGCTCGCCATTCCATAAATGGGCACCGTCATCGGTAATTTCTACCAGGGCATTCATCGGTTCCATCGGCGAGTGGGCTAAATAGGGCAACTCGAATACGGCTTCAATCACTTTGCCCCCGTCGGGTGCCTCTTCAACCTGTTGACCTTTATTGCCGACTTCAAGGCCGGGGGTCGCTGCCAACTTTTTGTATTCTGTGAACAGCGCTTCAGAATCTTCACGGCTGCCCGTGCTCTCATCCCAGGTGATAGTAAGGGCATCGCGGCCTTTCTTCGCAATCCAGGTATTTTTAGCCAGTACCGCAACACCGCCCTGGATAATGTTGTCGCCAGGGATCTCTAATACCGCTTCCACACCCGGAATTTTCATTGCGGCGGTTTTGTCCACGCTGGCCACTTTGGCAAACTTACGGGGAGGGTGGGCAATAACGGCCACCAACATACCCGGCAATTTTATGTCCTGGGTAAAAATAGCTTTGCCGTTTACTTTGTCGGGAATATCCACCCGCATCATGCCATCGGCTTTGCCTACGCGGGTGTAAGTTGATTTGTCTTTCAGTGATATCTGCTCGTCTGCAGGGAGTGGCAGCGCAGAAGCACTATCAATAAATTCGCCGTAACTTCCTTGCTTGCCAGATGCGTGAGAGACAATACCGTCTTTCACCTGAAGTTCTGAAACCGGCACGTTCCAGGTATTTGCGGCGGCCTGAAGTAACATTGCGCGGGCTGAAGCTGCGGCTTTACGCATGGTTGTCCACGCGCCAGCCATGGCTGTACTGCCGCCGGTACCCTGGACTTTAAATCCACCGGCAGCCAGTACCGGGTTCATGTATTTTTCTGCATCCGCCGGAGAGCCGACAACTTTAAGTTGGTCAGGGGTAATATCCAGCTCTTCCGCCGCCAAGGTTGCCAGGCCGGTAAACGTACCCTGACCCATTTCCAGATAGCTGGAAATCACCGTTACAAAGCCGTCTTTGTCGATGCGGATAAAGGCGTTAGGCACAAACTCGCCTGCTTGCAGGCTACCTTCTGCGGCAACAGCAATGCGACCGCCAAAGCCAACGGCCAACGTTAGCGCGCCCAGTCCACCAAGAAACTGACGACGATTAAGGTGAAAGCCTTCAGCTGATTCAGTTAGAGAATGTTTGGTCGTCATTATTTGATCTCCCGAGCTGCACGATGAATGGCCTGGCGAATGCGTGGATAGGCCGCACAGCGACAAATATTTCCGCTCATGGCGGCATCGATATCCTCATCCGTAGGGGAGGGCTTTTCTTTCAACAGCGCAATGGCTGACATCACCTGGCCAGACTGACAATAACCACACTGTGGAGCTTGTTCCTCAATCCATGCTGCTTGCACCGCCGCGCCGATACGATCCTCTTCGGCGGCTTCGATAGTACTGATGCTTGCACCGTCTACCGAGCGCATGGGCGTCATGCAGGAACGGGCAGGGCGACCGTCAATGTGCACAGTACAGGCACCGCAAAGTGCCATACCACAACCGAACTTGGTGCCGGTCATGTCTTTTTCGTCACGCAGATACCAGAGCAACGGCATTTCCGCGTCGCCTTCAAAAGTTTGAGGCTGACCATTTATGGTGAGTTTAATCATGTTTTTTCCCTGAGAAGAGAGCCTGTTCGAACAACTTCAGTTGAAGGCAGTAATTTGAGTGTCGGAGAGGTAAGTCGTGATTGGCGTTGTGGCGAAACGCCCGGTAGCCATAGATGTTGATGGCCGGGTTAATCATCCAACTCTCCAGTTGATTACGTTACTGCCTGTAAACTGAAAAGGTAAGCCACAATCCTGTGAAATTCTTGCCTGAAACTCCGAGAGTTGAGAGCCGAAAGGAAAAGAGCTTGTAGTGAAAATACTGCGGGTTGCGTGAAAAAGATTAATGAACTTCGCTCATAACAGCATTGCACTTCAACGGGAAAACTTCGCCATCTATTTCACGTAACCTCTAATACGCGTTTTCTCAAATACGTTTAAATGGAAGGTAACTGAAAATATGCGATTTACCGTAAAATTATTTAGCGTGACATTACTCCTTTCTGCATGTGGCTTTGCTGCAGCGCAATCCATGGAGATCACAAAAAACGGCACTCAGAAAGCCATCACCGGCGCAGAAAAAATCTTCACTGGCACCAGTATCGTTAACCCGTATTTCAGCAGCAAGGAAAATGGTGTATCCGCAGCCAGCGTTACCTTTGCGCCTGCTTCACGTTCAAATTGGCACACCCATCCTAAAGGCCAGTATCTGGTGGTAACCGCAGGCAGCGGTTATGTTCAGGAGTGGGGCCAGCCTAAACAAACCATTAAACCCGGTGATGTGATCTGGACGCCACCTGGCGTAAAGCACTGGCATGGCGCGGCCGAGAGCACCACGTTGACGCATATTGCCGTGCAAATGTTTGAAGACGGCAAGAACGTCGAATGGATGGAAAAAGTAACTGACGAACAGTACAGCAAGTAAGGGCAACCATGAGCGAAGAGCTAAAAAATAAAGATTTTAAAATAGTACGCGCCAGCGAGTTCGAAGCCATCGATGTAGGCAACAAAACCTTCACCGGGCGGGTGCATCTATCAGGTTTATTTTCTGCACCGGAGCCATCGAAGGTGGGCGTTGGTATCGTTAATTTTGATGTGGGCGCACGCAGTCACTGGCATACGCATCCATTAGGGCAAATTCTTGTAGTGACTCGCGGTGTGGGCTGGCACCAATGCGAAGGTGGCCCAAAACACGAGATCCGTGAAGGTGACATCATCTGGTGTAACTGCGGTCGTCGTCACTGGCACGGCGCCACAGACAAAACATCTATGCAGCATATTGCTATCAACGAAAATAAAGATGGCAACGTTGTAGATTGGATGGAACCTGTGACCGATGAACAGTTTCTGGAAACTCCGGTAAGTTAGGTCTACGCTTAATCAATCGATTCAGAACGTGTAGCTCCCTGTGACAAGTAAAAGTTTACACGCATAAACTGATGAGTAAGTAAAAGCCCGGTTCGCTGTGAAGCGTGACCGGTTTTTTTATTTAACGTTCATTCGTCCGAACTGCTCCCGGTAAACGCTCGGTGAAACAGACACGTATTTCTTAAAGTTAATTCGCAACGAGGTGCTGTTCTCATAGCCTGCTTTAAGGGCAATCTGTTCGATGTTCAAATTTGAGTTTTCCAGCAACTCCTGAGCTATTTCCAGTCTGCGCTGAGTCAGCCACACTTGCGGGGTCTGGTTGAAAATCTTTTTGAAATGGCGGTCGAAGGTGCGCCGGGTCATATTCGCCTTTGTGGCAATATCTTCAACGGTGAGTTCATGGCTTAGGTTTTTCACCGCCCATTCCAGACTTTTCGATAAACCCGAAGCCCCCACCGATGAAGGCTTTTCAACAAACTGAGACTGTCCACCACTTCGGTGAGCCGGTAACACCAGCCTGCGAGCCACCACGTTGGCCGCAGCGTGACCGAAATCCTGTCTTATTACTTCTATGCCTAAATCAATACCGGCCGCGCTGCCCGCCGAACAACCCACCTGACCATCGTAGTGATACAGCATGTCATCGCGAAACGCGATGTGCCCGAAGCGTTGCTGGAAAACATCCGCATAACGCCAATGGGTTATGGCTGTGCGCCCGTCGAGTAGCCCTGCGGCTGCCAACAGAAATGAGCCAGAACAGAAACTGATGGTGCGGCCGCCGCGCTCGTGGTGTTGCCGGACCGTCTGAAGAAGCTTTTCCGGCACTTGCTCGATAGACGTCGGGTAGCTGGGCACGATGAGTAAATCGCAGTCGGGGAGGGTATCCACCTGCACACATTGCAGTTGTGTATCAGCCAATCCCTCGTACTGTGAAGCCGAAAGCGACACCGTGGTAGTTTCGTACCAGCGTGGGAATTCATCTCGGCGCAGGGCAAATAATTCTGTTGCACAGGCATATTCAAATAATGACAGGCTTTCGGTAAGCAGAATGACTACGCGGATGTTCTTCATGAGAATGTCCAAAAAATTACGGTGTGTGTCTATTTAGACAATAGCGTTGTTTTTTTAATCGCGCAATAATGTTTACCGAACCATCACACAAGGAGATTAATCATGCATTCAAATGTTGTCAGACCCAAACCCGCACCGAGCGAAGAAGCACTGCGTCACTTTACGGATTTATTGCGCTTTGAAACCGACTGCTGGGACGTGCACTACGCCTTGAATAACAAACTGCATGACTTTGTGTTACTGGATGTTCGCGGAATTGAGGTGGCTAAGAAAGGCTACATCAAAGGCGCGGTGTTTATGCCTCACGCCACCATTAATGAAGCAGCTCTGGCGGGATATCCAGAAGATACGTGTTTCGTGGTGTATTGCGCAGGGCCTCACTGTAACGCCACGGAAAAAGCCGCTATCCGTCTGGCCCGTCTAGGTAGGCCGGTGAAGAAAATGATTGGCGGCGTGACCGGCTGGCTGGATGAAGGATTTGAACTTGAACGTGATGAATAAAGTGGGAGGTGATTGGGAAAGTAACTACATAAATAATGTACGATTGTTCCAACACCAAGCTTATTGCAAAACAACAAAAAATGCCGGCAGCAGTGCTGACCGGCATTCAAATCGGATAGTCTTTTTGAGAGTAACGTCTGTTACTTCGCTGCGGCCTTACGGAACAGTTCGCAGAACGCGTTTAGGCCTTCAGCCAAGGTGGCATCATCGATGGTCAGTGGCGGCAGGAAACGAATCACATTGCCGTAGAATCCACAGGCCAGCAAGATGAGGCCGTGCTCCATGGCACCAGCGATAATGGCTTTGGTGAGATCGACGTTGGGCTTGTCAGCATCGCCGTCTTCAACTAATTCTATGGCCATCATGGCGCCTTTACCACGAATGTCGCCAACCAGTTGCGGGAATTCCGCTTCCAGTTTGCCTAAAGTTTCGCGGAACTGACTTTCAATGAACTGTGCACGCTCAATCAGATTTTCTTCTTCGATAACTTCCAGCACGGCCAGCGCCGCTGCGGTGGCCAGTGGAGAACCACCGTAGGTACCACCTAATCCACCAACCGGTGACGCGTCCATGATGTGCTGCTTGCCTACAACGGCAGAAAGCGGTACACCACCGGCGATGCCTTTTGCCATGGTGATAAGGTCAGGTTCGATACCGGCATATTCGGTACAGAACATTTTACCGGTACGGGCAAAGCCAGACTGGATTTCATCACAAATCATCACGATACCGTGTTCGTCACACAGTTCACGCAGGGCTTTTAAGAATGCCGGAGAGGCTTCGTAGAAACCACCTTCACCCTGAATAGGCTCGATGATCAACGCTGCCACATCGCTGGGCACGATATCTACTTTGAAAAGATTTTTAATCGCTTTAAGTGAATCCTGCTCGCTCACACCGTGCATCGGAATAGGAAATGGCACATGATAAATCTCGCCCGGGAACGGGCCGAATTTATCTTTGTACGGGGTAACCTTGCCGGTAAGTCCCATAGTCAGATTGGTACGACCATGGAAGCCACCGTTAAACGCAATCACACCACGACGACCGGTATATGCACGGGCGATTTTGATCGTGTTCTCAACCGCTTCCGCCCCGGTGGTGATAAATGCTAGTTTTTTCGGTGAATCGCCAGGCGCTGCCGCATTTAATTTTTCTGCCAGTAAAACGGCAGACTCGTAGGGGTTCACCATTACGCAGGTATGACTAAACTTTTCCATTTGTTCAGTTACCGCTTTCACCAACTTAGGGTGGGCGTGTCCGGTGTTACACACGGCAATACCGGCACCGAAATCGATAAAGCGGTTACCTTCCACATCCCACAATTCCGCATTTTTTGCGCGTTCGATGTAAGCGGGATAAAGGGTACCCTGGCCATTGGCAATGGCGGCATTTCTTCTTGCGTGCAGCTCAGCATTCACTGACATGATTTTAAATTCCTCCTAAGCACCGGTACTGAATAAATGAGTAGTCATCCAGCCCGTATTTTGAACCTTCGCGGCCGTAGCCCGATTCCTTCACACCACCAAATGGCGCGGCAGGATTGGAAATAGCACCTTCGTTGATGCCAACCATGCCGAATTGCAATGCGTCGGAGAATCGATGAATACGACTAATATTTTGTGAATAAAA
>Ga0208204_100198_pt1 | contig 21369 bp, 16 predicted proteins | sample DeeseametaMP2252_FD_184173 | JGI IMG/M metagenome (GOLD analysis project Ga0208204, IMG submission 184173) | Marine microbial communities from the Deep Pacific Ocean - MP2252 (SPAdes) | ecosystem: Environmental > Aquatic > Marine > Oceanic | place: West of El Salvador, Pacific Ocean | collected...
CGGCTTTGCTCTGGCCAGTATGCGTTCAGAAACCCGCTCACGCTATTATCTGCAAGTGCCACTTACCGATAAGGTGGAAAACTGGAGTGATGAGCTGTTCTGGGAAGAGCTGAAGAAGCGGTTACCAGAAGATGCCGCCAACCGTTTGGTAACCGGCCCGAGTATTGAAAAATCTATCGCTCCCCTGCGCAGTTTCGTATGCGAACCCATGCAATGGGGCAACCTTTTCCTGGTGGGCGATGCCGCTCACATTGTACCGCCTACCGGCGCAAAAGGCCTGAACCTGGCAGCCTCAGATGTCTCCACGCTGTATAAACTGTTGCAGAAGTTCTACAAGGATGGCGATGAGAATGCGCCTACCCGTTACTCAGAAATTGCATTACGCCGGGTGTGGCACGGCGAACGATTCTCGTGGTGGATGAGTAATATGCTGCATGATTTTGATGAAACAAACGCATCAGGCATGGACAAAGCCACCTTCGACCGCTTTATGCAGTCTGAACTGGATTTTTACCTCAATTACGAAGAAGGGCAAAAAGTGATAGCCCGACAATATGTGGGCATGCCTTACGAAGCCATTGAATAACTCAATTTGTTTTCGTGATGTTAGCCGGGCGCCAGCCCGGCTTTGCCTCCCACTTTTTAAAGCACTGGAGCTTAGCCCGCTCTTAAACGCTTTATAAAAGCACGCGCAGAATAACCTGCCCCATAAGCGCGGCCACCAGTGCATAAACCAGCATGGGCAGAATGGTGCTTTTTATCATCGCCCCCTCCTGATTTTTTATTCCCAGAATAGAACACACGGCAATAATGTTGTTCAGGCAAATCATGTTGCCCATGGAAGCGCCCACCGATTGCAACGCCAACACCACGGTTACAGGCAAACTGGTTTGCAACGCAATGCTGTGCTGAATACCACCAAAAGTGAGATTTGAAACGGTAGCAGAGCCTGAGAAAAACGAGCCCAGCGCACCAAGCAGCGAAGCCACGTAACTCCAGTTTGCTCCCATGGTGTCGGCCAACGTATTGGCAATAATGAAGATGGGAGCATTGTCATCGCCCTGCATCATAAAGTTGACCATCATCAAGGCTCCAACCAGGGCCAGAGCTGGCAACTTTATGCGCTGCCAGGTATCGGAAGTGGCTTGCTGAAGCTGACATTTCGATAAGGCGAGTACAGGAATAAGCAGAATGACGGTGACCACAAAGGGAATGATGGCAGGGACATAAAGCGTTTTATATGACCACGCCACGTCAGTACCAAAGATGTTCGACCACGACAATATGAGTGCCTGACTCACACCAAAATCGCCAACAGAAAACCAGAGGCTAGTGTCGTTGAGCCAACCTTTAAATGGCCATTGTTTGATGCGGGTAACGATAAGAATAGCGATCAGCAGTAAGAACGGCGACAGTGCTTTGAAGACCGCTGCCGGATCCAGCGAAGCCTCCTTCAAATCCTTGTTATCGCTTTGTCGCGCAAGACCAATATGAAACTTCGCCGCCAAAATGGTAAGACAAAGCCCCACGGCCCCGCCAATTAACGATGGAAATTCATAATTCACCTGCGCCAGCAGGTAATACGGTGCGGTGCAGCTTAATGCACTCATCACAACAAAAATGCTGTTGTCACGAATCGCTTTCCAGCTCACCAGAAACCGTAATGCCAACGCAGGAATGATCAGGCTGGCAACCAAATGAATCAGCGCAGTCCATTGCGATGTGGCCAGAAGCTGCGCTTCACTGAGTTCCAGCGCTGCAAAACCAAACCAGGCGGGCGTCCCCACTGCGCCAAACGATACCGGAACGCTGTTCATCACCAATGTAAGCAGTGCCACCCGCATAGGATTAAAGCCTAACCCCACTAAAATTGGTGCAGCAATCGCTGCCGGAGTACCAAAGCCAGACGCCCCTTCCAACATAAACGCAAATGCCCAGCCTATGATCATAAGCTGTGCAACCTGATTACGGCTTATCGATTCCAGCCATTGCTTTAAGGTATTCTCCGCACCGGATATGACCAGCACACGATTAAGGAGAATGGCACCAGCAACAATAGAAATAGGCGTAAGCACAGACAGCCCACCGGCCACTGCATTGGCCAGTAACGTAAGCTTGTCCGCCTGAAAATAGAATACTTGTAGCAAACCCGCAAAAAGCGCAGTAAGTGGTAATGCCACATGAGCTGCCAGCGGACGCTGCTTAGTCATACTCCAAACGAGAAAGATAACGGGAAGTGCAGCGATTAACGTATCCATGTCAGGCTCCGGAGTAAATAATAGGAAGGCGCGCCGTATGGCGGTGATTTACAAATACTGTATCATCGGTCAGATAATTTAATGATGACTTTACTGTTTATACTGACAAATATTAAGTCAGTAAGTATTGATCTTCGTACCTCAAATGCTTTGCTGCACAACAGTCTCCCGGGGTTTCACCATCATACATGCAAACTTATTAAGACACCTTTCTCACCAGACACCAATTGCCATGAACTTTACGCATAGCATCAGAAAAATAAATTAGTTGAGACAGAGCCAAAGAATTATTACCGTTTACGGCAAACCATTTAATGACTTAGGAATAAACGAATGGCAGTGAGTGACCAGGACGAAAAACAGTTGAGGATCGACCTCGCCGCGGCATACCGATTACTAGATCTCAACAACTGGAGCGACATGATCTTTACCCATCTGTCTGCCCGTGTGCCAGGTTCAGAAGATCGCTTCCTGCTAAACGCCTATGGCCTGCTACCAGAAGAAGTGTGCGCGTCCAACCTCATAGAAGTGGATGTTAAAGGCGAAAATGCTAACATCAGCCCCGAGTCGGTTAACCCGGCGGGTTTTACCATTCACAGTGCGTTGCACCTTGCTCGCGAAGACGCCCACTGTGTTATGCACACCCACACCATGGCGGGTATGGCGGTGTCTGCGCTGGAAGAAGGTTTGTTGCCAGTGAACCAGACCAACATGGAATTCTACAACCGGGTAGCTTACTACGATTATCAGGGCGTGCCGCTAGAATGTGACGAGCGCGAAGCCATCGTAGCTGCCATGGGCGATAAGAACAGCATGATCCTGCGTAATCACGGCCTGCTGACCGTTGGCCGGAGTGTGGAAGAAGCCTTCTATCGCATGTACTACCTGAACAAAGCCTGTGAAATTCAGGTTGAAGCCATGAAGACCGGCGGCAAGTTACTGTTACCTGATGATGATGTATGTGAACACGTTGCCGAGCAGATGGCCAACCCGCGTTATAGCGCGCAAAGTATTGATCTCATCTGGAAAGCCATGCTGCGTAAACTCGACCGTATCGACACCAGCTATCGCGATTAATCGAGCCAGGCATTGAGCGGATAACTGGAGCGGTGAGCGAATTATTCCTCACCGCTTTTTTGTAGACCAACTAAGCGAACCGAAAAAAAGACCCGCAACGAGGCGGGCCCAACGGAGAGCGAAAAAACCGGAAATCTGGCCTTTCGCGAACACTCAGGAAAATCTATTGATTGACAAATTTGCGGATTATCGCCGCCGAACCATCGAACTTAATCTGTTCCTGTTCATTCAGACTAAGGGTAAAACGCATCCCTAGCCCGCTACGCATAATCTGCGTGGGATGGCTGATATAACAACCCGCCGCTTCATCAAACACCGACACCGAAAACACCTTTTCGCTGTCGTCAAAAATCGCTTCACAAATTTTGCTGGTGATACCAGCAATACCATATTCAGTGCACTTTTTGCCGTTGTATATTGCCGTAGCAGCATGAGCAACCTGTCGTTCCAGCTCGTCTTTCGCTCCTTGGGGAATATCCCAGCTATTGATGTGACGATTTGCCACATGCACCGACGACCACACCACAAATTGTGAATCGCCATGCTCACCGCCCATGAAACCATGTACATCGCTAGGGCTCACCTTCAGCAAATTACCCAGCAGGCGTTGCAGGCGCAGGGTATCTAACGAGGTGCCAGTACCGAAAACACGACTTTTCGGCAAACCGGACGCTTCCTGCAACACCTGTGTGATGACGTCACATGGGTTCGTGATATTCAGGACGATGCCGGTAAACCCAACCGTCTTGAGCTTGCTGGCAAGCTCAAGTATACCGGCGCTGTTCTGAGTGAACTCGTCCAGACGATCAATCGACGTAATCACCTTCGGACCGATGGCCACGACGATAATATCGGCGCGAAGCATGGCAGACGTGTCGTTTGCGCGGATAGTCACATTACCGTCAAACGCGATGTTAGCATCCTGGAGATCAATGGCATGACCTTCTGCCTTGCCATTGTCTGCATCCATCAATGTGAGTTCTGAAACCATTCCTCTGGTTCCCAAAACGTGCGCCAGTGATGAGCCGACATTCCCACAGCCAAATATCGCTACATGTCTGTTCATTGTTACTACTCCGATTAATCTGCGTACAGTTTAACCAGCTAAAAACCGCTGTTTCTAACGGCGTTTTTTAATGGTGCTATGAGTTTTTGTAATGGCATTTGCGGAGCGGTGCCGTGGACGGGATAAGATATTGTGAAAATGAACCGTCTGCCGCAGGGATGCGGCAGCCGAGGCCCCAAGGATGGGTTCACGCCGTGTTCATTTTCATAATATCGTTACCGGCTGGAAGGGCTGAGGCCGCTTGAGGGAGGGGTGTTGCTAAAGCGAACCTTGTAGAGCGGTACCGTGGATGGGATAAGGTATTGTGAAAATGAACCGTCTGCCGCAGCGATGTGGTAGCCGAGGCCCGTGTTTGTGGCCACGGCCTGTTTGAGTGGTAGCCAGCATGAACCGTCTGCCGCAGGGAGGCGGCAGCCGAGCCCACATGGATGTGTTCACGGCGTGTTCATGAAGGCTACCACCCACACGGGCCAAAAGGCCTCAAACCCCCTCGATGGCTTCGTAGACGGCGCGATTCAGGCGCGCGCCGCCTTTTTCCAGGCTGCTGATGATGGTTTTGAGTACGAGCAACGTGCGTTGGTTCATCCGCTCTCTGGGCTCTGTAACTAGGTATACAGACTCACCGATCTGATAATCCGTTTCGATGATTTTCATCAGCCTGCCTTGCTGAATATCTTCTTGCACTTCCATTACATCCGCCAGCGCAAGTCCCATCCCTAACCGCGCAGCTTCAATTGCCTGGTAAGCGTAGTCGAAATAGGTGTGCCGGGTTACGTCGCGAATATCAAGCCCATGGGAAGTCATCCACTGCGGCCACTGATTGAGCCTGTCGTGCAATAATGGATGTGCCAGTAATGCCACGGGGGATGCCTGCCGCTGGCCATTCACCAGTTTCGGACTACAAACCGGCACATAGTATTCATCGTAGAGCTTACGTATCACCCTGCCTTTATCCGTTGGCGCCCCCAACGTTAATGCAATATCGTACTCCTGACTCAGCGATTCCTGTAACGGCTCGAGCGTTTTGATCCGCAGGGTAATTTCCGGATATTGCTTTTGCACATTAGATAAAATCGGCATCAACCAATTCATCGAAATAGTTGCTGTACACGCTACGATTAATTCCCCTTCAATCTGCGTGGGATTCATGTAGTGCAAGCCCCGGTTTAGCTCTAAGAACGCTGTCTGTACCGACGCCAACAACCTGCTGCCTGCCGGTGTTAGCTGCACGCCATTACCCTCCCGGTGAAACAGATTACTTCCCAGACGCTCTTCTAGCTGCCGAATATGACGACTAAGCGCAGAGTGAGAAACGTTCAGCTCTTCTGCTGCGCGGCGCACATGACTATGCCGGCCCGCCGCCTCAAACGCACGCAATGCCGTTAACGGTATCTGTCGCAAATCCAGATAGGGAGATTGCTCTGGTCTCATTTTGTCACCAAGCTGGTAGATTTTCGTTACTTGCCTACACCAATTAACACCATAAACTGGAAAAAACATCAATGCTTATGGAGCAAAAAGTCGATGACTGATACCAGTTTTTTCCGTCGCCGGGTTGATAACGGTGGTACTGAAAGGATGCCTCATTGGGGCATGAATTCTGAATATGGCGTGCTACAAGATGTACTGATTGGTCCTATGGACAACTACACATGGCAGATGGGCAACGCCATGTCACGCCGTTCAGTTCGCCTCGGTCGCAGCTTCGACAAAGAAATCGCCAAACAGCAATATCAGGAAATGGTCGATATTTACGAGCACTGTGGCGTGAAAACGCACTTTCTCAAGCCAGATTCAAACCTGCCGTATCAAATTTATGCCCGTGACTCATCGGTGATGACACCGTGGGGCCCAATTGTTACTCAAATGTACAGCCCCTGGCGTCGTGGAGAATGGCTGGAAGTCGTGAAGTTTTATCAGCAAGCCGACATTCCTCTTTACGATGTGGTGACAGCCGGCACCTTTGAAGGCGGCGACTTCATGGTGCTTGAGCCCGGTGTGATCTTGTGTGGTTACACCGGCGAGCGCACCAGTCAGGAAGGCCTTGACCAGGTGCGGGGCTGGCTGGAAAAAGAAGGCTGGGAATTCCGCGCTTATCAGTTCGACCCGTACTTTCTGCATCTCGATGTAAAAGTGGCCATGCTGGCCGAGAAACTTGCCGCTGTGTGTACACAGGCCGTAGAACAAGAACAGCTGGACTGGTTCAAATCCCGTGGTATCGAAATTATCGATCTGTCTTATCGCTCTGTTCTTGAATTAGGTGTTAACGTGGTAGCACTGGGCAACGACCGCGTATTGGTGCCTGCTGGCAGCACAGAATTGGTAGAAAAAGCCAAAGCCCACGGACTGGAAGTATTCAGCCCGGATATGTCGCAGTTCACATCGGGCGGTGGCGGTGTTCACTGCATGTGTCAGCCATTAAGCCGTAAAGACGCATAGGAGACAAAGGATGTCAGTACTAACCATAAATGGTGAACGTCTGTGGTCTACCCTCATGGAAATGGCCAAAATTGGTGGCACCGCAAAAGGGGGCTGTAATCGCCAGGCATTAACCGAAGAAGATAAAATTGGCCGTGAATTGTTTATTGGCTGGTGCAAGGACATTGGTTGCACGTTGCGCGTTGATCAAATGGGCAATATGTTTTTGCGAATGGCCGGTGAGGATAACTCTCTGGCTCCGGTGATTACAGGTAGTCACCTCGATACTCAGCCTACCGGCGGTAAATTCGACGGTGTTTACGGTGTGCTCGCTGGTTTGGAAGTGCTTCGAACTCTTCATGATGCCGGTATTACGCCTCTGCGCCCCATTGAGGTTGCCGTATGGACCAATGAAGAAGGTGCCCGCTTCTCTCCGGCGATGGTTGGTTCAGGTGTCTGGTGCGGCGAGTTTGATCTGGAATACGGATTGAGCCGCACCGACAAACAAGGCGTGTCGATTAAAGAGGCGCTGGAAAAAATCGGCTTTCTGGGCGATGAACCCTGCAAGCCCTTCCCGGTAAAAGCCGCATTCGAACTGCATATCGAGCAAGGACCTATTCTGGAGTCGTTGGAAAAGCCCATCGGCGTAGTGAAAGGTGTGCAGGGTATGCGCTGGTACGACTTAATCATTGACGGTCAGCCGGTTCATGCGGGCCCGACTCCCATGGAGCAGCGTCGTGACCCATTTATGGCACAGTCCGCTATCGTAACGGAACTATATGCCTTGGCAGCCGAATATTCGCCCTTAGCGCGCGCCACGTTTGGTGATATCAAAGCCGAACCAGGGTCTCGTAATACGGTTCCCGCACGTATTACCATGGCCGTTGATTTACGCCATCCCGATCAGGCCATCCTCGATGAAATGGACGCTAAGTTCCGAGAAATTGCGAAAAATGCCTGCGAAAAATTCAATCTTGGCTTTGAAATCAAAGATGAATGGAACTCCCCGGCTGTCGAGTTTGATAAAACCTGTGTCGATGCGGTGCGTGAATCAGTGCAAGAAAAAGGCTATGCCTTCGAGGAAATGTTCTCGGGTGCCGGTCATGATTCGGTATACACGTCGCGGGTTATCCCCACATCAATGATTTTCATCCCGTGCGAGAAAGGCATTAGCCACAACGAAGCCGAGAACGCCACGCCCGAAGATATCGAAGCTGGCTGCAATGTGTTACTTGGGGCCATGCTGAAAGTGGCGAATAGTGCGGAATAAGCAGGATTTCAGTGTCCTGAATTAAACATACTAAAAAGGGCGCATCAGCGCCCTTTATGCTTTGATAAGCAACTTACCACTCCGCCTCAGGCACATGAATAATGGCACCATCGAGGATGTCGGTCACTTTGATTTGACATGACAAACGGCTATTCGGCTGTGGCTCTATCGCGCTTTCCATTACCGAAAATTCTACTTCATCAGCGGTACCAATTTTGTCAATCCAGGCATCATCAATGATACAGTGGCAGGTGGCACAGGAACTATTACCACCACAATCTGCTGTGATTTCCTCAATTCCCGCATCCACCGCGGTTTGCATGATTGAATCGCCCTCAAAAGCATCAACGACTTTTATGCTTTCGTCAGGCAGGATAAATGTAATATTTGGCATTGTTTTACTCCAACAGGACTTTTTCTTGGCCTGGTAAAAACGATTGAACGTGCGATGTAGCAGTTGGTTACTGACTACACCGCAGCATTGATGAAGGGCTGTTAAGCGCCTATTTAACCTGCATTTTTGACAGCCACATTTTATGGAATGCCATACCCACCTGATCCCATGCTTGCACCAAGTGGCCCTGATCCGCTACCGCTGATGTGCGTGTATGCTGCAGCTTGTCCAGCAGTTCGATGTCCTGCTGGTTTACCTCGTTTAACACATCACTTAAGCGGGTGCGTTCTTCCACGAACTCGTCACTGGCCGCTTCGTCACTGGTGACGTAAATCGTCAGAGTCTCATCGGTTTTCGCGACGCCTGTGGGCTTCACCACAATGGTTTGCACCCAGCACGGGTCAACAAAAAACAGGGTGTTGGGGAAAATGCCGAACCACTGCTGGGTACCGCGCTTCTCTTCTGCCAAACCATTCCAGTGCGGTAGTTGTTTAGCGGTTTTCGCGGGCTTGCTGCTGGCGCCATGAGGTAAACGCAGGCCGACAATATCGTCAGACAGAAACAAATCATCCTGCCCCAGCGCAGACTCAATGGAGCAGGCCTGAGAATGCACGAACGGCACGTGGTAGCCGTCAAGGAAGTTGTCCACCGCCAGTTTCCAGTTCACCTCACCGGAATAGTCGGTGGAACTTACATGGCGCATATCCTGATGCGGATAGTCTGCCAGTAAGTCATCCAGCGGCTTTATGAACTCTTCAAACGGTTGGGCATCGCCAGACACGTTCACAAAAATAATGTCCCACCAGACTGCAAACCTTACTGGGATAAGGCCTTTGTCGGCTTTGTCTTCTGCAGAGATGGGCTTGTTTTCGTTCCCATAGAAACGGGGCGCGCCCATCAGCTCACCATCGAGCTTGAACGACCATTTGTGGTATGGGCAAACCAGTGTGCGTTTGTTGCAGGGCTCATCCACCAGCGGCGCGCTCTTATGACGGCATACGTTGTGAAATACGCCTATTCCGCCGTCTTTGTTTCGGATTGCAATGAGAGACACACCGGCGATACGTACCGGCATAATATCACCGGGCTTTTTTAGTTGTTGCTCGCAGCCAATGCTGGCCCAGCCGCTGGCAAAAACGTTGTCTTTCTCTTGTTCGTAGAGGGTTTGTTCTGCAAAAACAAAACCCGGCAAACCGTGTTTCGAAACCGCTTCGCTATCGATGTTTTCTACTTGGGTAATGCGCATTTATTTCACTCGCCTGTTGACTCTGTTTTATCTTTTTTCTATTCCCGAATCAGACCATATTCGCAGTCAATCCGGTATACGAAGAATGTTATGTTTTGCCGCAGAGGCTGGCATCCTGCGCGAACACCGACAGGGCTAAGCGCATTACGCCCAGTATCGAGCATGGCGTAACTCCTTCTGGCCCGGGGAGGGCATTACCTTCGTGAACCATCGTGCCGCGATTACGTTGCTCTCATAGTCCAATGTATTTGTTCTCGCCGTGTTCAAGAAAGCAATGCCTGCCAGAGCGATAAGCCCGCGGACCGGGGACGGTGTTGCCTGAGTGAACCGTCTGCCGCAGGGATGCGGCAGCCGAGGCCCCAAGGATGGGTTCACGCCGTGTTCATGAAGGCAACATCGTCCCCGGGCTAAAAGGGCTTATCCGCATTAGAACAACAGGTGCGCTATCACGGTGAGAATGGGCAGTGCAATGATGGTTCTGATGATGAAAATCAGTACCAGATGTTTCACTGACAGTGGAATGCTGGAGCGCATGATCAGGATGGCGCTTTCAGCGAAGAAGATAAGCTGGGTAACGGACAGACCGGCCAGGACAAACTTAGTGATTGGCGAGGTCAGTTCACCTGCAATGATGGTGGGTACGAACTGATCAAACAGGCCAAGTACCACGCCCGGCGCAGCTGCAGAGGCTTCCGGAATATTCATCACATCCAGCAGCATACTGATTGGGTATGTGAGCGTTTGAAACACTTCGGTGTTGTAATACAGTGCCAGGGTGAACAGTTCGATAGTCATAGCAGCAGGCATCATCATCAGATAGATATCCATCATCGAGTGCCAGCCCCGGGCCAGAGACTGCTTGGGTGACGGCGCTTTTTCAGCCACGCCTACAGCACGGGCAATGGCGTGTTTGATGCGGGATTCACCGTCATCCACGTCTTCGTTCAGGGTTTTACCGTGGGCAGGATAATACTCGTCTTTGATCCAGCTCAGCGGTGGTAAACGGGGCGTTATCACAGCGCATAAGGTACAAATCAGAAACATGGTACCGTACAGTTGCAGAAAATAATCGCCAATACCCGCTACGTTGGCGGTAAGTAAAACAAAGGGAACCGATACCACAGAGAAGTTAGTGGCGATAACCGAAGATTCGCGAGCACTGTAGTAGCCTCTTTCGTACTGCGCATTGGTGAGTACCACGGCAATAGACGATGAACCGACCCAGGAGGCAATGGTGTCGATGGTAGCGCGACCCGGCAGGTTAAACAGTTTCTGGAAAGGACGCTGCAGCATGGTACCGACGAATTCCAGCAGACCGTAGTCGGTGAGGAATGGCAGCAGCAGACAGCCTAAGCCCACCAGCAGAAATACCGCACCAGCAACGTCAACATAAGCCGTCACGCCAGTCTGATCGGAAATAAGCCACTGCGGCCCAACCTGCATCACCGTCATCACGGCAAAAATGGCGGCGCTCACGTTCACCACAACCCAGACCCAATGTGAGGCAATGAGCCGATCAGACATGGGTAGCTTTTGCGCCATGTGTTTTGGCGATACGTTGTAGATGACTGAAACCACTGCGGCCAGCACAAAACAACCTGAGGTGAAAATACCCATGCTGTCGCCAAGCCAGTCTGAAATCTTGCCTGTTAAAATGCCCAGCGCAATGGTCCAGGAACCCTCCACATAAAGCGGGGTAAGGAAAAATAAGACCCCGAAAAGGGAACAGCCAAGAAGCTTTGACCATGTTACTAAACTGCTGGAATCCTGCATGTCTAATGCCTGCTCGTTATCACTCATTTTTGTATCTCCGTAACACGTAATGTCGGCCTCAGTTCCGATCCAACCGCGTTTTCAAATTGCTTCCCGCTTACTTAATAGCTTGGCAATATCTTGTACATTAATATCGATAATGTGTTGCTTGAACCATGCCAGTCTTCGCTTAATCGCGTGGTTATCCCGCTAATGACTGTTTGGTCAGATTTGCGGCATCAATGGCCCAAAATTGTGTGTAAATCGGCCAAAATGTTCTGTTCAGAGACGTAAGGCTGAACCGGATTTCGCTGAGTAAACCGTCCCCATGGCTTGAGGTTCAAAACCGCACCTCTTTTGCGCACCTGTTGCCTACCCATGGTGCGCACGCCCCATATCGGTTCATCCACACCAACACACGTATTTAACGTCCGTTTATTCTTCGCGAAGTCACGCGGATGTAACGGCCTTATCCCACAAGCTCTCTGCGGTTTCTTTCAACAGCAGGGCTTCTTCCCAGCGGTCGCTGAGCTCGTATCCATCGGCGCCAGTCATGGCATACACAGGCGGACCAAGTTCGCTTAAGAACACACAGCGGGCATCGCTGTCTTTGCCGTGGCGTGCGATGTACCGCTCGAAACCTTCCAGCCACCAGCTCTGGAACAATTCAAACCAGGGTTTGTGTTGGGGGAAGAGAATCGACACCTGAATTTGCTCACGGGTAGCAACACGGCCATGAAAGGCCTCGGCGCGGGTAAGAAACTGGGACATACGCTTATGCGCATTTTCGTGTAGTGGCAAATACCATTCTTGATTGACCAATGTGTGCGACAGGTCTGCCACCATCAGCAACTCGGGTACTTTTTCCATGAGTTGCAGTGTAAAAAGCAAATCGTTGGTCATGCAGTTACGGTGAATTTCAACATGGGTTTTCACCCCACCTTCTTCACCAATGCGCAGCCATTCTTTGGTAGTGGCGGCCACGTCGTCAACGCTCCATGGCTCAATCTGGCCGACGATGGCAATGAATCGAGGCTGTACAGGCTGGCGGGTAACAAAGCTAACAATTTCCTCGTAATGCGGAATGCTTCGCACAAATGCGTTGTAGCAAAGGTCGAGGTCAAATTCCTGCAGCAGCGGCATGGCTTCTTCAACAATCTCTTCAGTGTGATAACCGAGGTCAAAACTCACACCTTTGAATCCCGCACCGGCGATTTTTTCTATCTTTTCCCGAAGGGTCCACTCGAACCCATCAGGCCGCTTGAATTCCATCGCCCACATGGACTGAAATACATCCAGTGCTACCATTTTATGTCCTCTTCAGTTAAGGGAGTCACCCCCTCTTTTTCCAGTTGTTTTTTTAGTGATAAAAGCGCGTCTTCGTAGTGTTTCCACTGCCCTACATAGCGGCTATGCAGTGGTTCTTTTATTTGACTGGCGCTGGCAGTTTGCGTGGCGCCAGCCTGGTTATGAAATGCGAGGCAGGCTGGCTCCCAGCTGAGGTTGCAAAAATCCAGCATGCTGCGAACGGTGTTTTCAGGCTGCGCAACGAGGGTTTCGTAATTCACCGTGAGCATGCGTTCGCCGTAGGTTTGCTGCCATTGATTCATCATCTGCTGATATACCTGCATGTAGGCGGCAATATCATCCAGCGAATAGGAATAGTCGTAGCCGCGGGAAAAAAGCATTTTGAAATTGCTGAACGCGGTATCCATGGCGTTACGGGTCACCTGAATGATTCTGGCATTGGGAATAGCGGCCAGAATAACCGGCACAAACAGCGCATTCAGCGGCAGTTTGTCGGTGAATATTCCGGTGCAGCCCAGCAAGTCGCGGCTCAGTGCCATATAGCGTTCGCCGATGGCGTTAAAATTGACGCCGGCGATTTTTTCAAGCGCTTCAACCGTCACGCCTTCCGGCCCTTCAAACCAGCTTTTGCCGCTGGCTTCCAGTAGCGTCATGGGCATAAAGTTCAGCTCGCCGCCACTGGTAACAGAAGAATGGGTTGAGAGAATACGCTCAACCAAGGTAGTACCCGTGCGCGGCATACCAACGATAAATACCGGGCCGGGTTCATCAGACTGAGTCAGCGCGGGAAATGCGTTATTTGAAACCAGCGACTGCATTGCCTGGATGCGAGCAATTTCTTGTTCAGTAGTAAAGGTCTGTGTCGCTTTTTTTGCTGTAGCGCCCAGACTGAATGCTTCAAAGGCAGATGCAAAATCCCCCTGCTCTTCCAGCACTTTACCTCGGGCGTATTGTAGAGACGCCAGTACCATATCGCTTGGCGCGGCATCCCTTGAATGTGTGCTCAGGCATGCGTCGATTCGGGCCAGCGTGTCGTCTTCCACGCCGTGTTTTTTCACATGGGCCAGCGCGCTGCAGGCTTCTACACTGGCGGGGTTGCCATTAAGTACTGCACGCAATAGTGCAGCTGCTTCGTCCAGCTTACCGGTATAGCGCAAAATGGCAGCCAGATTGTACTTTGCTTCGACATTGTCACTGTCGACGGTAAGGAGTTGCCTGTAGACCTTTTCCGCTTTCGCGTAATCCAGCCCCTGAAAGTACAGCAGTGCCAGTGCGGCTAATTCACACACAGTCATGGTAGATGTCAGAGCATCAAGCCGGCTCAGCACTTTACGGGTGGCATTCCATGCGCTGAATCCGGCATACGTCTGTGCAAGATGTAGCAGGTAGGCGGGGTTTTCAGGTTCGAGATCTACGGCTTTCAACGCCGCGTTTACTGCCATGCGATTTTGTTTAAGGTGCAGGCTTACTGCAGACAACAGCTGCCAGCCGCGGGCATCATCAGCATGGGTTTTGACAAGTTGAATACAGTCCGCCGCAGCCGCATCGAAATTACGCTGTGCTATATATTGCTCAATTCTGGCGTGGGTTTCAGACTGGTTCATGTTTTACTCCGACTGTATTCAACTTAACAAAATGAGAGGGCTGGCTGACCGCAACCGGTCAGCCGTGCTCTTTATTGAATCAGAAAGAATAACTAGCTGAAATACCGATGGTACGCGGGCGCACGCGGTATGCCGGGTCGGCCAGCTGATCGGCATACTGCAAACCATATTTCGGACTGGAGTACAGTTCGTCATTACCACTGCTTGTCATGTCATCGGCGTTGGTCAGGTTGTCGGCGTAAACGCGCAGCGTCCAGTCGTCTTTACTGAAGGCGATGGCGGCATTAAGCAGAGTGGAACTGTCGATGGTATCAATGGTTTGCTCGTCATACCCGGTGATGAATGACCCTTTGTACGACACGCCTAAACGACTCACCATTGCTATGCCATCGAACACTTCGGTACTGTGAACCAGACTGGCAGTGAAGGTATTTTCAGGCACGCCCGGCATGGTTTCACCAGCACTTGCCACCAGCAATTCTGATTCCACACCATCGGCAACGTTTGGACGGTAGAAGTCTTTAGTCAACTCAGCCTGGGTGTAGCTCCAACCGAAGTTCAGTTTCAAGGAGTCGGTCAACGCGGCGTTGATTTCCATTTCAAAACCTTTCGATTCCGCTTCGTCCGCATTAAACATCACCGGGAAGCCGCCATTCGGGGTTTTGAAATTCAAAATTGGGTTTTCCCAATCGATGTAGAAAAGCGCCACCGAGTAATTTATCTGGCCATCTAACAACATGCCCTTGGCACCGATTTCGTAGTTGGTCGTTTTGTCTGGATCGAAGTACAGGTAGTCCGGGTGTTCAGCGTAAACGCCGCCTTCTACGGTGTCTGTAGAGAGATCATCAACCGGCGCACCGTTTGCACCACCATGGCGGAAACCCTGAGCGATGTTGAAATACACCTTAGTATCTAAATTTAGATCGTAAGAGGTATTCAGGCGATATAGCACATCATCGAAGTCACGCTCTCCTTCACCGGAACTGTAGCCGGTTGGGCCTTCACCACAATAAATGCCGCAGGGAGGTAATTGTACTGATTGGAATGCCCAAAACGTTTGGTCGAAATAACGTAAGCCACCAGTCACCTGCCAGTCTTCTGATATGTGATAGGTAAGCTCACCAAATACCGCCCGATCTTCAAATTCAGTGGCTTGCACATTGCGGTAACCAAGATCTGAGGCGATGGGGTTTACCATGGCGTAGAAGGTATCAACACCAAAAATGAAGTCATCGGCGGTTTCATCGTAATCCTGGTCGGCGTAATACCCGCCAACTAGCCAATCGATGGTGTCAGTGGAACCTGCCAAACGCACTTCCTGGGTGAAAGTATCGGTTTTATATTGCTTTACACCCTGCACCACTTCTCGGGGAATACCGGCATAGAACTGCCAGAAGCCTTGATATGAGTAGCCATAGCTTTGGTCGTGCATGTTGTTTGCTTCATTAGACGTAAACGACGTCGCCGATGTGAGCATGGCGTCGCCCAATTCGTGTTCGATGACCAGTGATGTGATATCCACTTCACGCTCGAACTCACCAATCATTTTCTCGCCGGTATTGTAGCCGCCTAAACCTTCTGACGCGGCTGTAGACCCTTTTACTTCGTCCTTCTGATAGGCGTAAGTTAGTGTAACGTCGGTCTCGGCTGATGGCGCCCAGCGCGCAGCGACTCGCGCCATGGTCACGTCAACTTCGTTGATATCATCACGCGAGTACACTTCGCCGGTAGGCTGGCGGTTTTCATCGAGGCCTTCCAAGTAGTCAGCGTCGATGTAGCCGGCTTCATGAATTTTGGCGAACACACCGCGTACTGCAAATTCGTCAGACAGTGGCACGTTCAGTACAATATCGCCGTCGAAATCAGTACTGTCTGATTCTGCGTTTTGTGCCACCTTGCCGCTGACTTTGCCGCTAAATTCGTCAAATTCAGGCTTGTTTGGAATGTAACGTAAGGTACCACTCAGCGAGCCTGAACCGTACAGTGTAGACTGCGGGCCGCGAAGCACTTCCACACGATTAATATCGCGGATTTCCAGGTTAGCTGACATGGGCGTTTCACCCAGGTATACCGAGACTGCAGGGTCAGTTTTAGAACCAAAGTTTTCAAACCCTGACGCGTTAGCGTTGATACCGCGGATGAAAATACCGTTAGAGATACCGTTCTTGCCACGACCGACATCGTTTAATGTCAGGCCCGGAATGTTGCGAGCGAGGGTGGAGAAGTCTGTGATGCCGTTTTCTTCCAGCGATTCACCGCCGTAGGCAGAGATGCTGTACGGTACTTCCTGAATAGTCGTTTCACGACGGGTTGCTGTGACGCTGATCACTTCCAGGTTACTCTTTTCTTTTGCTTCCTGTTTCGCATCATCAGCAGCTGTCTGGGCCAGAGAACACAAAGGTAATCCTAGCAAGGCACAACCGATGGCGACATTCACTTTACTCAACTTCAACATTGTTGTTTCCCATTACACTCTTAAGTTTATAAATTCATTTTTTTATTTATTGCTCTTATGAAATTCATACTAGGGCCGCTGATTTTCACCATCAAACGATGAAAAGTTTTGCTGCCATTCCAAAATGTAATACCCCTGTCATATTGACGCGTCATGGGCTTTTAGGGTGTGTTGACTGCACCAGGTGAAGCGCGCTCAGCCTGCAAAAAGCAATGAGCGAGTAAAACTTCGTGATATGCTATCGGCCATCAAACAGGTATCCAACTGCCCCATTCCCCTCGCGACGGTGCAGTTTTAAAAGAAGATAAGGTGTTGTCTCAATGGCAAGAAAACTCCCCAGCATTACTTCTTTGCAGTGCTTTGATGAAGTGGCAAGGCACCTGAATATGACCTATGCAGGTGACACATTGCACCTGACGCAAAGTGCGGTGAGCAGGCAGATAAAAAACCTCGAAGCTTTCGTTGGCAGACCACTCTTTTATCGCCAAGACAACCAGCTCAGCCTGACGCCGGTGGGCGAACAATACGCCGAAGAAGTGCATAAGATCCTGAAACACCTGGATGCAGCTACTCAGAAAATCTCTTTGAACAACGTATCGAAAAAAGCGGTTGAGTTAAAAGTGGTTACCGAGCCAACGTTTGCCATTGCTTGGCTGATGCCCCGGCTTACCGAGTTTTACCTGAACTATCCGGATATCGAAATTACCCTCGGCACCGATTATGAAACGGTAACCCGAAATACCCGAAAATGTGATTTTGCGATTTTATGGGGGCATGGTGAGTGGCCGCCTTATGCCTCAGAGCCCTATCGGAAAGATACGTACTTGGCAGTAAGTACGCCGCGTTACATGAAAGGTCGTCAGCCGGCCAGAACCATGCGGGATGTGACCCAATTCAATTTTATTCACCAAAGTAGTACGCCCTCCACCAGCCATGAATGGCTAAAAAAGGCAGGATTGACCGATCAAGAAATTTCGCAAATGGGTGGTCAAAGCTTCGAATATTTTATGTATTTGCTGCAAGCAGTGAAAAGTCACCTCGGGGTATCTGTATTTCCTGAATATTTGGTGAAAGATAGCCTGGCGTCCGGTGAACTTATTCTGGCTTGTTACGAGACCTTCGAGCCAGAAGAATCGTTTTATCTGCTGTACCCGGAAGAACGCAAGGAAGACTACGCTATCCGTCAGTTTCGTAAATGGTTATTAACCCACAAAGACGATCGTTAATGAACCCGTTGCCTACTGCATTAGCCCCACAGGAGTTGCATCGCCACTTGCCGGCCGTTATCCGTGAGTTGGGCACCACCGCTTTCTGGTCTGCATTAAATGACTGGCTGTGCCGATTTATTCCCGCAGATAGCGTATCGGTGATCGCCTATTCAGAGAACCAGCCACCGGTGCTGCTATTTGCAGTATTGACTGAACGTGAGCGGGATATTTTTTTCGCCCGCTTCATGGATGGTACCTACATTGCCAGCCCGTCGTACCGTGGAGTATTGGAAAATTTTCCGGCGGGCGTGTACTTGTGGCCAGAACTCATGCCCGATGACTTCCGCGAATCCGATTTATACAAATCTTATTATCAGGCTAGTCAGATTGAAGATCTGGCTTACGTATTCTGTTCACCCATTCCAGGCTTGCATATCCAGCTAGGGTTAGGTCGGCATCATCCCAATCCGCCATTCAGTGAAAACGACATTGCGAATCTCTATGAACTGGAAACACTGGTGTTGGAATTAGTGAACAAGCATTGGCGACTGAATGGCGAGCAGGTTCCACCTGATTCCCGGTCGTTATCAATGCACGTTACCCAGCGCGTGAAAGAAGTGTTAAACGGCTTTGGCGAGAACATTCTTACTGACAGAGAACGGGACATTGCCCGCTTGATCATTTCCGGCTATTCCTCACAAGCCGCCGCCGACAAACTGAATATTTCACCAGGCACTGAGCGGGTTCACCGCGCCAAGGTTTACGCCAAGCTTAATCTACGCTCTAACTCTGAACTGTTTTCGCTGTTTCTTAGCCAGTTAACGGCGTTGTCGGAGTGAATTAGAGGCTTCTAACAGGGCATCCCAATCGTCCGGCGGATTTCCGGAAGCCAGCATGTGAGCAAAAACTCGATAAGCATCGCTTTTGCTCTCATAAGCACGTTTACTTTTTTCGTCGTTAACCCAGACGTAGACAATAATTCGAGCGCGACGGTGATAACGAAAGAACAGATATTTTCAGATTTGAAACTCATTCCTCACCCGCACTCTTATCCCTAATCTCCGGATAATCCTGCACACACTGTTCGAGTAATTCCAAAAACAGCTTTATCTTCTTGGGCTCTGCGGGTACTTCTTTGTGCACTACCGATTGCGAGAAGTGATACACATAGCGACTGGCAGATAGCACTTTGAACCTACCCTCCTGTATATCATCTTCAATATGACTGTGCGGTAAATAGCCGATGTAACGCCCTGAAGCAATCAATGCTTTACGGGAGTCGAACTGATAGGCCGTGGCGCCGGGTGTGAGCTTTTTAACCTGCGCCCTGCCCGCCTGACTGATTTCCACGCCTGGTACCACCGCCTGATGATCTAGTAAGATTTCATCAGTAATCTCCTTCTCATCGGCAGTGAATAATGGGTGGTGCTGACTGCAACACAGAAATATCTGTTCATCAAAAGCCGGCTTGTACCGAAGACCGGCCATGCGACGATAATCGGGAAACAGTCCCACATGGGCCTTGTCTTTCATCAGTGCCCGTTCGATATTTTCTATGCGATCGCCGTCAACGGAAAGCTTAAGTTCTGGTGCGCGCTCACTGATTTGCGCCACGATATCAGCCAATAACCGACTGCGGGTCTGGTCTAGAATATCCGAATGCAGGATCACCAGACTACCGCTCACCTGCTGACTGAGTTGGGATACCGAATTAGAAAAATCACTCAAAGCATCAAATAAAGTCAGTGACGCCTGATACACCTGACGACCATCAGGTGTAAGCACGAACCCCCCTCGTCCGCGCTGGCACAATGTCAGGCGTAACCGGGTTTCGAGGTTATTCATATGAATGCTAATAGTCGAGCGTGCGAGCCCGAGTTCATCTTCTGCAGCAGCAAAACCACCGTTTTCCACAACCGATTTAAAAACGTTTAACAGTTTTATGTCGTACTCAGTGATAACACGCCCAGCAATTTTCATAAGTTTAATATTTTCAAACTTTAGGTTTAATGTTTGGTATTTAACTTCTTTAAATCTGCTGCTTCAATAGAATCATGAAAAATAATCAGGTGATGATATGAAAGAACAAATTTCTGCACTGTTTCAATCTGGCTCATTTGTAGGTGGCCAATGGCTTAGCGGTGACAATACCTTTGCCGTGTATGACAAAGCCACCGGCGAGAAACTTGCCGACATCGCCGATGCGGGTGAAGCAGAAATGCAAACTGCGATTCAGGCAGCAAAAGCCGCTTTTGAAAGCTGGTCTGCCATGCCTGCCATCGAGCGCAGCAAACTGCTGCGGAACTGGTTTACCCTGATGACCGAGCGCAGCGACGAGCTGGCTGAATTAATGACCCTGGAACAGGGCAAGCCGCTTGCCGAATCCAAGGGCGAAATCGCCTACGGCGCGGGCTACGTTGAGTGGTTTGCTGAAGAGGCCCGCCGACTGGATGGCGACATTTTGCCTGCTAATAGCGCCAGTCAGCGCATTTATGTAAGCCGCCAGCCGGTAGGTGTTGTGGGCGCAGTCACGCCCTGGAATTTCCCGAACGCGATGATCACCCGTAAAGCCGCCGCCGCATTGGCCGCAGGCTGTACCTTTGTGGTTAAGCCCGCCAGTGAAACGCCATTATCGGCACTGGCGCTAGGCACACTGGCAAAAGAAGCCGGTATTCCTGACGGCGTGATTAACATTGTGGCCGGCACCAACTCAAAAGAACTGGGGAAAGTACTAACCCAAAGTCCTGATGTGGCGAAGTTTTCTTTTACCGGTTCTACCAAAGTCGGAAAAATTCTTACCGCCGACTGTACCAGCACCATGAAACGGGTAAGTATGGAATTAGGCGGTAACGCGCCATTTGTCGTTTTTGATGACGCCGACCTTGATGCCGCAGCTAGTGGTGCGATGGCTTCTAAGTTCCGTAACGCCGGACAAACCTGCGTGTGTGCGAACCGATTTATCGTTCATGAAGAAGTGAAAGATGCGTTTGTCGACAAGCTAATGGCAAAAATGGCCGACCTTAAAGTCGGCAACGGCATGGACGAAGGCGTAACGATTGGTCCATTGATCAAAGAAGGCGCAGCAGAAAATGTTCACCGCCTGGTGACATCGGCCATTGAACAGGGCGCGACTCTGAAAGTGGGTGGGGAGTGGAAAGCAGGTAGCTTTTATCCGCCAACGCTGCTGGATAATGTCAGCACCAACATGGACATCGTCAACGAAGAAATATTTGGTCCGGTAGTCACCATTATGACATTTAAGACCGATGACGAAGCCGCAAAGCTGGCAAATGACACCCCATTTGGTTTGGCC
>Ga0208204_100199_pt1 | contig 21363 bp, 19 predicted proteins | sample DeeseametaMP2252_FD_184173 | JGI IMG/M metagenome (GOLD analysis project Ga0208204, IMG submission 184173) | Marine microbial communities from the Deep Pacific Ocean - MP2252 (SPAdes) | ecosystem: Environmental > Aquatic > Marine > Oceanic | place: West of El Salvador, Pacific Ocean | collected...
GGTTACGGATAATGGCGCTCTCATCGGTGGCCTGGCGTTTATCACGAAGACGACGCTGGCTTACCTTGTAGCCGAGTAATTCGGTTTCGGTGATTAGCAGCAGATTGCCTTCTGCCCGCTGCCACTCAAAACTGTTTTCAATTAAACCAATGCAGATCCCGACGGCAGTACTGCTATTGATGAAGTCGGAAAACTGGTTCACCGATTCGGGTTTAATTTTGGCTTTACCCAACAAGCCAAGTAGATTTTCCCGACGCCCCTGTGATTCAGCGACAAACAACACCCGGCTTCCCGCGTTCCGCGCCGTTTTCATTTTGTCTAGCAGCGCTTGCGCGGGTTGCTTTTTCTGCGGATTGAAGGCGATGTCGTTAATCGCTTCGCAGGCGAGATTAACTTTACCCGCTTTTTGTTCAATTTCATCCGTGTGCAGCGTCACCCGTGGCCATACTTTCACCCGCTCGAATAGTTGGTTGACCGGTAAAAACAGAGTATCGGGAGATAGCAGCGGGCGAGATAAGTCATAGCGGCGCTGTTCATAGCGCTCGTTAACGTCGGTCCAGAAAAATTCACCGGCATCCATGATATTGCCATGCATGATGAGCATGGCGTTGCTATGTAAATAATCGAATAGCGTGGCGGTTTTTTCAAAGAAGAGCGGCAGGTAGTATTCTACCCCGCCAGGCATAGTGCCTTTAGACACCTGACTTAATATGGTTTCCTGGGCGCTGACATTATCAAACGTGTCCAGATACTGCGCTCTGAAGCGGGTAATCGCTTCTTTGTCGGTGGGAAATTCCCGGGCCGGTAGCAGTCTTATTTCTTTAACTTCATCGGAAGAGCGCTGGGTGTCGGTTTCGAAATAGCGAATAGAATCAATTTCGTCGTCGAACAGGTCAACGCGGAAGGGTCGGTTACTGCCCATGGGGAACAAATCGATAATGGAACCACGAATAGAGAATTCACTGTGGCTCATCACCTGATTCACATGCAGATATCCCGCTTGCTCTAGATTGCGGCGGAACTGGTCGCGATCCAGTGTTTCGCCTTTGTGTAACATCAGCAGGTATTTGTTCAGGTAATCGACAGGCGCTAAACGCTGCATCAGGGTGTTTACCGGAACGATGAAAATGCCTTTGGGCTCGTTGGCCATGCGGTACAAGGTTTCCATACGCTGGGACACAATGTCCTGATGCGGTGAAAACATGTCGTAGGGCAGGGTTTCCCAATCGGGGAATAAGGTGGTTATCGAACGGTCATTGTCGAGAAAATAGCGTAATTCGCGCTGCAGCTTCATTGCTGAAGGCGTATCAGCCGTGATAACGACAACCGGGCCATTGTGCTGTTTATAGGCCTGACTGATCGCCAGTGCGCGGCTACTACCTTTTAACTGTCCCCATTGCTGATGATCACCGGGAGCGTCTGATTTTTTGCTTTTTGGCAGCGGAAGAGAAAAAATTGAGGCTGTCATGTTACCTATAAAACTATTTAGTGATTATTGCTTTGCCTGTGGCAAAAAAATTAGTCCTTTTTGTCCTGCGCGCGTTTGCGTAATTGCTGAGTTTGCAAATGCAGGCTGGCCCGAACCAGTAATTCCTGGTCTTGCTCGCGAATACTGCTAAAAATAAAGGAGATATGGTAACCATCTTCCTGCGCCTCGCAAGCGATAACTTCGCCAAAACAATAGATGGCGGCTGCTTCCTGATTAAGAAAGACTTTTAGCTCTGCGTGAGTGCCGGGCGTAAAGGGTTCCGACGATTGCACCACAATGCCACCACCACCGAAGCGGGTGGTGGTGTAGCGACATTTTTCATCATCTTGTTGCTGAAGAATGTAAGACATCATCAAATCTATTTTTCGCGCTTGATGATTAAGGTATTCGGTAAGCGCTGCAGCATGGTCACCAAGATTACGTAACGGGCGTAGCGCTTGCGCTTCGATAGCGGCCATTTCACCGGCAATACGAAAGGCGTAAGGCATACAGGAATCTAAATCTGCAGTTGCAGGCACGGCATTATCAGCCACTGGCTGCACATTCACCGGAATGTCATGGGCAATCATGAAGTATTCGTCGAATTGTGCTTTCTTCTCTGCCAGGGTTTCGTTGCTCATGTATTTCCCATTACATCAATCTTGTACGTGCTAAAGCTTACACGTAGACTAGCCACTTTACTAATGTGACATGCCCCGTCAGGGATTTTTTTTCACCGAATCGCCGAGTTTACATGTTTCAACCCGTCTCCGCCTTTCTGGCTCTTCGATATTCTACTGCGAATAAGCAAAATAGTTTTGTTTCGTTCATTAACTTTTTTTCCGTTGCTGGTATTGCACTGGGTCTGATGGCACTGATCATTGTGCTGTCTGTCATGAATGGGTTTGAGCAACAATTAAAACAGCGAATATTAGGTTTGGTGCCCCATGTGGTGGTGCATGAGGCTCCTCAAAATATGCCTGCGTTGTCGAATGCAGTAAAACAGACAATGCCGTTTACCGAGACCGAGGGTGTGATACAAGCGCGCAACGGATTACGCGGAGTGCAGATCCAGGGGGTTGTGCCGAAGCAAATGGCCGAGTCTATTGTGGCTCAGAACATGCTCTCAGGCAGTATGAATGCGCTTGAGAGCGGTGCATTCAGGGTAATCATTGGTCGCGCTTTGGCGGTGCAATTAGATATTCGCCCCGGCGATAAAATGCGTTTAATGGTAGCCGGGGCAAGTGTATATACGCCACTAGGTCGCATGCCCAGCCAACGCATTGTGGAGGTGGCTGGTATTTATGGCGTTGGTTCGCAAATGGACGATAAGATTATTTTTATGTCATTGCGCGATTTAATGCGTTTGTTGAGAAAGCCTGAAAACGCCGACACCGATACCCGTCTTTTTCTTAACGATGCCTTCCAGTACCAGGTTGTATTAGATGAATTAGATGCGCTGGAATTAGATTCAGATAATTGGCGTGAACGTCAGGGGCCGTTGTTTGATGCGGTGAAAATGGAAAAGAACATGATGTTCATGATGCTGCTACTGATCATTGCGGTAGCCGCTTTTAACATTGTTTCTGCTTTGGTTATGGTGGTTACCGAGAAGCAAGGTGATATCGCCATTTTACAAACTCAGGGTATGGAACCTGGCCAGATACGCAGTGTATTTCTACTGAATGGCCTGTTTAATGGCGTGAAGGGTGCGATAATCGGCCTGATTCTGGGTATACTAGTAACTTACCAACTTAATAACATTCTGGCGTTGCTGAATATTCAATTGGCGCTTTCTGCCGACGGGCAGGGAATACCTGTCGATCTCCGTTGGCATCAGGTTGTTTGGGTGACGTTGTTCTCGATGGCTTTGTGTTTGCTCGCCAGCGTTTATCCCGCAGTACGTGCGATGAGAGTACAACCTGCCAATGCGTTACAGAATGAGTGATGTAAGTTATTTGCTAGCTTGACCAAATGGTTAATTTTACGTGCAAACAATGCGGAATTTCACTATACTGCCCGCCCTCTGAAAAACAGGCCGGATTACCAATATGAACAAAAATTTTATTACGTCCCAATCACTGCTCGAAGATTCATTCCGTCTGGCCTCCATGGTTTATGAAGACGGCTTTCGCCCTGACTTTATCATTGGGATCTGGCGAGGTGGTGCGCCAATCGGTATCGCTGTTCAGGAATTCTTTGAATTCAAAAATGCCCCAACTGATCACATCGCTGTGCGTACGTCTTCTTATTACGGCATCAATAAACAGTCTAAAGAAATTCGTGTTCATGGTTTGCATTATCTGGTGGAAAACGCCAATGCAGACGACAAATTGCTGATTGTTGATGACGTATTTGACTCAGGTCGTTCTGTTGATGCGCTGATCAAACAAGTACGCAAACTTATGCGTCTTAATTTACCGAAGGACATTCGTATTGCATGCCCGTGGTACAAGCCGCAAAACAACAAAACCGAAATCGTACCTGACTACTTTGTAAATCAGAGTGAAGAGTGGCTGGTATTCCCGCACGAAATCGCGGGCCTGAGTGAAGAAGAAGTGCGCGAAGGCAAAAAAGAATTGTCTGGCGTTATGGACATCTTATACGGAAAAGGCGGCAAGTAATCGCCTTTCACCTGCTGGCTGACAAATAAATCCATCTGCAGATCTGATTGTCAGCAGCCATTATTACGGGCCTTTCTGGCCCGTAAGCTTTTCTTGCTGCCTAAAGCTGTCACTGTGTCATCTGCCCCTCTGCAGGTGAGAAAGCGCTATTTCCCGTCTATGTAGAATTTGTCATGAAAGGTATAAACGAGATTGGGTTTATACACCGTGAGTAACGTCATGGTCATGCCGTTTAATAATCCTTCAGGGAATAGCAAAAGCGGTATGATGAGCAAGTAGTTATCTCGTACTGTAGGCCAGTCATAAAACCCTTCCCACAGGTAATATCCACCCATCATCGCCATTTTAAGCGCAATCACCATTGCGCCGGGAAAAAACGCGCATGCGAAAACGTAAATAAACAGGTTTCTCGGAATTTTATGAAATGCCAGCATGAAAATGAGATAACTGACACTTACAGGCATCAACACACCGATTAGGCCATTCACGCCCAGCATATGCCAGCTTTCGTTTCCACTGAATGTCACGCCGACCAGCGCAATAAGACCGGCTAAAACTGCCCAGCGAAACCCAAGAGTAAGGGTGAGGGCGGTGAGCCATAAGAAATGGACATTCAGACCTTCAAAAATACCAGCCCTGAATATCCACATGAAAAACAAGAGTGCAGTAAAACCAAACAGCAAATGTTGCTGCCGTTTGTTCGCAAGCAACCCAGACCAGGACACGCTGACGGCGATATAACCACTGATAACAAGTAATGTTAATGTCGCAAGCGTCTGTAGGGTCGTCACTCATTACCTCATGTTATATGTCGTACACCGCCCATATCGGCGCGTGGTCAGATGGTTTTTCGATGCCACGCAGTTCGTAGTCAATGCCGGTTTCAGTTAACGTACTGTGTACCGTTGCCGTACCGAGGATGTGGTCTATGCGCAATCCTCGGTTATCGTTAAAGCCCTTCGAGCGATAATCAAACCAGCTAAACTGGTCGTCAATATCCGGATGCTGAGCGCGGAAACTGTCAGTAAGACCCCAGTCGTAAAGCTTTTGGATCCACTCACGTTCTTCCGGTAAGAACGAACACTTACCGGTTCTCAGCCAGCGTTTTCTGTTGTCCTCACCAATACCGATGTCGATGTCGGCAGGTGAAATGTTTAAATCGCCCATGATAATAACGTTATCGTCTGCGGTAACGTCAGCATCCAGGTAACCCATTAAATCGGCATAAAACTTACGTTTTGCTGGATATTTTGTTTCGTGTTTCTCGTTCTCCCCTTGGGGGAAGTACCCGTTTAAAATACGCACCGGCTTACCGTCTTTCCCGGTTACCGTTACCATAATCATGCGACGCTGGGCATCTTCGTCATCAGTTGGAAAACCGTACTGTACATCTGTGGGCGCGTTTTTTGTTAGCATTGCCACGCCGTAGTGACTTTTCTGCCCATGGAAAAAAACGTGATAACCCAAGGCTTCTACATCGGCCACCGGAAATTGCTCGTTATGCACCTTTATTTCTTGCAGACCAATGACATCTGGCTGATGCTTTTCGATGAGTGCTGCAAGCTGGTGTAGGCGAGCACGGATCCCGTTAATATTGAACGATACTACTTTCATTGAAACTCTACTTGTTAATTTATTTTAATTCATTCTGACTGGCAAAAATGCCACTACAGATCAATTAGAAGGTGAATTGTCGGCTTGATAGCATGACGCAGCCTGAATAATGCCTTCAAATACCTTTACTGCTTCTGCAGCGCACACCGCTACATCAACATTCGTCTCTCGGGCATATTCGAGCGCTGAGGCTTTATAAGCTTCCCATTGCAAACCCGCTCCCGCCATACTGAGGTAATAATTCACGGGTAATTCCGGATGATGTTTCTGCAACCATTTACTGATAATGCTGCCACCCATCGACGAACCCATCCATACATAGCTAAAAGCAATGGCTGTCTCTGCAGGGGCATTTTTGTTGTCTATACTAAAAACAGGCAGCTCATCACTATTCGAAGGCAAGATGGCTATATCAGTGTTTAAAGCACTAAGAACATGCTCGTCGTCGATAAGTTTCGTGATCGGCGCTGGTAGCAGAGCAATAGGTTGAACAGCAGCAAGGTGAAACGCTTTTAGCACATGCAGTGACCGGGCATAGGCTTGCGCATTAAAGCTCGTTGAGCGCATGTGCTGGTTAAACGGATAGGTTGCTTCCAGATTTCGATGCGCCTGTCCGGTTTGCTGCCGGAGTGTTTGAAAAAGATTGTCTATATTCATCAATGACTTGATCTAAAGTTCTGATTAACTTGTAATGGTATCTAACGTGTAAGTCAGACAAAAAGTTCGGCAAACGAGCAGACATGAACAACTCTACCTACCTAAATGAAGATGTCGATCTGACAAACTGTGACAGAGAGCCTATCCATCTCCTCGGTAATATTCAATCTTTCGGTTGTTTTATTGCTATGCGAGCCGACTGGCTGGTGGCATTTTGTTCAGAAAACGTCGAAGCGTACCTGGGAAAAAGTGTGGACGAGGTTATTGGTGAGCCACTGAAAACCTGGTTCGACCGTACCACCGTACATCATATTCGCTCAGCATTACAATCTGCCATGATCACCGGAAGAAACGAGCGTCTGTTCGATGAAAAAGTGATTTCGACTGGCATGCCTGTGGATATTTCCGTTCACCACAACGGTCAGTACATAATTGTTGAATTTGAAGAAATAAAAGCAGAACGGGCGAAAGATGAACAGTTCGTACGTTCACTGCTTACCCAATTCTACAGAGCAAAAGACAGTAACGATTTAATTGAACAGGTTACTCAGCAACTGCAGTTAATTACCGGGTACGACCGGGTGATGATGTATCGTTTTCTTTCTGATGGTTCTGGTGAAGTGGTGGCTGAGAGTAAGAACTTCCAGTTGGAACCCTTTGTTGGCTTGCGTTATCCAGCCTCGGACATACCTAAACAGGCCAGGGCACTTTACGTGAAAAACCTTTTGCGGGTTATTGCCGATGTGGATGACGAAGTCGTACCCATATTGCCAAAGGTGCCATCATTAGATAGGCAAATTGATTTGTCATTTTCTACTTTACGGGCCGTCTCGCCGATTCACATTGAGTATTTAAAAAATATGGGCGTTCAGGCATCCATGTCAGTTTCAATTATTGTGAAAGGAAAACTGTGGGGCTTATTTGCATGTCACCATTACAAACCCAAAGTGCCAAGCTATTTTCAGCGAACTGAATTGGAATTATTCGCCGAGGTGTTTGCGTTGGAGCTTTCATCAAAGTTAATGGCTGAAAACGAGCTTGAGCGCGATCGTGTCCGACATGTCCATAATCGCATTATGTCTACCATGTCCACATCGGAGTCGTTGGTAGACAGCGTTGCCGCGCAATTCAGGGTCATTAGAGACCTGGTTAGCTGCCACGGTATTGCAGTAATTGTAGACGGTGAAGTACGCAGTGAAGGGCTTTGCCTTAACTCCGATATGCTGAAAAAGTTATCTCGCTGTCTTAATGCACTGGCGCCAAGCGAGGTTGCAGCCATCGATACCCTTGCGGACTTTTTACCCGGTTATGTCACCGAAGATCATAACGTAGCTGGCGTGCTGGCCGTGCCAGTTTCGAAAAGTCCCAGGGACTACTTATTATTCTTCCGCGAACCGCAAACGCGTACGGTAAATTGGGCAGGGAATCCAGAAAAGCCGGTTTCTTTGGGGCCAAACGGAAGTCGATTATTACCTCGCACCAGCTTTGAAATCTGGCAGCAAACCCACACTGACAGTTGCGCACAATGGCAGGAACAAGTGATTACCGATGCTGAATCGCTTCGGGTGACATTGCTGGAAGTCATGATTCGTCATGTACAGGAGCGAGAAGCCATCCGTCAGCAGGCATCACGAAAGCACGAAATCCTTATTTCAGAACTGAACCACCGGGTTCGTAATATTTTAAATCTGGTTAACGCGATAGTGGTTCAAACGGAGCAAAGCGGCCGTTCGTTAGGTGATTTCGTTGAAGTACTTACCGGTCGTCTTGTGGCACTGGCGTCAGCGCATGACCAACTCACGGCATCTGAATGGTCTGAAGTTTCCTTTCGCAAGTTATTGGAAACAGAAATTCAAGCTTATATTAATCTGGATAATAACATCGAGCTTGATGGTGAAGATGTACTGATATCTCCTTATGCTGCGACACCCTTGGTGTTGGTGATTCACGAGATGTTTACCAATGCCGCTAAATATGGCGCGCTGTCAGCTTCTGGCGAAAAAGGCTGTGTCCGAATTAGCTGGTCACTCAATCGGGGGTCTGATTTGGTCATAACATGGTGCGAAAGCGGTGGACCGCCTGTGTCGCCTCCCGCCCATGAAAGCTTTGGCATGACAATGATTCGAAGTGTTATCCCTCATGAGCTTGAGGGCGATGTGGACATCAATTTTCATCCTGCCGGTGTGTCAGCAACGCTGATGATCCCCAACCGATATTTGGTCGTTAATACTCAATCTGTTGATGAGCAATTAAATAATCAGCCTAGCGAAGATAATCAAACCTTGAGCTCACTACCAGAATCCGCATTGGTGGTAGAAGACAGCCTGGTGATTGCACTGGATATGCAGAAAAAGCTGAAGAGTATTGGCATACCCAATGTGTGTGTTTCTGGTAGCACCGATGCGGCGAGAAGGATAGTCGCGGGGCGGCAAATCGGTTTAGCCGTTATGGATATTCACCTTGGTAAAGAGACAAGTTTTGAACTCATCAGGGAGTTATTACAGCAGCATGTGCCGTTAATGATAGTAAGCGGATATGGTGAAGATATCGTTATTCCTGATGATTTGGTTTCTGTGCCGGTACTCACTAAACCGATAGCCGATCAGGACCTGAAGTTTACATTGGCCCAGTTGTTGAATGATCAAATAGATAACTGATCATAGTTTTAATGGAATTATAAAGAGTAGGGAATGGCGAAGTGGTAACTGAAATGAGGCACCGACAGGAAACATTATGAGTTTAATTGAGAATAAGCGCGTTCTTGTCGTCGAAGATACCACCATTGCTGCGACTTACCTGGCTAGAGAGCTAACCACCCTTGGGGCACAAGTGGTTGGTCTGGCGCGTTCTGAAGAACAAGCGATAGCCATGACAGATGAATTCAGCCCTGAACTTATCCTCATGGATATCCATCTCGCTGATGGTGGCAATGGTATTGAAGCTGTCAGGCAAATAAACCAAAAACACACCTTGCCCATTGTATACACAACGTCTTTTTCTGACGACACCACTTTAGAGCAGGCGTTAGAAACGTCGCCTTATGGCTACATTGTTAAACCTTTTGATACAAAAACCATAAAGGTAAGCTGCGAAACGGCATTGAAACGTTTTGAAATCGAACAAAAACTGAGTCATGTTAACGACGTAGAGGCTATGCTGAATAGTCAGTATGGCGAGACTGAAACAAAAGGTGACAGGGGGCGTGTTGAGAAGCGCCATCATCTTTCGAGCATCATACTCGATCAACTTTCTGAAGGTGTCGCGATTGTCGATAAACATTTTCGTATAAATGATGCCAACCGCTCTCTCGGCAAGTTGTTTTGTCAGGAGCCTGCGCAGTTGTTGGGTAAACTGATCACGGATTTCGGCGTGCTGCCAAGTCACTTCGAAGCTTGTCTTAAAATGTCGGAGCAGAATAAAGTTTATCGACACAAAATTGCGCTTCGAAACCAGGACAATGATTTGTTTCCTGCATTTATCACCATGTCTTGTTTGCAGCGCGACAGTGAAGAACAGCAATTTGTGCTCACCGTTTCTGATATCACTGACCTGGCCAGGGCAGAAAAAAAATTAGAAGCGCTCGCATTTCGTGACCCGCTTACCAATGTGGGTAATCGAAATTATATGAAATTGCTGCTCGAAGAAGCGCATTTTGCTGATTTCATTCAATCCCTTGTCTTCATCGATCTCGACGGTTTTAAGCAGATAAACGACCGTTACGGTCACGAAATTGGTGACGCTTTACTTATCGCGTGTGCCAAACGCTTAAAATCAGAATTACGTGAAACAGATTCACTTATCCGACACGGCGGTGATGAGTTTGTCATTTTGATACAGGAAAGCAGCGATGTGCATCAGCTCACGGAAAGAATTCTGGAGAGTCTAAGTAAGCCGTATATTTGTCAGGGTATTACGCTAACTGTCACAGCCAGTATCGGCATCGCTGATCTTAACGATAACGATACGCCGGAAGAATTACTTAAGCGTGCCGATATTGCCATGTACGAAGCCAAAAAACAGGGTAAAAATCAAACCGTAAAATATTCTGAAAGTCAGGAAACGGCCATTGAATATCGCTTACTCATAGAACAGCGCTTGTTCCGAGCCATTAAGAACCATGAGTTTTTTGCGCTGTTCCAGCCCTTGGTGGATGCAAAAGGGGAAATTGTCGCGCTGGAAGCGCTCTGTCGCTGGCATGGAAAGGACGTGAAAGACGTAGCACCAAAAACCTTTATCTCCGTGGCAGAAGAAACCGGGTTAATTACCCCGCTTGGTTTAAAAATGCTTCGCGAGGTGTGCATCGCGTGTAGTCTGCTAGAAGCCAATAATCTTGCTCACATTAAAATTCACATCAATGTGTCACCGTCGCAATTAAGCTCGCCCTCATTGATTGAACAGTTTGTCACATTTTTTGAAGACTATAATATTGAGCCTTCATGTATCGTTATTGAGATTTCTGAACGTTCCATTGTTTCATCTACAACCATTAGGCTAATAAACACATTGCGACAATATGGATTTGCTGTGGCGCTCGACGATTTTGGTCACGGTTTGGTGGCGCTGTCAGAATTGACGGATAACGAGGCCACCATGATCAAGTTCGACAATTCCTGGTTGGTGAAATCCGAGAATCTGCAAATGCAGGTATTGGTTGAATCTTTGGTGACGATGAACAAAAAGCTCGGCAAACAAGTTGTGTTTGAGGGTATCGAGACATTTGAGCACGATGTGTTTGCAAGAAAAATGGGAGCCGATTTATTGCAAGGGTACTTTCACGACCGCCCAAGAGCTCTGACTGAGATCATCAAACGCATATCACCAGACCATAAGCAGCACGCCTAGTAAGTGTGCAGCTGCTTAGCCAATAAACTGCTGCCTAATATCCGTTGGATTGCTCGTGTCTGTTTTTATTTGCGGTAAATTAAATACTTCAGGGCAAGGCATACTTTGCAGTGTGGTTATCACTGCTTGCGGTTGTTCTGTGGCAATTCTGAAAACACATCGATTAATGTCTAAATCAAGCAAATAGACTTTGCTCTGTAAGTGATTTATTTTTTCGTTTAGTTCGTGAAGCAGCGCTATTGCATAGTCGATAAGCCTAAGAACATGAATATCGATTTCCTCTCCCTCGCTTCTGTAAATACACCAGGGCAAAACGAGTTCCACCGATTTGTTCCCTTTGGATTTTATTGCCAATGCATCCAATAATAAGGCAAACGACCGGTAATTATAGGAAACGCGATACAGTGTTTCGTAACCATCCGGAAATGAGCGACTTATCGGCGTATTAGCGGTAAATTCCATCCGGATAATTCCTAGGGGTTGTTGTCGTAGACTTCAGCTTGCGCGGAATACATGGAGATAGGGAAGGAGTCATAAATTTTATCCGGGGAATCGCCGATAGAATGCACTACGAAAAGATTGTCAGCACGGGTACCGTTTACCCCTTCAAATACGTTAAGAAATTCTCTCAACAATAGCTGACTTTGCTCGGTTGCTTCATCGGTTATTTTACACGCTAAATCATAGATTCGCCCCAAACTTTCCATGTAAGCATCAAGTAACTCTATGAGTTCAACCCGAGCTGGCATTTCTTTGAGTACCGATGCCCTGAAATCCGTCGGGCCACCAAGGTAAGCGCGCTCAATGTACGCCTTGATTTCGTATACGCGCTCGTCTGTATTATTCAGCGACAGTTTGCCCGACACATCAACACTGTGAATACTGATGCCATAATAGGAAATATAGTCGTACAAACTATCGATAAACCGGTAAGCAAAAGAACGTTGATATTCAATTTCCATACGTCGGGTTAAACGATTCACTTCCACACGATCCTGAGGCAAACAGGCTTGAACATGACGCTTTAATTGTGCCGTGAATGTTCTGGCACTCAGAATATAATTGCTGACATTGGCATTAACTTGATTTTTAATGTCTTGTCTTTGTTCAGAGGTGAGTTCTGTAAGATAAGAATAACCCAACGACTTTAGAGAGTTAGCGATGAGGGCGTAGTTTGTTTTTATCAGGCGAAACTTATGGCGAATTGCATATGCCGAGGACAGTCGTTTTCTAGCACGCTTGAGTTCGCGAAATTGCTCTTCTTCAATAGGCATTAAAACGTTGTTGCCGGGGGATTGGATGCAATATGCAGAATCCATGAATAGTTTTCCTTTCCAATTAGGAAAATAGAATAACACGGAGACGCTAAAGTTAGTATTAGTTTCGCGTACCGACTCGCAGTATAATTACCGTAAATTCTATTTAAATCAGTGTAAAACACCTATGTTTCCAGAGACAATTTCAGACAAACTTGCAGACATCGTTGTCAAACAATCCACGTCACTTTCTGCTGAAGAAAGACTCGCTTTACTGCTTCAATATGCGACAAAAGCCCAGGCGCTATGGCTTGCAAAAGGTGCCAATGGTTTCGTGATGATTGAAAACGGCGATGACATCATTCTCCCTGTGTGGCCCCACGCAGATTTAGTGATGACCTGGGATGTGGCAGCACAAAGTGATGTGACTCCCGAACAAGTGACACTGTCGGAATTTTTAAATACCTGGCTACCGGGGTTGCAAGCCAACCAGACGGGTATTTGTGTCTTTCCACTAAGCCAGGAGGATGCCGGTATCTTCATGACTGCTGAAGAATTGAAACAGAGCTTAGAGGAAGAAGCGAAGTAGTGGATAAGATATCGCTACCTCTGGCCAGTAAAGTGGCGACAGCGCGAGGCTGGGATACCACTATGCGTGAAATCATGCTGGCAAGTAAATCCTTGCCAGTCTTGAACGAATCATTTCGGATTGCTGAAAATAAAGTTGGCGGGTGTCTAAGCGATGTGTGGATAGCGAAAAGCGATTCAGGTGTGATGGCCTGGTCCGATTCGAAAATTATTCGGGGTGTGTTGGCAGTATTGTTAGAAAAAGCCAATAGTCAGAACAATCAGGATGAAACGGACTACGAGGCGTATCTTACATCATTAGGTATGGCGCGTTATCTGAGTGAATCGCGAACCAGCGGTATACGACACGTCATTAACAGGCTGGCTGAAATCAGATGATCTGATTCTCAGCCATTCTGTTCACAACCCCTTTTAAGCAGGCGACATCCGGTTTTTTAACGTTACATTGATATGGTACTCGTCGCGATATGCGCTTTATTTGCTCCAGGTCTTCAGCATAATTGTACATGCAAGCGTGGGTAAAAAGCATTCTTGTCCATGCAGAGGGCAGAGGCGATGACGAACGGATAAACTGATCAACGGACGCGAGTAAATCGGTTTTAGTTTGCACCGACAATGCGTCTATAAATTGCACTGCTTCATTTTCGCTGTCTTCTACGCCCGTGGCACGACCATATTGAATCATGCCAACCGCCTGACCGAAACCATGACAAAATTGCGGCCCAGACGTATATTCCTGGTTTGCAAATGTACTCATGGAAATGAGCAAAAAAACAGATGCGAGAATAAGTTTAATCATTTTGCCTCCTAAGCGGGCTAATTTTATAAGCATAGCAACCTGATTAAAAATTGTGCGTAATTTTGCGCTTAGACCTAGGGTGAAGGCGGCGAGTTAGAATTCTTCGCTTCAATCCACTGGGTCATATACTGGGTCGCACGCAGCGTCTGATGCCAAAGTAATGATTGGAGGAACTGTTGTTGCCGCCATTGTTCAAGGTCATCAAGCCGGGTTTCAACCAATGCAGTCAGTTTTTCACCGTGTAACGCAGCGTCAAACTGTTGCTTGTAACTCGCTTGGCCTGTATCGCTGCACTGTTGCCATAGGTTGGGATCAGTATACAAAGCGACAGCGGCATTGATAAAGTCATCGAGGTTATGTGTAACCATACCAGGCCAGTGCTTATCATCACCAAGGCCTTCTGCACCAATACTTGAAGTGACCGACGGGGTACCACATTGCATCGCTGTTACTAACTTGCCTTTTACCCCAGCACCGAATCGCAGCGGAGCCAGCATAACGCGATGTTTAGCAATTTCATCTTCTGCACTCGCAGCCCAGCCACGTACTCTGAATCCTTTTGAAGGATTGTCCATCGCCATGGCTTTTTTGGGCGGATAGGCGCCAAAAATGTTTAGTTCAGCGTGAGGAAGCTGCTTTTTGATGCCAGGCCATATTTGTTGAAGTTGTAATACGGCATCCCAATTAGGGGCGTGACGAAAGTTACCAATAAAGACAAAGTGTTGTCGCTGCTGGAAGTCAGGCAAAGGAGTAGAAATCTTGCTGGTAAAAAGCGGAACATGGTGCAGTTGAGCAGCGGTAACAGGGTAGTGCGCTAGCAAATGCTGCAACTCTTTAGAGGAAATAATCAGTGTAAGATCACTGCGTAAAATAGCTGCAATCTCCCGAAGTGTGTAATCATTGCTTACACTCGCTGTGGCCATTTCCGTGGCTTCACCATCACGAACTTGTTGGTGTCGTAAATGCCGAAGACTATGCAAGTCTTCAGTGTTCAAAATACGCATTGCAGACGGACACGCAGAGCGCACCCGTGAAGCAAATTGCTCCTCAGTCATAAAGCGATCAAATATCACCACATCTGGTCGAATGGCAGCAATACGTTCATCGAAGCTGCTACAATTCAATGATATTGCTTCAGAATGCACGCCCAACTGAGCAAGGTCGGCACCCTGTTCAGATGGCGTTGCAGCAGACATAAAAGTCACTTGCCAGTTTGCTTTTAGAAAACTGTTAATCAGCCCCACCATATTCTGCCCTGCTGCAGAAGAATTTGGCTCTGGCCAGACAAAACCGATGATTACGATATTGCGTTGATTATGCTTATGGAGGGGGGCGTGGTGCTGTGACATTTAGCGTCTCTTTATAAAACTTTTGAAGAATGTTATCAGATGCGAATTGAGGATGCTGCTGGTAGCGCACTAACGAACGACTGACATGTCGCTTTTGTGCTATTAGTGGACGAAATTTTCGCTGTTTTTCCTCTGTTCTGGCAAATTCTGATTTACTGAAACAACAGAGTTTATTGGCAGGTTGTCATTATTTAGCCTATATAAAAAGGTAGTGTGACGTAATGGATGCGTCATCTTAGATGGTATGAACATGATTTACGGAGTAGTGCTCATATGAATGCACAAGAGATCGCTGATAAAGCCTGCAACATTTTCGTGTTACCAGATGCCGTGACCCGGCTTAAAGAATGTATGGATGACCAGGCGGCAAGCATTGACGATATTGCTGAGATCATTGCCTTCGACCCTGGACTCACGTCACAAATGCTCAAAGTGGCAAACAGTGCCCTCTATCGATTCCCCAACAAAATTGAAACCATCAGCAAAGCGTTACAGGTTATTGGTACACGCTCGGCCTATGATTTGGCACTGGCGTATGGCATCACTTACGCGTTCAAAGAAGTGAATTCAAAAGTCATCGATTTAGATAAGTTCTGGGAGCAGAGTGTAAGTTGTGCGCTTCTGGCTAAATATTTTGCTGAAGCGAAAAGAGTTAGAGAGCCTGAGCGGCTGTTTGTTTGCGGCTTACTGCATAATCTCGGGGAGTTGGTTGTTGTGGATGAAATGCCACAGGAAGCGACGCGCTGTTTGGCATTCAATGCCAGAGTGAGCCCGGCTGAATTGCAAACCGCCATTTTAGGTTTTACCTATGCAGAGTTATCTGCTGCGTTGGTACAACGGTGGGGAATTCCCGATACTATTTATCGTCCGGTGTCATTAATCCACGATACCGACAGCGGTGTGATGGATGAAGACACGCTCATTCTTCAGCTTAGCTACGTGCTAGCACTGGATAATGTGAACCCAGAGGTTTTTCCGAGCTATCACAACTTGACCCCTGAACTTTATGACCGGTTGTCATTTGAACAACAAGATTTAGAAGACGCATTGGATATTACCAACTTACAATGCATCAGTGTGATGTCGTTATTCAACCCTAATTCATTTATCGTTTATTGAGGTCTTTGCCTTCTTATCCATTTCTTGCATGCCGTGGCTAGTCGAACACTGCCACGGTTTGTCTACTTAATGCCACCACGTCATTGTTACTGTTCCAAATAGTCGCTTCCGTATGGCCATATCCATCTGCGGCCTGACGGGTATTTACCTGATACGCAAACCAGTCGTGCCCGGAAACCGTTTTGTGCGGATGGATAAATTCCAGATTCCAACTTACGGTACTTGCCGGTGCGGGCCAGCGTAACATTTGCAATAGTGTTGGGGGCCAGGCATCGATCATGGTGATAAGGTGCGCATCGGTGATCTTCTGCGGTGGCTGCGTGAATCGCATGAAACCATGATAGAAACTGGTATCTTTTCGGGTAAATGGCATACCGCCGGCATTAATCGCCAGGTCAAAATGACGGAAGAACTTCGGGGTAACCTTTGGAATTTGCGGGATAAATTTAGCCTTAGTTGGCGTTGGCATATCGTGTTTATCTGTATTGGTGACACTTATTCCAGATTGTCGCGCCGTACCAAAGCAAGCCTGTACAAAAACACAAACGGCATTATTTTGAATGATTTCGCCGGTGAATTGGGACACATTTTTACCTGTGCGCAGGCTGGTCACCACAATACGAAAAGGTTCGTTAAGGGCCAGGGGGCCGACAAAATTCGTAGTGTAAGAACGTAGCACGCGATTATCGTGAACCTGAGTACTGATTGCCTGATATATCATCCCGGCGGAGATGCCGCCGAATGCCGTTCTTCCCTGCGCCCAGTCAGAAGGAATGGTTAAATCACCGGTTTGCCATTGGTTATCACTCAGGGCAGTCATTTCCGGTTGGATAAGAAGTTCATCTACGTGCATAATCTTTCTGGTCGGATGAGTTTGCTGTATGCTAGCAAAAAGTATCAGACCTTCCAATCATAAAAAAGGGGTTATTCGTTTTACATGACCATTATTCATTTTGCTCACGCGAATGGTTTTCCAGCAGCCACATACAAAACAATATTTAACGGGTTGCCTGAAAGCTGGCAAGTCCTTGCCAATCCGCAATTCGGTCATTGCGCGGAATTTCCCGTGTCACAAAACTGGATGTATCAGGTCGATGAGTTAATCCATTTTCTCGACAGATGTGATGTTGATGAGCCCGTGTGGCTGGTGGGGCATTCGTTTGGCGCTGTGGTGTCGTTTATGACCGCATGCCGGCATCCAGATCGGATAAAAGGCGTCATTATGCTAGATCCACCCTTGGTTTATGGGGTTAAACGGTACGTGGTGCAATCGGCAAAATGGTTTAATTTAATGGACAACATAACACCCTCGAAACTGGCCAAGATAAGACGGACACAATGGCATAAAGAGGACGATATTGAGGGCTACTTCGCGGCTAAAAAACTGTTCCGCACTATGGATAAGCGTTGTATTCGAGATTATGTGAACAGTGCCACCCGTGTCGAAGGAGCGACGCGCAAATTAACGTTCAGTAATCAGGTTGAAGCTGACATCTTCCGTCATTTTCCCCATAATCTGAAAAAGTTTGCCGGGAAACTGAAGTGTCCGGGTTTGCTGGTTGGCGGAACGGACTCTCATGTTTCTTCTTCAGCGGATAGAGCACAGTTCGCTAAAGATAACGACATTGAGGTAAAAATGTATGCCGGCGGGCATATGTTTCCCCTCGAAGATCCTGAAGGCGTGGCCGCGTTGATCATGGCCACGTTGAAAGGCTGGATAAAGCGTTAGCCGTTAAGGCTGCCCACGGGCATACCCAGCATTTCGCGGGTAACTAACACAACCCCTTTCTCTGATACGCGGAAGCCACGGGCGCGGTCTTCGTCATGGTTATAACCAATGACCGTTCCTTCAGGCACCACACAACCGCGATCGATCACGACTTTTTTGAGGCGACAATTACGCATGACTTCTACGTCAGGCAGAATCACGGCTTCCTCAATGGTACTGTATGAATGTAATCGTACGTTTGAGAAACACAGGCTTCTGCGCAATGTCGAGCCTGAAATAATGCATCCACCCGATACCACCGAATTTATCGCTTCACCCCGGCGGCCATCTTCGTCCCAAACGAATTTGGCAGGAGGGAGTTGTTCCTGATAGGTCCAGATTGGCCATTTACGGTCGTAAAGATTCAGCTGAGGAACAGGCGCGACCATTTCCATGTTGGCTTCCCAGAACGAATCAATAGTACCCACATCACGCCAATAGGCTTGCTCATCTTTCGACGTTTCGAACGGGTAGGCGATTACCTTGTGGTCTTTGATAATTGAGGGAATGATGTCTTTACCGAAGTCACGTTGTGAGCCCGATGTTTCTGCATCACGGCGTAATTCCTCAAATAAGAACTCGGTATCGAAAATATAGTTACCCATTGATGCCAGACAGCGGCTAGGATCGTTTGGCAGCGGCGCCGGTTCAGCTGGCTTCTCGGTAAATTCGTGAATGCGCATATCTTCATCAACGGTCATTACGCCAAATGCCCCCGCAGCTTCTTGCAACGGTACAGACATACAGGAAACCGTCATTTTAGCGCCACTTTCCACGTGACGGGCAAGCATGGGACCATAGTCCATACGATAGATATGATCGCCTGACAGTATCATTACATACTTGGGCAGTTCATCGCGGATAATATCGATATTCTGAAACACGGCATCGGCAGTGCCTTCGTACCAATTATCTGAAAAACGTTGCGACGCTGGCAGAATTTCAATGGATTCGCCCAGTTCTTTCTTGAAGTGACCCCAGCCACGCACCAGGTGGCGAATTAACGAGTGCGATTTGTATTGCGTTACAACACCAATTCGACGGATCCCTGAATTAACACAGTTGGACAGTGGAAAGTCGATGATTCGAAATTTACCACCAAAATACAAAGCGGGTTTAGCGCGCCACGTTGTCAGTTCATGCAGTCTTGACCCTTTACCACCAGCCAAAATCAATGCATAGGTATCGCGAGTCAGGTTACTGATATAGCGTGAACTGTTATCAGCCATGTTTATTCTCCATTTTGTCAGCACGATACGGCTGTGCCGGTAAGACTAATGCTTAATGTCACCAATCGGTTGGTAACGTATCCGTTGATGTTAACCTCATATTACACAAGATAAATTTCAACGCCAATGTGAGATTTATCTAAGCTCGTATGTTGCTCTTGTTTTATCTTTATATTTGAGTATTTGTCGACTAGCTTATTACTGACGTTTAGTGGATATCGACCAGTTTAACGACATTTTTACTGCAAATGTTAATCAAGTGTTATATATTTGCTGTTGATAAAAAGACTCAAGGATTACCGATGGCTTGGTTGAAAAAGTTACTCATTACCTGTGTTGCTATCGTTGCGGTGTTTGTTGCTGTGGGTTTTATCCTACCGTCTAACTACCAGGTGCAGCGAGAAATTACCATTAATGCCTCTGCAGATAAGATTTATCCCAATATAGTCAACCTGAAATCCTGGCCACAATGGGCTGTCTGGTTTATGCGCGACCCTAATATGGCGGTTTCTTTTAGTGGTCCAGACCGCGCAATTGGTATGCAAACATCCTGGGAAAGTGAATCTCAAGGTAACGGTGAAATGGAAATCGTGTCTCTGAAGCATAATCGGGAAATTATTTATCATTTGCACTTCCCCGATTACGAAATGTCATCCACAGGGGTAATAAAACTAACAGACACCGATCAAGGTACGCTGGTCACCTGGTCTGATAGCGGGGATTTAGGTATGAACCCGGTTAATCGCTATATGAGCCTGATGATAGACGGAATGATTGGCCCTGATTTTGAACTCGGTTTAGAAAACTTGAAAACGGTGGTTGAAAACCGAAGCTAAGGGTAAACCGAAAATAGCGACCAAGGACGTATTTCTTTTCCTCCCATTGCCTGGTTATAGTTAGCCTACGACCAGGCAAAGCAACACTCCATCGTGGCTAATTCTAACAAGAAACGACTCATTTCCTCCCTGGCCAGTACAAAACTGGCTGACTTACTCATATCCGCTAAAACCACACTGCCAGCGTTGTTGCTTTCATTAGGTGCGCCTGGCTGGATGATAAGTTGGTTAGTACCGCTAAGAGAATCGGGTGCGCTGCTGCCGCAGGCAGCGGTTGGCTTAATTCTGCGGCGATTTCCTGCCCGGCATGTGGTTTGGCGCGTAGGAATGATTATTCAGGCTTCTGGAGTTGCGCTTATATTGGCTACGGCTTTGCTACTCGATGGGGGGATGGCGGGTGCCACAATAATGGCGGCATTGTGTATTTTGAGTTTGGGGCGTTCAGCCTGTTCCCTTACGGTAAAAGACATTGAAGCCGATGTGGCGGCTAAAGGCGAGCGTGGGCATTTGCTCGGTATCGCCTCAACAATATCGGGCATCTTAACCTTGCTATTGGCTGTACCCCTAGTGTTCTATAAAGATCAGCTCGGGCAGCTAGCCACCACCGTGATCATTCTACTCGCCCTGGTTGCCTTTATCGTTGGCTTGTTCATTTTGTTTCCAGTGAAAACCCGCATAGACACAGACACAACGTCCACCGATAAAGAGAATAAAACCCGTTTCTGGCAATTCGACAACGTCGTGTACCGTTTCATTCTGGTTCGCGGGTTATTTGTTCATTCGGCTCTAATTGCCCCTTACTTTATGCTGGAAAGTGAAAGCGATGCCACAACGTTACTACCGCTGTATCTGGCTGCGCAGGCCGGTGCGACCATGCTTTCTTCTATCATCTGGGGAAAAATTGCTGACAAAAGTGCGAGAACAACCTTGCAGTTTGCGGGTACGTTAGCGTTAGTTGCGGTTTGCGCGCTGCTGTTTGTTGGGGCATCGACAGTCTGGGTTTCGGCATTGCTATTTTTCATTTTGTCCGTTGCGCATACCGGCGTAAGAACAGGGCGGAAAACCTATAGCTTGGATGTGAGGGAAGGGCAGCAACGTACCGAACTCGTGGCATTTTCCAACACCGCCATTGGCATTATTCTACTGGTGTTCGGCGCACTGTATGCGTACTTGTCTTCGGTATTGGCATTCAGTGTGGTGTACATCATGGCTGG
>Ga0208204_100202_pt1 | contig 21263 bp, 14 predicted proteins | sample DeeseametaMP2252_FD_184173 | JGI IMG/M metagenome (GOLD analysis project Ga0208204, IMG submission 184173) | Marine microbial communities from the Deep Pacific Ocean - MP2252 (SPAdes) | ecosystem: Environmental > Aquatic > Marine > Oceanic | place: West of El Salvador, Pacific Ocean | collected...
GGCGGCCCGGCAAGGAAAATGGTGCCTTGTTGTTTAACAATAATACTCTCATCCGCCATGGCGGGAACATAGGCACCGCCTGCTGTACACGAGCCCATGACAACAGCAATTTGGGGGATATTCTGCGCTGACATATTGGCTTGATTGAAGAATATACGACCAAAATGCTCGCGGTCGGGAAAGACTTCATCTTGCCGGGGCAGATTCGCACCGCCGGAGTCGACGAGATAAATACAGGGAAGATGATTTTCTTCCGCAATGGTTTGCGCGCGTAGGTGTTTTTTTACCGTGAGCGGATAGTAAGTGCCGCCTTTCACCGTGGCATCATTTGCCACAATCATGCACTGAATGCCGTTTACTAATCCGATACCCGCCACCACGCCAGCACAAGGCACGTAGTCCTCGTAGACTTCCCAGGCGGCGAACTGGCCAATTTCCAGAAACGGTGAACCCGGGTCGAGCAGGGCGTCAATACGTTCACGGGCAAGCAGTTTTCCTCGCTCGTGATGCTTCTCTACCGCTTTGCTGCCACCACCTTGGGCGATCTTGGCAATTTTCTGCTGTAAATCCTCTACCAGTGCCTGCATGTGTGCAGCATTGTCCTGATAGCTCCCTGATGCGGGATTAACTGACGAAGACAGAACGGGCATAACCCCTCCTTAATGACGTTAGGTAAATGAGATGGCTTTAGCCACCTTTTTGTTATTATTCAGATTCTTTAAACAGCTCGCGGCCAATCAACATTCGGCGTATGTCTGACGTGCCTGCGCCAATTTCGTAAAGCTTGGCATCGCGGAGTAAACGGCCGGTCGCATATTCGTTGATGTAGCCGTTACCACCGAGCAGTTGAATCGCATCTAACGCCATGCTGGTGGCAAGTTCAGCAGAATACAAAATGGCACCGGCAGCGTCTTTGCGGGTGGTTTCACCCCGATCACAGGCTTTCGCTACCGTGTATACATAAGCCTTTGCGGCGTTCATGCGGGTGTACATGTCAGCAACTTTGCCCTGTACCAGTTGGAACTCGCCAATGGATTTGCCAAATTGCTCACGGTCATGAATATAAGGTACAACCACATCCATGCAGGCTTGCATAATGCCGAGTGGACCGCCGGAAAGTACCAGTCGCTCGTAGTCCAGGCCGCTCATGAGAATACGTACACCATCACCCTCGTTACCCATGAGGTTTTCAGCCGGCACTTCGCAATCTTCAAATACCAGTTCACAGGTATTGGAAGAACGCATGCCCAGTTTGTCGAGCTTTTGAGCCCGGCTGAAGCCAGGGAAATCTCTTTCTACGATGAAAGCAGAAATCCCTTTGGGTCCAGCATAGGTGTCGGTTTTTGCGTAAATGACAAAAGTGTGGGCGTCGGGACCGTTGGTGATCCACATTTTATTGCCGTTGAGAATGTACTTATCGCCTTGCTTCTCTGCGCGCAGTTTCATGGAAACCACATCAGAACCCGCATTGGGTTCACTCATGGCCAGGGCACCAATGTGTTCACCGCTTATCAGGCCCGGTAAGTATTTTTCTCGCTGGGCTTCATTACCGTTTCGATAGATTTGATTCACACAAAGGTTGGAGTGGGCGCCGTAACTGAGACCAATCCCCGCGGAGGCACGGCTGATTTCTTCCATGGCAACGGTATGGGCAAGATAGCCCATCTCTGCGCCACCGTATTGTTCTGATACGGTGACACCCAGCAAACCCATCTCCCCGAATTGTGTCCATAATTGATTTGGAAATTGATTGTCTTCATCAGCCGAACCGGCCAATGGGGCAATCTGTTGGCTGGCAAACTGACTGACGTGTTCTCGTAACATGTCAATGTCTTCGCCAAGGCCGAAATTCAGGGTAGGGTAAGATGTTGTCATTCTTTATGTCCTCGTTTTAATTCAGCCAGTTCTTCCCGGCAGCGCGCTTCTACTTCGTCGAGTTCCCCCATAAGCATCTGGATATCTTCCAGTTGCTGAAGAAGGACAGCGCGTTTTTGTTCGGTCATGCTAAGCATGGTTTCAAGCTGCATTGCGGAATCCGGGTTGCTGTCGTAAAGCTCAAATAGGTTTTTCGCTTCCGCCAGCGAAAAGCCCAATCGCTTACCGCGCAATATGAGTTTTAGCCGCACCCGATCTTTATTGTTATAAATCCGGTTCATTCCCGTTCGGGTTGGACTGATTAAGTCTTGTTCCTCGTAAAACCGGATTGACCGGGGAGTAATGTCAAATTCCTTTGCCAGTTCACCAATGGTGTAAGTTTGCTGTTCTTTTTTGTCGGTAGTCATTGAGCATGCCTTTTAAAACAGTAAATCCTGCACTGGTGCGCCATGTTGACAGATGAACAACACGATAAATCTTCCTTGCAGGTTTACGTTAACGTAAATGATAGTTAACGTTAAGGTAATGTATGAATAATGTAGCGTCAATAACTGCAAAGTTTCTGTTACGTTTTTCTCAAATGTATGATGTACTGGCTATAATTTACGCGGTACGAGTAAAGGATCTTTTTCTAACCAAGTGAGGCAATACAACTATGAGCAACGAAGCGGTAGTAATTGTGGCAGCAAAGCGAACGCCCATGGGCGGGTTCAATGGCAGTTTATCTTCTGTGCCATCCACGGAATTGGGCGCTGAGGCAATCAAAGCTATTTGTGCAGATGTTGACGTAAGTGAAATTGACGAAGTCATTATGGGGTGTGTGTTGCCAGCAGGTTTAGGGCAGGCGCCAGCCAGACAAGCAGCACTTAAAGCCGGACTGCCGTTGTCTGCAGGGGCAATTACACTCAATAAGGTGTGTGGTTCAGGATTAAAAGCGGTAATGCTAGCCCATGATATTATTCAAGCGGGCAGTGCGAGCGTGGTTGTTGCTGGCGGTATGGAAAGCATGAGTAACGCGCCATATATGTTGCCAAATGCCCGATCAGGTTATCGTATGGGCCACGGTAAAGTGCTCGATCATATGATGATGGACGGCCTTGAAAATGCCTACGATGGTAAGGCTATGGGTTGTTTTGCTCAGGATACGGCAGACAACGAAGGTCTGACCCGTGGTCAGATGGATGAATACGCGCTGACTTCCTTGTCGCGTGCAAACGAAGCCATTAACAGCGGTGCTTTTGGTAACGAGATTTGTGCGGTTACTGTGTCTTCGCGCAAAGGTGATGTCATTGTTGATACAGACGAAGGTCCTGGCGCGGCTCGCCCCGACAAAATTCCTTCATTGCGTCCTGCCTTCAAAAAAGACGGTACCGTTACAGCGGCAAACTCCAGTTCGATTTCTGATGGCGCAGCCGCGTTGTTGGTGATGACTGAATCTAAAGCGGCATCATTGGGCTTAAAGCCATTGGCTAGAGTCGTGGCTCACGCGACCAATGCTATTGAACCAGAACTTTTTACTGTGGCACCCGTCGGCGCGATGGAGAAAGTCTTGGACAAAGCTGGCTGGACAAAAGACGACGTTGACCTTTGGGAAATTAACGAAGCGTTTGCCATGGTTACCATGCTTGCAATTCAAAAGCTGGGTCTGAATGCAGACAAAGTGAATATTAACGGTGGTGCGTGTGCGCTAGGTCACCCCATCGGCGCATCGGGTGCGCGTATTCTGGTAACTCTGTTACATGCACTTGCTAATAAAGGTGCTAAGAAAGGTGTGGCATCACTTTGTATTGGCGGCGGTGAAGGTGTAGCACTGGCTGTTGAAATGATCTAGTTATCTTCATCATAGCGTTTTACCCAAAAGCAGCATTTTTATGCTGCTTTTTTGTATATTCATTTAAATGTAAATATCTGAAATTGCTCGTTTTTTGATCCATTGAATGTCAACTTAATTTACACTTTAGTAAAATCTCATATTAAACAACGAGATATAATTCTTTTATATCAGTCTCCTATATTTGTTGGTGCATTTTTTGTATAACTTATTCCTCACCGATGTCACGGAAGTCAAAAATACATCGGGAATAATAATAAATGCAGTAAATCCAGAAGCGGGTTCTGACGAAGTGGATATTTCGTAGAATAATTCCCGATTCAACGCAGCGCTTGCTGCGATTTTGACGGAAGCCGCAATAACAAAAAGTGTCAATGGGAGACGCAACAATATGACATTCAAGAAGAAACTATTGGGAACAGTAATCTCAATGGCGGTATCTGCGGGTATGACAACCGTAGTAAACGCTCAACAGATTGCTCCTCAAGACTTGTCGAAGATTTCACTTAGTGAAGCTTCAGCTAATGTCAAAAGAAGTTCTGGCCTTTACATCGTTCAGATGAAAAAGGAACCAGGTATCACCTACGCAGAGGAAATTGGGGAACTCATCCCTCATCGACAGCTTGTTGCCAGTAAAGGTAACCAGTATTCCGCCAAATCTAAAAAGCTTCGTCGTTACACTAACCAGTTAAAACGTCAACAACGCAGTGTTGCTAGCCGTTCCGGCAGCGTTAAAATCATCCATAACTATGTCCACAGCTTCAACGGTTTCTCCGCTAAGCTGACGCCAGCGCAGGTTAAAGCCCTTCGCGCGAATCCAAACGTTGCTAATGTATGGGAAGATCAACTGGTAAAAGTTGATACCGCCAGCACCCCAGAATTTCTAGGTCTCACAGGCCCTGATGGCCAACACACTCTGGGCATTAAAGGTGACGACATTGTTGTAGGTGTACTCGATACGGGTATCACGCCAGAAAATCCAAGTTTCGCCGATGACGGTACTTACAGCGATCCCAGTGACATTGGTTGGAGCGGTGCTTGTGATACCGGTGAAGAAGCCCAAGAGGGTACCTTTACCTGTAATAATAAACTCATCGGTGCACGTTACTTCAACGAAACGTTCAGTTCCGTTTATGACATCCAATACGGGCTAGGTGAATTTGAATCACCTCGTGATGCTGATGGCCATGGTAGCCACACAGCCAGCACAGCGGCGGGTAATGAAGGCGTGCCAGCTATTATGAATGGCACTGAAATCGGTGTGATGAGTGGTATTGCTCCTCGCGCCCGTATTGCCATGTATAAGGTTTGCTGGAACTCTAACTACACCAGCCCTGAAGGCAACGATGAAGCTGGCTGCTTTGCCAGTGACAGTATGGCCGCCATCGATCAAGCCATTGTTGATGGTGTTGATGTTATCAACTTCTCAATTGGTGGTAGCCGCACCGACCTGACTTATCCGTCAACGGCTGCTATGTTACGTGCTGCGCAGGCAGGTATTTTTGTTTCTGTATCTGCGGGTAACTCTGGCCCTACACCTTCCACTATCGGTACGCCTGCACCATGGGTAACAACCGTTGCCGCCTCGACTTATGACGGCGAATCTGTTGCAAATGGTCTTGAAGTGACTGCGTACGATGAAACCGACACGGTTGCATTCACCGAAGGCTCTATCACACTGCCGCTTAGCGAATCAGGCCCAGTGACTGGCTCACTGGTTGTCGCTGAACCGCTAGAAGCTTGTTATGTGGGTGATGCCGCAACACCATTAGATAACGCTGCCGACATTGAAGGCAATATCGCGCTTATCCAACGTGGCTCATGTGCATTTACGCAAAAAGTAACCCGTGCGGTTGAGTCTGGTGCTACTGCCGTAGTGGTATACGACAATGGCGGTGGTGTAACCCGTATGGGCGGTGACTACGTTGGCCAGATCCCAGGTGGTATGGTTACCCTTGACGTAGGCAGCGCGCTTTACTCTGCAGCGCTTGAAGGTGGTAATGTAAGTGTCACAATGAGCGCTGGTACCTTTGTACCCGTTGAGGAAGTGGGTAATATCATGGCTGAATTCTCAAGCCGTGGTCCAAATGGCTCAACCCTGGATGTCATTAAACCTGATATTACTGCACCGGGTGTACGTATTCTTGCTGCAACAACCGACACGCCAATGTTTGGTGAGCCGGGCAGTCAGGTAGCTTACTTGAGTGGTACATCCATGTCTTCTCCGCATATTGCGGGTATGGCTGCACTGCTAATGGATCAACATCCAGAATGGTCACCTGCACAGGTTAAATCTGCACTGATGACATCGGCGTATCAGGGGGTAACGAAAGAAGATGGTTCTACACCCGCCGATCCTTTCGACTTTGGTGCAGGTCATGCTGCGCCGGTTTCTGCAATGGAACCTGGCCTGACTTTCGATGCGACCTTCTACGACTACATGAGCTTTATGTGTGGTTTAGATGAAGAGTCTTTCGTTATCAGTGAATCTGGTATCGATTGCGCAACCTACGAAGCATATAACTTCCCAACTGATCCTTCTCAGCTGAACTATCCATCAATTGCGATTGGTGAGCTGGCGGGTGAAGAAACGATTCTTCGTTGGGTAACCGATGCAACAGGTTCTGGCGGTGCTTACTCCATTTCTGTTGAAGGACTGGAAACGCTGGATGTGACTGTTCAAGGTTACAACACTGCGCAAGAACCATTAGCCGGTAACATGCTGGAAGTTGATCCTGCTGCAACTTCACCATTCCAGGTAACTTTCGCTAAAACAGCGTCGACAGTGGCCGACGAGTGGGTATTTGGTGCAATCGTTCTGACAGGTGCAGACGGTACCGTAGTTCGTAGCCCGGTAGCCGTAATGCCTGTACCAGATGAAACCATTGTTGCACCAGAGGCAGTCGCTGTTGCTATCAATAGTCGTGGACGCGGATTCTTCACAGCGCAGATGAACTATACCGGTCGTGCTTCTATCGAGTACACCAGCCTGGCTGCGCCTGGCCTGGTAAGTGATACCGTTGAGCAAGATGAAGATAGCAGCTTCGCATTCTTTGAAGACGGTTTGTCTGCTACCTTCTATGCTATACCGGAAGGTACCGGTGTCCTTAGATTCAGCCTGTTTGATAGTCTAGTTGAGCAACCAGGAACCGACCTCGACCTTTATGTGTACCGCTGTGTTGATTTCTCGTGTACTCAGGTTGGCGTATCTGCTGCGGGTGGTTCTGATGAAGAGGTTACTCTGGTTAATCCTGAGCCGGCTTCTGGCGTTGATGGCAACTTCTATCTCGTGTTTGTACACGGTTGGGACTTAAACGGTGCGACAGAAACAAACTTCCAGATGCCAGTTTGGGTGTCTGAAGGGCAGGATCGTAGCAGTCGTTTCAGCATGTCAAGACGTGCCGTCGATGGTCGTCTTAACAACGTGAACATAACAACTCGTGGTATGGAATCTGGCCTACCTTACCTTGGAACAGTTACCTTCTTCGATGGTGAAGGTGTGAATCAAGGCACGACCCTGGTAGAAGCCATTAAACAATAATTTTAAAAAATTGAGCGCAGCACAGGTGCTGCGCTCTCACTAAAATAGGCAGAAGTACACATGAAAAACTTAAAATCACTTTTTAGTGCAGCATTATTAGCTGCGAGTTCAATGATGTTTGCAGCCCAATCTAATGCTGCAATCATTACCGAAACAGTATCTATTGATGGCATTGATGTAGCCAGTTTAACGTTCGAGCTGGACGATATGCTGATTAACTCCGGTATGGGGCAGGTATATGTTCTAGATGATATAGGTTTTGATATTATTGACTTTGAGGTTTTTTTCTCAGCTGGGATCCCTCAAATTCTTAATGATATTGACGCTTCAATTGATGTAGATAACCTGTTTGCTGGCATTGAATTTTTGTCTGCTGACATCGAAGATACCTATCCTGGTGATGTTTGGTTCTATCAATTTAGTATTGACGATTATGATGCAGCTTCAAATTATTTTGAAACGTTCAGTGAAGTGGACGGTTACTTGCCTAACCTTTCAGCTTATGGAAGCATTGTAACATCACGTTCTTTCGTTGATGTTTCTGAACCTTCAATCCTGGCACTGTTTGCCTTGGCATTGGGTGGTTTGGTTGCACGTCGCCGCGCTTAATCGCTGCAATTTTTATTTTCAAAAAACCTCCTTCGGGAGGTTTTTTTATGCGTTTAAATCCTTCTTTGATTAAGATACGTATAGCGATTAAGGTAATACTTATTTATCATTTTTGTCGCTACAATATTAACTCTCAAAAAGTAGCATTGCGTTAATGCGTATTGATAGGAGATACTGACAAGGTTGTCGCTGTAATTTTCTAAGAGGTTGTTTTTGTTGAAGCGTTTTGCCAAATTGTGTTTTGTTTTTGTGTTATTGACGATGTTTGCTCGTCAAACACTCGCGGCACAAACAGAAATAGACACAGTGACTTATTGTATCGATCCAGACTGGATGCCCTACGAAGCATTGCGGAATGGTCAGCACATAGGCATTTCAGCTGATTATTTGTCTCTTATTAGTAAGCTCTCCGGCTACAAATTCAAGCTGGTTCCTACCGAAAACTGGCAAGACACCATGGCGGCTGTAGAGTCTGGTGGTTGTATGGTGACTACCATGATTAACCGCACCCCCAGCAGAAGTCATTTTCTTCTCTTTTCAAATCCCTATCTTGAAGTGCCTAATGTCATTATCGGTCAAGAAAATACGCCTATGCTTCAAGGCTTCGAGGCTGTTGGAAATCGGGTGGTAGGCATAGTTAGCGGGTATCGTCATGCCGAATACTTGGCGAGATACTATCCTGAAATTCTTACTGAGTATGTTGATTCGGAAATTGATGGTCTGAACAAACTGGCTTCCGGCGATATTGACCTCATGGTTGGTTCGCTCATGGGCGTTTATTCAGCCATAAATGCGAACGACCTGACTGATTTGAAGATCGTGGGCTTCGCTGAGCCGTTTGATATGTTGTCTTTTGGCGTGAATAAAAACTATTCAGAATTGCTGCCAAAGCTAAATAAAGCCATTGATGCAATTCCAGAAGTTCGCCGGGTTGAAATTTATAAAAGATGGAATTCAGTCCGGCAGGTAAAACAAACCCGTTACGTCCAGGTCATTACCGTGGCTTTTCTCGGTTTGGCGCTTATTGGCTTTATAGGTTGGCGTAAGCGTTTATTGAAACAGTATCGACGGGAAATCGCTTACAAAGACGAAGAGATTGAAATTCTGCAGTCCTCGTTATTAGAGAGAAACCGAACACTGGAGTTTCTCTCCACCCGGGATGCCGTCACTGGTTTATATAACCGAAACTATGTACTGCAAAAATGTGAAGAAGAAATCTCCCGGTTCCAACGTTTCCATTCGCCGTGTACGCTTATTGCTGTAAATATTATGGTCGACCAAAAGCCGCTATCTGCGGGGCCAGCGAGTGATGCGCTGTGTAAAAAGCTGGCATCACTTTGCTTATCAACAGTGAGAGATGTAGACATAGCAGGGCGAAGTGAGCCAGACCGATTTGTGATCCTCTGCCCGCAAACAGAACTTGCTGCAGCACGTCACTTAGCGCAACGTCTGCTTTCTATGTTAATCGAAGAATCAGAGCCTGCGAATACGTATTATATTGGCGTAGCAGAGCTTCAGAATGGCCAAACGTATCAGGAATGGAGCGACGATTTGCACCGGGCTATCAGTGCTTCTCGTCGCCAGGGCGGGAACTGTGTCATGGTGTCTGAATAGGTTAGTTTGGTAGCTTTTATCAGGCTGAGGTGTCAGGGTCGTAGTGCCATTTATGCCCTTCGTAGCGAATACGACAGCGCTCATATTCCCTTTCTGAACGCCAGTTTCTGTTGTTTAATTTTGCCGACACACCAGCGTAAATTCGCTTATTCGCTTTCAAACAAATGCGGCGCTGATATTCCTCTTTCATGGTGGCCAGTTCAGCTGCCTTTTGTTCTAACCAATTCAGTAAAGCATTTTCATTGGTAAGTAAATTTTTTGCCTCGCTGACTTTGTTTTCTAACCCTGTGTGTAAAATCCGATTGGTAATCACATTGAGTTTTTCACGATGGCGGGAATTGTTTTCTCTGAGTTGTCGAAGCAATTCCTCTGTTGACTCTTTTCGTTCAAGCAGGGCACTCATGCCATCAGAAAAATCGACTTTCAGCGTGCTACCCGAGATAGCCCCCAAGGTGCCTGCTTCGACTTTGTCTTGACACGTAATGTCGCAGGCAAACAAATTGCCCATGGGCTTCTGGATATTGCCCACGGTGACAGAACCGCCACTTTGCACTTTACTGTACGCCAACTGACGACCTACAGTGAGGTTTTTGCCTGCTTTAATTTCAATGCCCTGACCATGCTGAACATGGATGCTGCCGCCTGCGATAAGCACGCAGCCGTAGCCATCAGTGTTGGATGTAACCTTACCCATGGCACCTTCGGTGATTATAATATCGCCACCGGCCTCGATAGTCGCGGATTCAACAAAGCCGTTAATTGTAATGTCTTTGGTGGCTTTAATGCGCATGTTCTCTGCCACGTCACCATTTACCAGCACCGCACCATCGTAGGTAACATGACCCGTGCCCACATTCACGCCATTACAAATGAACGTCTCATCAATGTTCATTCGCAGGTCGTTGTATTTAGGCATACCGGATTTTGTTGCCAGCAGGATATTGTCATCCTTTTCGCACACCTTGGTACCCGTGCCCATTTTAAAATCTGTCCATTCACCGGGTTTGGGATAGAGCACGTTGCCTCTAACATCGAAACCTTTGCGGCCTTGCGTCGGGGGCGTACGTCTTAGCACAGGCGTACCTGTTTTAACGCAGATGACGTCGCCCAAATTTCGCAGATCCGATTTACTGTTCTCATCGAGTTGAGGGCGCAAGATACGTTCTAATGCATTGGGCACCAGTGGAATAAATCGACAACCTTTACCTGTGCGCGGTGGCAATCCTTTGGCAATGATTTCTTCGAATACTTTTCCTGGTTCGGCACGTTCAGCAGCTTTCAGCAGGTTATTAATATGGCGCATGCCGACACCGCGGGTGATACGGTTTTTATAAGCCAGATTGCGAATGGTGATCGCGTTGGGCATACGGCCACCATAGGGCGTGGTAAGGCGCAAGGTCGCAGAGAGGTTATCTTCGCTAATGGTGAAGTCGACCTCTGCATGCCGCAGCTGTGCGATTTCCGCAGACACTTCCGTTTTGTCACCGGTTTTAAAACATAAATTCGCTTTATCACAGGCAGATTTCAACGCCTTTTGCGACAAGTAAAAATCACCGTAACCATTTTCTTGCAATGCGTTTTTGATCCAATCCATATCCGCTTCCTTTTCCATATCTCCAGGAAGCAAAATAAGTGAAACATACTGCGTGTCGCTATTATAATTGAAAGCAATTCCTTTCATGTTTTATCCACATTACTGCTGCGCTTTACACCTATCGGCATCATGCCGCTAAGTCTTTACATTTATTCATGACCTTAGGCTTACTCTATCGGCTTTTTTGCGTTTCCGTCAAAGGTTTTGCGCGTAAGTATAAAGTGCACGCAAGATCGCCTGTTTATCGGGATCATTTTCATGCTCATGTGCCAGCTGTTCTAGTTCCATCAAAAACGGTTCCAGGGTAATCGTGGCCGGTGAATCTTTGTCGGTAAGACGGTACTGTCTATGAGCCTGCCAGCGATGAAGCTCATCGGCTGTGAGGGTAGTGGGGAAGTTACGCGCTCGATAGCGAAACAATAATGTGCGTAATGTTGGATTTTGCGTTTGCTCGCTCAAACGATCAAGCAGTTCTGGTGGTGTTTCACGCACTTCGTCACACCACCGTCGGTCTGCATCCGAAAGGAAACCGCCACTATAAAGCGTATGGTCTGCATCATCGTCACTTTCTTCATAAGGCTGATTGTAAACGCTGGAAAGTTTCCCTTGCAAATCGGGATAGTTGGCTAAGGTTTTGTAGTTTTGCAAACACTGCTCACGATTCAAGCCTAGACGGGCGGCATTTTCTTCGGTCATGGCTTTCGCCGTGGTAACAAACGGTGAGCGATTAATATGAATCAGTTTAAGTCCAGGGCGGGGAGTATCACCAAGATCCTCTGCACTCGTGTAAAGCTTTTCCCGCAACGTCTCTGCGTCATCTTCAAGGAGCATATCGACAGGCTGCGACAAGTCCACCGCAATAACCGCATTGGCATTGGTCGGGTGCATCGCTACGGGCATGACCCAGGTAGTACAGCCCTGTGAAGCAGGTAGCCTGGAAGAAACATGTAACACCACCGATGGCTGAGTCACGTCAATTTGTTTCATGACGTTTTGCTTGCTGCGTAAACTAAACGCGTAGTCATAAAGTTTCGGCTGGTGTTGTTTAATAAGCTTAGCCAGCGCAATGGTTGCTCTAACGTCAGACAACGCATCGTGGGCTTGGCCATGTTCGAGGTCATTCGCTTTGGTTAAGGCTTCGAGCTTAAATATTGGACTACCATCTTCCCGGGTAGGCCAGGTAATGCCATCAGGTCGCAAGGCGTAGCACGCGCGGGCTAGATCAATAATGTCCCAGCGGGAGTTACCATTTCGCCATTCCCGGCTGTAGGGGTCATAAAAATTGCGATACAACAGACTGCGGGTCATTTCATCATCAAACCGGATACTGTTATAACCCACCACACAGGTGTTAGGCTGACTCATCTGCTCGGCAATTTTGCGGGCGAATTCTGCCTCTGTCATGCCATCACGAAGTGATTGCTGCGGTGTGATGCCGGTGATCAAGCAGGCTTGAGGTTGAGGTAGCGTATCATTGGCGATTTGCGCCATGATATTGATGGGTTTACCAACGACATTCAGTGCCATATCAGTGCGTATTGCGGCAAACTGGCAAGGACTGTCTTTGAGTGGGTTGGCCCCCCAACTTTCAAAATCGTACCATAGCAGGGAAGGCGTGTTTTGTGTCATTGGTAATGCATGTCCATTGTGTTATTACTGTGCGCAGGCACTATACCAGCGCAGTTTTCACCATGCTAGCCGAAGGGGCTAGCTGACACACCAATTCGGTTAATAACTCAACAATAATAAAGGATTCATACATGAAAGCAGTCATAACCGCCGTTTTATTCGGTGCCGCTAACCTACTTACCCCAGCGGTAGCTGCCGAAAAGCCAGTCGCCATTGTTATTCACGGTGGTGCCGGCACTATTTTAAAAGAGAACTTTACCCCAGAACTTGAGCAAGCTTATAAAGCGAAGCTGGCAGAAGCCGCGTCTACCGGGTACGCCTTTTTAGAAAAAGGCGAGCCGGGCGAAAAGGCCGTTATCGCCGCCATTCAGATCCTCGAAACCTCACCGCTTTTTAATGCCGGTATTGGTGCAGTGTATACCTGGAATGGTGAACATGAACTGGATGCGTCGCTTATGCACGGCGGTACGCGCAATGCGGGCGCTGTAGCAGGTGTGAAAACCATTCGTAGTCCCATTGCAGCGGCAGCCGCCGTTATGCATCAGTCCCCACATGTGATGCTATCTGGTGAAGGAGCCGAAACCTTCGCCAAAGAGCAAGGTTTAGCACTGGTGGATAACCATATTTTCGATACGGAACGCCGTTTGGAGTCGTTGAAAAAAGTAAAACAGCGCATGGAAAATGCAGGGCTATACGGCGATCAGCAAGGCAACGAACGTTTTGGTACGGTTGGCGCAGTGGTACTGGATGCCGAAGGCAACCTCATCGCCGGCACTAGCACCGGCGGAATGACCGCTAAGCGTTACGGCCGCATCGGCGATTCGCCTGTGATTGGTGCCGGAACCTGGGCAGATAATGACAGCTGTGCGGTGTCTGCAACGGGACACGGTGAGTACTTCATCCGCTATCACGTGGCGGCAGATATTTGCTCGCGTATGAAGTACCAGAATATGAGTCTTAAAGACGCGTCTGATACCGTCATTTTTGATGTATTGAAACCGGTGGGCGGCGATGGCGGCATTATTGCCATCGATCACGAGGGTAACATTGCGACGCCGTTCAATTCTGCGGGTATGTATCGGGCCAAAATTGACAAGCACGGTAAGCTTTCTGTGGGAATTTATGGTGAATGGGCCGACTTGTAAAAAAAATGTGAGATTTGGCGGCTGGCAACTCGCATAACCTGGTAACTGGGTCTAGGCTGAAAGAAAGCGCTATTGTGGCGGACTGGAGGCTAAACATGGAATCTTTGCAAGTAAGCGATTATATGAACCATCATCCGGTGAAGTTAACCGAAGAAATGACGGTAGCAGCCGCGGTGGAGACATTGCTGGCCAGCAAGCAAACGGGGGGAGCCGTTCAAGATAGTAAAGGGCAGGTAGTCGGTTTTTTGTCTGAGCAGGACTGTCTCAAACAAATGATTGAATCGACCTATTATCGCGAACAGGTTTGTCGGGTGAAAGACATCATGCAAACCACGATCAGCGCGGTAAAACCCTGGGATTCTGTGCTTGAAGTTGCCCAGCGCCTCATTGCAGAACGGCCACGGGTGTTTCCGGTTATCGATGAAGATGGCGTGCTGGTAGGCGTGATTAACCGTGCGGCCATCCTTCGGGCAATCGATAAGCAATTGGAATCGGGTTACAGCCGCATTGCGAGCTAAATAGAAAAAGCCGGATCGCAGTTGCGAGCCGGCTTTGTTGTTCTAAATAGAATCACTTTATTTAACGGTACTGGCGAATAAATTCGGCCAGTTGTGAGCCCGATACCAGCTTAAAATTTTGCTGTTGCGAAGGCATGACGTTATGGCCATCCTGTACCACCAGCAGACCCTCCGGTAAACGCTTACCAAAAGAGACTGACAAACTTTCCAGCCCATCGGTTTCAGACACGCCGTCTATACCCGTATCTGTGTCTGCTGCAATCGCAAACGTGCCCAATAAGCGATGGTCTTTGGTACTAAACACGCCATAGCGATGATTGCCCTGGCTGGAAATGATGAGGTAGCGCTCGCCATCCACATCGAACAACGACATGCCTTCGATATCGTCCTGGATAGGTCCGCCAACGCGAGCGATTATGCGCGGTGTGGCGTCGATGTTATTTAGATCTCGTATCCACACCGCCTCATCTTCTTCGCCGTAATACAGCATGCCGGTTTCATCATCAGCCACACAACCTTCAGGCTGTGAGGGCACGGAAAAGGTATCCATAATTCGGCTGGTAATGGTGCCGTTTTGCATCGTTAAACGATGGCGTTCAACGTGACCGTCGGTATCGTTAACCAGTACATTCAGTTCACCTTTGTCACTGTGATACATGCATAGGCCATACAAATCATTCAGATTGGATCTTAGCTTACTCGCGGTGCTGGCCGTGCGGGTATCAGCATCGAGTAAAAAAATATCAACGGTGCGGCTAGTGCGGTTCGATGCAGCGGCGATGTCGAACGTGCCTTGCTTTGTCTGCCAATGGGTACGCACATCCACATTGTTCACCCTGCCAACAGGCAAATGCTGTAAACGTTTGCCGGATAAATCAAACAAGTCCAATCCACCTTTTTTATCGGTACCCAATATGACGGACATCTCCGGCGAATCGGTCAAATACCAGATAGCCGGATCGTCAGCAGCATCGCCAAATCGTGCAACGGTATCGGTTTGCGCGAAGGCAGTAAGGTAGGCGTCGACTCTCACGCTTGTCGAAACTTTGGGTTCCGCCTCGGCGGGCAGGGCGAAGCGCACGGTATAAAGGGATTCCGTTTTATCGTCGTACAGACCCACAATTGCGTTATCGTTGTATGCCGTGAACCGGATGGTTTCCCATTTGTGATCGCCGTTGGTGGTGGTCCAGTTAATGGTTGAATCTTGCAATACGCCTACGGCGTTGATATCTGGTGATACCAGCATTGTCAGGCCATCAAAAACGCCAACGCCTTCTATACCCGCCATATCGGGTAAAGTAATCAGATCACGTCCATCACCGGCTTCTACTGAATTGTCATACTGCCACAAGCCCACGTTTTCATCTGCAAGCAACACTTTTCCACTCATCATGTCTATTTGACAGTTTTTCTGCCCGGTGCCCACGTTTACTGTGCGCATGGCAATGTTTTTGTCGTGTTCAAGCCAGAACTGCTGCATGCGGCCGAGGGCATCAGCGGTGATCAAATTAAGTTTGTCGTTTACCGATGACAGGCAGACGGCCTCCAAATCTGCGGAGGCGGCATTAACCGTGGTGAGTGGAAAAAATGCATGATTGGCGAATGTATAACGGAACAACTCAACACCATAGGTATCGTTGTTGAGTGCAGCAACGATAAAGCCGCTGTCGGTGACGAGCACATCGGACTGAGCGAAGTGACCGGCCAGGGTAGCGACAGGCTGTTCTTTCTCATTGGTGAGGATTAAACCTTTGGTTTTGCTGGTCACCAGGTAGAAGAGCTTTTCATTCAATGTGAGTGGGGTGAGCTGAGCACCGTTGACTGAAAACGCCTGAGGCTCTGCGATTGCGATCACATCGTCAGCCATTACTTTACAAGGTGCGAGGAGCAAACTGGAGAATAAAAAGGAAAGCGGGAAGAAGGTATTTTTCACTGGGAGTCTCGGTTAATGTTCTGAAAAAACGATAAATCTATGAGAGATCAGATGCGACCAGCGGCCGCATCTGCCTGCGTGTTACATCTGCCAGGTAAAGCCAATTTCGAAAGTACGGCCGTACTCTTCATACTGTGCATTGCGGTTACGCTGGTCGAAATAGTTGTAATACGGCTCATCAGTGAGGTTCACACCATTGAGGTACAACATCATATCGTCGTTGATATAGTACTTGCCGGAAAAATCGAGTTGGTGGTGATCGTCTTCCATACGCAGCATATCACCATCAATTTCCTCAAAGTTCTCGCTTTTGTACGTCATGGTCAAACGCAGACTCACCAGATTATTCTCATAACCTAAAGTAAGATTGCCAATGCGATCAGACTGATTCGGTAAGCTGGTTTCAAAACGCTCACCGTCAACCAGTGTGGTCGCATCGGAATTCGAGAAGGTGCCGTTAGCAGATACCAAAAAGCCATTATCGAAGGCTTTCACCCAGGATAATTCCAAACCGTGCAGACTGGCAGACTCGCCATTCAACGGCTGTATAACTTCATCATAACCTTCCCAGCCTTCGGTACCGGCAACGTCGGCATAAACCACAAAATTGTCGATTTTTTTGTAGAAGTATCCGGCAGATACCACGCCGATAGCGCCTGGGTAATACTCAACTGATAGATCAAAGTTATCTGATTCGTATGGCTGTAGTTCAGGATTACCCACTTCAGCTTCACGAACTGTCACGAAGTTGTCGCCGTCTTCTTCTGTTTTAGTTTCGATAATTTGAAAAGCGGCCACGTCCACAAATTTAGGGCGGGCAATGGTTTGTGTATAAGCACCACGCAAAACCACTTTGTCATTCAGGTCGTAACGCAGGTTTACACTGGGTAGCCAGTAATCGTAATCACGATCTGAATTCCAGGGCGTGTTGATGACTTCTTCAACGTCGGTCTGTTCGTTTTCTACCAGCTCTACACGCATGCCGGTGGTACTGAAGTCGGTTTTTTCGTAACGCAAACCGGCGACAACACGTAGCGCATCAATGTCGGCGGTCAGCATGGCGTAAGCGGCAAAAATGTCCTCTTTATTCACGTAAGACGCGCCATTAGATTCAACTTCTGAGTCTAACTCGGCCAGTTCCAGTGCGTTGCGGTTAGCCTCAAAGTTGCTGCGCAGGGCTCCGCGGTTCAAGCCATCACCAAAGTTGCCAATGTTCCAGTCTGGTTGCGCGGCTGCGAAAGCCTCACCGGTGATGCCTTCAAAATCGCCGTCGTAAATGTAGATGCCACTGTCGCGATCTTTTTCCCGGGAACGGTACTTACTACCAAACTTAAATTCACCCGCATAATCACCCAGTTGCACGGAGCGAATGAAGTCAATTTTGGCGCTTTTCTCAACATCTTTGGTGTAATTATCTTCGTAACTGATCTCGTCGAGGTCGTAGAGTGACAAATCCATGGCTTCCGCATTTTGCTGAACCTGGGGCTTCATGGTGTCGAGATCGGCTGAAATACTGCTGTTGTCTTGCTTAAACACGTAATAAACGCCACCTGGCTCATCTTCGTCAGATTTTGCATAACCCAACTGCCAGTTAATATCCCAGTTGTCCAACTGGTGCTCACCACCTGCAGCAAGAGTAAGGATGGTTTGGGTTTCTTTACGGTCTTTACTCTCACGCTCAATTTCAGAGTTTTCACCGTCGAAAGTGAAAACGTTAGCCTGACGGAATTCGTCATCGGAAAATTCGCTGTACAACGTGCGCAGGAAATATTGATTGTTAAAGTCTGGACGGAAATCAAAGTTAACCGCTGCGCCCAGACGTTCCCGGGTGATTTGATAATCACGTTGTTCTACTTCGTCGTCACCGTTACTTTCCACATTATCTGAGCCAAAGTCGCGCTCAAACCAGGACAACGCAGCAGCAACACCAAACGACTCGTTGAAACGATGGGTGTAGCTGCCTGATACCTTAGGACTGGTTTCATCAACCAACTCGTTGTGGCTGGCCTGCAGGGTCAGTTTTGCGGTGTCTTGCTGATAATCAAAAGCGCTGACACTTTTTACTTCAACGGAACCACCAATCGCATCGGCATCCATGTCTGGTGTAACAGATTTGGACACTTCCAGGGTTTGAATCAGTTCAGAAGGAATAACATCGAGGGCGACAGAACGTACACCAGACTCCGGAGAAGGGATGTTCAGGCCGTTGATGGTCACGTTGTTCAGGTTAGGATCGATACCGCGAATGCCAACAAACCGGCCTTCGCCCTGGTCACGCTCGATGGAAAGGCCGGGTAGGCGCTGTAATGCTTCAGCGGCGTTTTGATCGGGAAATTGTCCAATGGCATCGGCAGAAACAACCGAAGAGATCCTATCTGAAACGCGCTGACGGTTGATAGCGCTAGCCTGGCCGCTGCGTTGACCCTTTACCAGAATATCAGCAATGGCTTTGCCGTTGTCAGACAATGAAATGACCGGCGTGACGACACCGTCTTCAGTTACCGAAACCACTTCTGTCACCGGCTGAGCGCCCAGGTAGCTGATATGAAGCGTATAGGTTCCTGCAGGAAGTGCAGTAAAACGAAAAGTGCCATCGCGGCGAGATTCCGTGGTGAGATTCAGTTCCTGGATTTTCACCTGAGCGCCAGCGAAAACCCGGCTGTTGTCATTATTGGTCAGCTGACCGGCAATTTCACCGGCATTAGCAGTAAGTGCAAAAGTGCTTAAGCTAAGTGCTGCAAGGCAATGTTGAGTCAGTTTCGAAAGACGTGGCATGTGTGCGTTCCTGCAAAGAAGTTTATTGTTGAGTCAAAATGCTGGCCGCTACGCTAAAAACTGTTGATGACAAGTTTGTGACTGAAACGTGACATAGACTGTCATAAATCACTGTTTTTAATCAAATTCTGTGTTTTCGGTAAAAGCGTGAGCCCAAATAACCCTTCGCTAACATGCTGATGTCGCTGCACTTTTCAGGAAAACTTACGGTGCAAGTGAGAAAGTTATCATGGGATTGTCACATTCATGAGCCAATATGACCCTGTTCTTTGTCAGGCTGGCAAGATATTAAGTCTGCCAAATCGAATCAAGTCACCATGACAGCCAGCCTGATGGTTGTAGTAATCGAGGTTTTATGAATCCTGTATATCGTTACCGACAGAGTCATCTGATTGGTGCCAGCGTTGGCGCACAGAGCATTGCTGTGTACTTAAGTTTATCCCACGGTGTATTGCGGCCTGCAGCAGAAATTAATTGGTTTGATGTACTTGGCGAAGGCTGCGTATTGTTGTTCGCTTTAACCTGGATCGTCGCCGCGATAATCAGTCGTCCGCCGGGCAGGGTAACCACGTTGTTAGTGGCAGGACTCAATTGCTTTGCGTTTACCGCATTACTCGATTTTCTCGATGAGAGTATGAGCTACTCGGCTGCCCATGAATGGTTGAGTATGCTTGAATCTATGCCAGCTGCTTTTGGCATGGTGGTGATGTCGGCGGCACTCATAGGCTGGCATAAGGAACAAAAGGCGCTGAATCGCCAGCTTGAGCGCAGAGAGTGGTCGTATCGGAATCACGAGCAAATCGATCCGGTGACGCAGCTTTATCAGGCCGACTATTGGCGGGCGCGGGTGAACGATGCCAAATCTCATCAGCTTAGCGGCTGTGTGATGATGCTGGATATTAATCGATTCTCGTCGTTCAACGAAAATCACGGTTATCAGGAAGGTGATCGTTTCTTACAAGACATAGCCCGCTTATTGATAATGCATGTCAGGGCATCGGATCTCGTGTGTCGTTTCGCCGGTGACAGATTTGTGTTCCTGATGCCAGAACTATCCTGTGAATCGGCTACAAGATTAGCGACTGATATTCAGGTATCCATACGTCATCTCGCGTTTAAATGCGGGGCAAATACCACGGCATTGTTTCAGTCTGCCCGGGTGTCGGTGTTGAATATCAACGATGGCACTAATGCTGATAATCTGCTGTGTATGCTGCAAAGCCGACTCAACAGCCAGGATTTCCACGCTGCATGAGTAAACGGCAATTAATGATGTCTAACACGATGATTGCTCAGGACACACGGTACATTCCTGCGCAGCCGCTATGCCAGGTCGTGGTCGATATTTGTCGCTCCCTTGGCGTGGCTGAACATAAATTACTGCGCGGTACAGGCATATTTGAAGCAGACATCCGGGATAACGGGAAGGTATCGGTGCTGCAATTGGCCGCATTACTGGTTAATGCGGAAAAACTGAGCGGTGCAAGAGAACTAGGGTTTCTTATTGGCCAGGCATTAGCAACGTCACACAACAAAGGCTTTTTGAATGCCCTGGGTTACAGTCGCGATTTAAATCAGGCTTTACGGTTATTGTCGGCCTTTGTTAAGCAAGTATGCCCGCTGGTATCATTTGGCGAATATCGTCAGGGCAGTGCCAGGCTGTTCACGTTTAGAGATGCCGCTGGCCATCACAAAGTGTTTGGTATTGCATCGTTGATTGTTTGTGCGGCTATGGTTTCACTCAGTAAACTGTGGTGTGGTCACCGGTTACCGCTAACCTTCCATTTCCCTTTCAGCCGCCCCAGACACATCGCGGAATTTGAAATGTATCTGGGCCGAAAGTTACATTTCGATTCACCTTGTTTTAGTGTGACTGTTTCTGAAAATGCATTGGTTGAACCGTTTTCCAGGGCCGACAGCTTTTTGCTTATGGCTTCGGTTCATCATTTCGCAAAAACGCGAAAAGTAGGGGCCTTGTTACCGCAAATTATCAGAAATATGGTTACGCGTAACCCTCAGATTGCTGCGCTGGACGTGGCTCAAGCCCTTGATATAAGCCCCGCCACGCTAAAACGTAAACTTAAAGAATGCAACACCACCTTTTCTGCACTTAATGACGAAGTGCGCCGTGAACAGGCGGTATTTTTACTGCGCATTTGCCGATTAACTAACGAGCAAAGCGCGCTGAACATGGCCATT
>Ga0208204_100203_pt1 | contig 21249 bp, 22 predicted proteins | sample DeeseametaMP2252_FD_184173 | JGI IMG/M metagenome (GOLD analysis project Ga0208204, IMG submission 184173) | Marine microbial communities from the Deep Pacific Ocean - MP2252 (SPAdes) | ecosystem: Environmental > Aquatic > Marine > Oceanic | place: West of El Salvador, Pacific Ocean | collected...
CAAGTGATGCCATAGCCAGTGACAACAATAGCAACTCTGCACACAACACTGATGCCAGATTCTTGAGTCGTATGTCTGAGATGGTACCTAATAGTGCTGGCGATACCAGTGGCAATCCGGATGCGATAGGGGGCGTTAATCATAATGCACCGTTAGAAGATCGCCAGAAAGCCTGGAACAGCCGCCTTCAAACCGCATTAGCCGAACAGGTCTCCAGTGGCAATATCACTCAGGGGGCAGCAGAGAGGATGCTAACCGGCAATAGTATTGAAGTCGGTAGCAATGTAACCCCAACACAGGCATTTGCTGGAATGGTCGCGAATAACGTGTCGGGTAGCTATGCTGTGCCCGAGACCAAAACGGATGGTCTGGTAGATGCGATGACTTCTGATAGTAGCCCTGGCGTTAAAGCCACGGTTCAGGACGCATTTACTAAAACGTATGATGGCACGAATACTGTCATGGGCACACTGAATCACCAGCGAATGGAGATGAACCTTAATGATCAGCAAACAGCCCAGTACTTACAGGGAGTCAGGGATAATTTGGAAAACATGGGCGCTGATATGTCAGGGTATTCTGCTAGTGACATTAGTACGTTCATGAATGGACGTGATTATAGTGTCGGTGGATATTCTTACAATGCCGTTAATCACACCCCGACTCCTGCAGAAGTGAATAATTTTGTTACGGAGATGGTGAACCGAGTACCAAGTAATTCTTCAGGCCGAGATGTTGCAGCTGCCGTGCAACAGCCTATGATTGATATGAAGAAAAACTGAATTTTAGCTGACTAATACACTGCGGTTATGAATGGACTTATTAACCGCGGTGCTTCAATGTCAGAAACAGTAGATCCCATTTGGCTACAATCGGAGGTCGATAAAGGCGAGTTGCGCCTGATTAATTTGAAAGCCGGCCATTACTACATCTCCAAAGAAGCAAAAATCTACAGCTTCAACTTCGCTCAACCCCGGGTTATTCAAGCCATTCCAAAATTGTCCGGTGAGCAGATAGTGATTCTTTATACACCGTCAATTACAGCCTATGACGTACCGGAACTTGTGCTTTCTACTTACAAACCTATTGTAAGTGGGGAACAGCTATATCCATGCTTTTGGGATTTGGATCCCACTAACTGTTTATTGTCGAACTTATACTGGGGTAATGAAAGTCAGTCCCTTGAGTGGCGTCAAAAAGCTTATCTCACCCTACGTCAGCGTAGGGAAGAAGCGGAAAAAGCGGGTTTTCAGTTGGAACAGGATTCAGCGGAAGAAGAAGTCATCGAGCCGGTACCACGCATGCCACGGCGCACGCCAGAAATGACGCGATTGTGCAAAATGGTTGTGGATACCACGATACGTCTACTGTCAGATAAGAAAAAGCATACTGATGATGAAACGCAATTTGTTTTAAGAATGCTGCATATGCGGTTTCAGCATGCAATGACGCGTGATTATTTCCCTGAAGCCAGTTTGCGTTCGTCCTTGTACTGCGAAGTCGAAGATCCCCAAGTGGAAATCTTGATAAAACGCTTTCAGGAGCGATTTGAAAAGGTACTGCCATGAAACGGTTATACCTGTCGCTTTGTCTCTTCATTAGCGCCTCACAAGCTGCAGAGCTGAATACAGACATAATGGCAAAAGCGCTGTCAGGAAATATCGATGCCCGATTAGAAGTCGCTAGGATACTGAATGATCCAGCATCGACAATGTACTATCCAGACAAGGCGCATAAATTGTACCTCGAACTTGCCCGGGCTGGCGTTCAGGAAGCCATCTATCCGTTAGCAGAACAGTTCGCTGACCCTGATTCACAATACTATTCTCCGGCAAGGGCAGTGACCTATTTGAGTAAATTACCCGATACTCCGGCCGGCCAGTTACTGTTTTATGAAGTTCTGGCGTATCGCACACCCATTTCACGCATCAACATTGAAATCAGTAATCGTTCAATAGGTCCATCGGATCCGTATTTCAAAATGTTAAAGGCATTTAGCTATTTTCCTTTCGAGCAGGCTTCACCTGGGCAACGAGAAGCAATCCTTAAGGTCATTCATGACGCCGTCGCTGCGCCATTTCGGGCGTATATGTACCCCTCTTTAGCCGTACCAACCGCCGGAGATATGCACCTATTGGCAGTTGGTAGGGACATCCTTGAAGGCAATCCCTTGCCGGCGACGACATGGTACACCGATGCTTTATCAGAGCGTGTTATGCCGCTGATGGACAGTAAAGGTGTGCGATGGGTGGCAAGCCATTCAGAACCCGATGAATGGCGCGGGGAGCGGATGGCAGGTTTAGAGATAGGATATCCGCTTGAAGCTTTCGACGCCCTGCAGACCTATTTTGCAGGGATGATGGAGGCTGATGAGGATGGTTTTCGGGCGCCTGGTGTGTTTGTCAGAGTTAAACAAGATGGGGCGGGTGATGAAGCGCTGGTGGAGTTTATCTTTACGCCACTGACTCCGCTGATTCGGCCATCGCGTGATCTTCTGACAGCTAAAGAGCGAAATGCCATGCCGCGTGCCATTTTCTCAACCACGCTGACGACATCAGGAGAATGAATATGCGAATGCTGGGCTTGATCTGTTGGTTATTCACTTCGCTGGCATGGTCTGAAGGCGTGAAAGTGACGCCACCGCTGTATAACTACTTTGTTGTTGAGGTCATTAACTCAGAAACGGTATTTTCTCCTGTCGCTGAATATCGCTATGAAGTCAGCATGTTAACCAGTTTGAATGATAAGAGTGCGACATTCCCTCATCAATTTGCCGTTGGGACTGTGCTTCAACATGATACCCCAGCACCTGGTTATCTTATGCTTGTGCGTGAGTCCGTTAAGGGGGGAAATATCTCTGTGGTGGATGTCACAACGAAGGAACATGGCTTCTCGGACTCTGATTTCTTTCTGGGCGTGTTTTTCGACAAGTTAGAAGCGGCTTTGTCACCGGTTGTAATAAATGTGGCCGACGGTTACCGGCCTGTTCGGGTCAGTGCTTCGATGCTGGTGGCCAACGATCATAGCGTGCAGGTTCGATACAATCGCCCTCACAACAATTTTGCTTTGATAGCAGTAGATTATTATGTCGCGAAACTGATAGAAGATTTCTCGCCGTACTTTCAAAAAAACGCACAAATTAATTTTTCTGTAGCGATGCTGCCATCAGGAGCGATTATAAGAAGGGAGAAGTATGTTCACGCTAACCTTTTCTTCGATCAAGCGGTTGAGTCGAGCTTTCAATAAAGCGCTAAATAAGTCATGGCTTTGACTGTGAAAAAAAAGTGCTTCAGTCTAACTGAAAGCGATCTAGGTGCATTGCAGTATATCGTCCGTCAGAAGACCGAGTGTTTAAGTAATGACCTGTATTTTTACTTTTTTTATGTCTGTTTTTTTGAAAATCATCAAGATTAACAAATTCCGCCAGTTCACCTAAATAAGTAAAACCTTCGTCTGTGAAAATTTCATATATCTTCATGAGTGAATTTATTATCGAATCATAAGATAAATCCTTGTTCTCACGGAAAAAACCATTTTTAATGTATTCGGTAGCAGCACGTAATACGATTTTGTTGTCGGACTTCCAAAATGAGGCGATTGGATAAATTTTATCTTTTGCTAGATTTGACGGCTCACTGTTTATCAAAATCTTGAACATGAAAGTAAGATTCTCGGGCTTAGATTCAAACTGATTCCTGGAAAAATCGAATATAAATAGATCAGAAGGCAATTGGCTTTGGAAGTAATCTAAAATTTGACGGCTATCCATTAAAATTACATTGTCCTTGAGCTTAATTGATGAAGGAGAGAAGAGGCTTAATTACTTTGTGTGTCTATCAATAAATACATTTCAAGCAAAGTTGTAAGCTACTATCGGAGCAGGGTGAAGCTATATTTATTAGTAACTTGTTCTTTAACATGAGCCAAACTATAGGATTTCAATCTAAGGGGCAAGCAATCAGGTCTCATTTACAGCTAAGTGGCAGGGCGCATGGGATAGAGTTAACAGAAATTTGCCGATTAAGTTGTGTCAGACAGGTTGAGAATTCTGGTCGGACCGCTGGGGAATAATCTTTGATTGAGTGTCACGCTTTAGCTTCAGAGCAAGCGTATTTAACTGCACAGTGACGGCATTTTACAAAGTGAGCTCGGGCAGGTAATAGCTCCTGTTTTGCTCTGGCAGCCATATTATAGTACTCCGCAATGTCATCAAACAGTGCCTGGTCAGATGGCGGTAATAGAATAATTTTTTGCTCTGTTTGATTCCTGATGGAAATCGACGAAATTGGATATTCACTTCGAGCCGCAAGCGCAGCGGCTTTTGCCTGAACGATGTCTGACTCGTAAAACCCGCGCTTTCGGCTTTTAAATTCCTCGGCGATGTAACCGACACGGGTAAGTAGGATGGCGTCGGGTTTGCCCTCCACGCGAAATTTCTTGTTTCTGAATATCTTCGCATTACCGGTATCTTTGTAGATAACCTTCGGTTGTTCGCCCAAGAAAAGCTCTGGCAACAAGTAGCGAGCCCCGAAGTACAGCCCTATAGAAATAATCACAAAAACTAGCCAGCTCATGGGAGTAACCTCTTATGAATGAGTTTGATCACTTGTCTTACCGGCTTTTGGAGAACAGGGAAGCGGGTGAGTAGCCGAGCGATAGGGGGACTGACGACGTAATAGCAGGCGATAAACATTTTACCCCCATTGGACTTCAATAGGACGTTATCGCGATATTCTCTTAGCGAACAGGTGATGGGATGGTTCTCACCATAAGATGATGTGGCGATAAAGCAGGGTTTTTTCTTCGGTTGTTCAATTTGCGTGTTATAGCGCTGGTGGGCAATGTCACCCACCTTCCTACGGTGCACGGCATCTTTAGAGATGGATGCACCTTGTGACTCCAAGGACAAGGACCGGGGGCAATATGCCGCCCGGCCAATCTTAGATGCTGATATATAGCCTCTGGCCATTACTGCACATCAGGTAGAGGTTGATAGGTCATCATTTCAAGCAGTGCTGCAAGCGGAGAGTCTGCGAGCGTGCTGGCTGATAATCCTATTTTGTCCATAAACCCAGGCTTATTCGAGTAGTCACGAACGTTGACCGTGCCGAAGTCATCCAGCAAGAGTTGTGTAGTGGTAGTGACATGGTCCACTAGGCCCAACTCCATCGCTTCTTTGCCGAGCCAGAATTCACCAGAGAAGAGATAATCCGGATCCGCTTTTAGTCTGTCACCACGTGAAGTCATTACCACATCTTTAAATTGAGCATGGATTTGGCCGGCCATTGTACGGATCTTCTCAATATCTTTGTCTTTAGGTTCCGTAAACGTGTCGAGCACAGATTTATTGTTACCAGAAGTGATAATAAGACGCTCTACATCATAGTTTTTAATCGCTTTGCCGAAATTGAACTGTGAAACGATGACCCCAATTGAGCCCGTGTAGGTACTGGAAAGTACATTAATCTCAGGCGCTGCAGCGGCAATCCACATCGCGCCAGATGTCAGGCTGTCCTCACCGATGAGCGACATTTTTGTGTCTGGGTACAACGCCTGTAGACGCTTGATTTCTTCATAAATCAGATGAGCTTGCGCAGGTGAGCCACCGGGAGAGGAAATTTTGATCAATACGCCTTTCGCGTTGGTGTCTTCAAATGCAGCCCGAAGAGCAGGGATGACGGCGTCAGCTGATGCTGTGGGAGATCCTGGCTTAATTTGACCGGTGATAGCGACCTGGGCGACATACCCGGTGGGCGATTGATATTTGGTTTGTTCTTTATAGGCCTGGTTAGCCCAGTAGAACAGCATCAGGAAGACCGGCGTGAGATAAAAGAGAAATTTAAGTTTATTGTGCTTGTGCTGCGCCTTATTCAACTTTTGCTGCTCAACCAGCACTTCCATTATCTTATCGTTGGTCTGACCGCTGTAGCGGATAGTACGCAATAACTGCTCAGTGATTTTATCTTTCTCACTGGAAAGGTGTCTCATCTTTTCAAGAATTTCATTCATGACACTTTGCTTTTCAACTTTCTCAGAAGAGGAAGTATCTTGCTTGTCATAATCGGGGGTGTTTTCGCTCATCATAGACTCCGTGAAGTTTGTCGTTACCGCTGAGCAGTGTATTAATACAATGAATTAGTCATCACGGAGGTGCTGAATGACTAAGAGTAAAATGTGGTTAATCATTGTATTTTTAATAGCAACAGTGTGTGGTTGCTCTAAGCAGGAAGAAAGCAAAGTAGATCTTTCCGCACCCGTTCCCCGGTATGTGGAAGGGGTGCATTTTCATAAAATAAAAGGCATGCCGGCGTCAGATACCCCACAGCTAATTAAGTTTATTAGTCACTTCTGTCCAGCGTGTCGCAACTTTGAAATGACTAGTAATCTACATATACCTGATGGAGTTACGGTTGAAAGATTCCCGGTTTCTTATGGCCGAGAAGCCTGGTTAAAAGCAGCAAAATCTTATGCGACACTTCGAGCAATGAATTTACACGAACAATTCAGTGATGAATTGTTTACTGCTCTTCAAGATGAAAGGGAGCCATTAACGGATAGAGTATATTTTGTAAATTGGGTGAGCCGGAGAACAGCGTTTACCCCTGAGCAAATTGATGCTGCGTATGGGCATGAGAAAACTTCAGAACTGGTCACTATGTATAGGGCAGCTGAAAGGCGTTATTCAATCACCAGCGTTCCGACGATCGTAATAAACGGCAATATCGAAATTGATTTGGCGTCAATGGAAGGCGATACACAGAGTGAACGCATGACATTTCTTGATGGGCTGGTCAATTACCTGTTAGCGCAATAAAGACAAATAATATTTATGGGTAAGATATGCGATTAATCTGTTGCGAACAGTTTGTTGATAATTGACTCATAACTCAATTTTCTTGCTTGTAAATTGTTGGCGCTTCCTCTATTACCTGAAGAACCACCAAACAAAGCAAATAAATTATCCGTTAAGTAACGCTGACAAAGCCGATGAATATGCCTCGGGGCTGAATGGTTTTTCGAGCGAATGGCTTTTGAATTCGAGAAATAACATGAATCGGAAGTCATCCTCATGCACTAGGTCCATCAAGACAGGAGATTCCAGTCCTGTCGATAGTGCTGGATTGGATTGGGATACAAAGCGAATAAATTTGTCCCGTAGATGAGCAAAGCCAACGTCACTTAAGCTATTCAGGAAATTTTCAGCAATCAGTCTTTTACAATCGCGTTTGACCTGATCGATAGCTTTTTCCCGAGATTGTCCATGATTGATCATCACGGATTGATCGATAAAGTGTTTCACCAACATATCGACAGTGAACCAGTTCTCCTTTTGATTACGAACAATATGCTTACGAAAGTAGCCGCCGAAATTGAAGGTTCTCTTTTGTGATTCAGTAATGCTGACGTCGTCAGTATCGAGACCTCGGTAATTCAGCTGTTTTAATTGATGGCCTTTCTTGATGCACCATTTGAGATATAGCAAATCGGGATCATCCGGATGAGATGCTTCATCAATTACATGTTGAATGGCATTAGAAGCAATACCGAGTGCTTCGAGCTCAGTAGAGATAGTCGATAACGTTATATTTTGCAGCACAGAATTACGTCGGCTCGTTGCAGATAACTTTTCACTGATTTTAAAGCGGATATGTGAGATGCGGTTTCGACCGACTGTATTATTCGTATCGAATGATTCGGCTTCCAGATCCAGAAATAGCTCTAACTCTTCTGCTGAGTTGATGTTATCGATTGCTTTTTGCAAAACCCGACGACGTAACTTGTTGAAGTCATCGTATGTTGCCGATGTTGTCCCGGTGATCCTGCGAAATTCTGAGACCGGGATCCAGTCTGTATAGCGATAGCCAGATTCTAAGGGGGCAGATTGGTGGAAGAACAGGCAGGCATCGTAGACAAGGGGCGAGAATTTGTTATTAAATGCATTCCAGTTCACCGGAGCGCGAAAGGACCTAGAAGGATTAACTATGTAATACACCATCAAAGGAGGGAGCCATATTACAAACTTGCCATTTTGAAGTTTGCATTGACCGATAAAACTCGCAAAACCTGTCCAATCATCCTGTTCGTTACTCAAACCCAACGCATCTACGCCGACGATCTCCTTTGAAAGCGCAATGAAAATATTGAGCACCTGTCTGTAACTGTAGAAGCCTTCATTTCTCTTGTAACCCATAGATTCCATAACTAAGTCGGCATCAATTTCAAAGCTTTCGTGGATACTTTCTACGTAGGTCTCAGTGATCTGATGCGAGTTGGATTCATCGAAGCGACTACGCAGGAAAAAGATTTCACGGATACAGTAGACTAGGATATGCCAGACCTTCTGCTTTCTTAGGGTGAATTCGCCGTTTAGCTGTAATGATGAGAGTGCTATATTCTTTGTGAAAGTCTCTGTGTGACTTTCCTGAACCTTTAATTCCATACTAATCCTCTGGCCAACATTGGCCTTACCCAACAACCTTGTCAGGGAAAAGTAATCTTCCCCACATTTATTATTTTTGAAAAGGACAGATTTTGTCCTGTGCCAAACTGATTTATCTCAGTTCAAGCCATTGTATTAGTGATGTGTTTTTTAACGGAAATACAAACTGTCTGAAAATTGAACAATAAGTGGGAATCATAAAACCAGATCAAGAGATCAGCAGTGACTGAAATTTGAGCGTTATTATCCGTGGTACAACAAGATCTAACTTATTCTTTGTTAAGATCTAAGAATAAAGTTGTCGGATTTGTAAGGTGTTGATTTGAAATGCTTTGTTTAGGATCTTTTTTGTTTTTCAGACAAATTAGATCTGAAATCGTCTTGTTGTGATCGTAAGATTTAATGTTGGGATCTTTTGCGCTTATTTTGTACACACGTTATACAAACTTATTATCTTGTTATTCAGTCCATCTGCGATCAAATCTGCACGAAATTAACTTTGTCACAAATCTATATTGTAAAATCAGTGTGTTATGTCGAATAAAAAAGAGCCGAAATTAAAAATTATTGTCCGGTGAGGACGTATGCCATCAGAATTTTCAAAAATCATTTTCGGACAGAAAAGATATAGGGTATGTATGAATGTGTAAAGTACAAAAATCGCACTATTAATCAATTGGAATCTGCCTATAATCGTAAAGGAACTTTTACGATCACTTTACAGGATGGACAGTGAGTATGCATAACAAGGAACCGGAGCATTTTGGCGAGCTGTTGAAGGAAATGCGAAAATCCTACGGGATCAGTCAGGAAACGATGTCAGAAATGCTGGGGATGACGCCAAGAAACTATCGAAGGGTCGAGAATGGGGAGCTTAAAATAACACCTGAGAAATTTTATCGATTGGCAAAAGTGTTTGAAAAAACACTGTTAAGAGAAACAGGTTTTGTACTTGATGAGCGCTATTCTGCTTCAGATCTTGTATCAAAGGCGGTCAAAATATTTGAGCGGTTATTCAAAGTAGGGGGAGGTAAACCATGACTCCATTTGGTTTTTTCTTCCGCATAGTATTTTTCGTATTCGCTTTCGGTGCATGTTGTTTTAGTTTGATTGAAGCTCACCACATTGCCGAACCATCACTGAATTTTGCATCTTTCTTCATTTACATTGGTTCAATCTTTTTCGCTGGCATTTTCTGCCTGGGTAAATCGAACCGTTATTTAGTTATTACAATGATTTCAGTAATAGTTGCTGGTGTATTTGTTTTAATATTATCAGATGCTTACGTATACGAAAGTGCATATATAAGAATATGGATTTGTCCACTAATCAGTTTTGTTTCCTATCGCATTCTGCTATACCGGAATGTATTAACAATGAATATCAATAGACATGTTAATCGCGAGTTCAAGGATGGTATACCCTCGTTTATGTCGAGGTTTATACGCCGATTTTTCAAACGGGGTTTGCCAGCCAGAGAGACTAACATGTCATTTATGATCATTTCATATTGCAGGCTATACTTGGGAGTGGAGATGGCTTACGCGATTTTTTGCTCCCTGTATTTACCATTTGCCGGAGTTGGAATAAACGAGATGGCCACACCGTTGATTGATAGTGGACAGATTTTTGATATAACAATCCTTAGAGAAATGGCGATTATAGTGCTGGATTTCTTTTTTTCTGTCTCGCTGGTCACTCATGCAATCTTCGATTGTAAACGACCGGATAGTTTGGGGGTAGGAAGAACCGCCACTTATGATACGATTCGTTTCACTGAGCTTGGGTTCAAAAACTAAGAGTGCTTCTAGATGTTCCGCAAACCGGCTTCTCTAGACCGGCTTGCGGACGTAGATTAAATTCGGATTTTTGGCCACCACTGAATCACTACTGGTGTAGTTTCCTTTTCTTTTTCCTTGCTTTTTTGATTCCCTTTATCATCTGCCATCACTACAGGTATACATGCCAGGCTCGATATTACTACGGATGCTATAGCTAATTTTTTCATTCTATCCTCCAGATTCTTTAAATGGGGCTGAATCCCCCGATAGCTGCTCAATATGAGGCAGGTACTGTCAGAGTGTATTAAACTAATTCGCACGTGGAAGCGATGATTTTGTATTTAGTGTCAACAATAAATTAGATACATAACCTATTGTCCTGATTGGGAAATACCCGTTTCTCTGTAAATTGACGGAAAAAAATAGATTGTCAATAAATCTGATTGAGGTAAGTCACTTGGAATGGAGGAATGCCTGCCCTCTGCGCGCAAGAGCAGGCAAAGTAACGATGTTATTCGCAGTTCTCGGGGTCTGCTTTACACTTTATAAGCCGTTGTTGTTGCTTAATTAAATCGGCTTCTGCTTGAAGCGCGGCTGCTTTTTCACTGGTTGAGGATGAGACGGTCTCAATGAGGCTATTAATGCTGTCACTACCGGATGCGACGTCGGTTGTCCCGTATTTTAATTTCGTGATCATACCGGATTCCGCCAAAGTTAATTCCATATCGATCTTCCCAAACAACGAAGGCTCGGGCATAGCCAAATGTCTCACTACCCCTTTTTCGGGTATTAACACCGAGAACGACTCCTTGGCATAAATATCACCTAGAGGATTTTTCCAATTGACTGATACGGTATACTCTTTCGGTATTTGAACGGCTATGAGTTGGTTGACATTACACTTTCCATCGGAACATGGAGTATCTGCTTCTAAAGCCTTGTTATCAGAAACTGGCATGACTTCAACAGTTGGTATCATTTTCCCTTCAATCATGTCAGTTAGTAGAAGAGTGTTTTTAGACGTGATGACTGGCTCGAGAGCAATCTTTTCAGCGGTTGTCTGATTCCATTTATCACCGCTAATTTCGTAAAATCCTGAGACGGTAAGAGCTTTCTTGTCACCGGCAATACCGATGGTTGATTCGCATAAAGACCCAATGTCATTTTCTGCTACGTTATAAGCTTTTCCTGCACCGGTATACGCGGAAATGAGAGTGCTGATAATTTCCTTTCCGTTGCCATCAGTGGAAGCATTAACAGATTTGAGTCTTCCATCGTCATAGAAAATTAAATCGACAGAACCGTCACTGAACACGCCATTGGTCGTTGAGTAATCGTATTCAAAGGTATTACTGTAATCAGCTGAATAAACAATGGTTGGCACCATAGATGATGTCACATGAAGAAAGTATTCAGGCTTAGCGGATGTATTTTCATCCGGCTTAGCATTTTGGGACGAAGTGCCATTAGTTTGTGACTCCGAAGATGGAGTATTGCTTACTGGTGTTGATGAAGAGAGAGTGCTATTTGTTTGTGTTTCAGGAGCACTGTTTTTGCCACATGTAAAAGTCTGTGTAGTCTTGATCAGAACAGAGGTTTTTGTTCCAAAATACGTGTGTTTTACATTGGGTATCTGTGCACAACCAGACAGCACTGCAATACCGGAAATAAGTAGCAGATGTTTCATGTCATCATCCTTGATATGTAGAATTATTAAACAAAACTATTAGATCGCATTGGTTGCAATTTGTACAGCCTTAAGCTGCAAAACCCTTCATGATTCGCCAAAATTTACAATCGTTTAGTAAAGTAGCGACGTAGATTGTCCGTGAGATGATTTCTGTATCAAGACTGATAGGAATGACTCTTATGTTAAGTATTGATTTCGAATACTATCGCTGCCCGAATGCCCAGCGCCGATTCCGAAAGGTAGCCGACCATTTCGCTTCGTCCGCACAACAAAAATTAGAAGTGAAGACCATCGAGCCTCGTGCTGAATCTGAGTTTCCCGCGTTTATCGAACACTATTTAACAGGCGTTGACCTGGTGTCATGCATCACAGTCCCACTCTCTGTAGAAGAAAAATCAAAAGCTCTCGAATTCGATGAATTGGCTTTATCTGGCAATGTGAACACACGTTGGATATTTTGCTTTGAGAAGGTCGTGCAGCCCATTCATGGGGAGGCATCATCATGACCGTACAACGATTTGTGCCAGACATTGATATCGTTGAGTTGCATGAGGGAAATGTAGAAGTCCTATCAATCGACGAGCTTGATGATGAAGTAGAGGATAAAACCCGTGTCGCTATAATGTTTTACGAGGGGGTGGCATATCAGCGTCAGCTACTGCGTGAGTATCAAGCTATCTTCAAAATTGGAAGTTCAACTGGCAAGGATTCATCGGTTATTGTCGAGATGGCCATTGAAGCATACTGGCAGGCTATCATGGCGAAGGAGATCCCGGCTGACCATCCGCTGATTATTGTGACGACAAATACCATGGTTGAGCATGTGGTATATGACATGTATAGCCACTATACGGTTGAGCAGGTACGTAGGTCGGCAAAAGCCAAAGGGATCGCCATTCATTATCAACTGGCTGCACCTAGTCTGCCTGATCAATTTGCCAGTAAATATTTTGGTGGTGATAAGCTTCTACTCAATCCTTCCTTGAATTCTGACTGCACTCATATCTTAAAGATCGTGCCCGGGCAGCAGGCAATTAACAACGTTTTCGATACGCTGACCGCACAGCAAAAAGCCCTACCAGTATTAGATATTTCAGGCGTAAGAGATGAAGAAAGTGCAAGACGCGCTGCCAATATCAAAAAATACGGCGCGACAGTCAGATTGTCTTTAAAACAGATAAGCGAACTCATTGTCAGTCAGGGGGTAGGCAAGCAGCAGCTCGTCAAACTGGCACCGATTAAAGACTGGACGAAAGATGATGTTTGGCTTTATCTGGATATGTGCGGTACTTCACCACTTGATAAGGACCGGGACGGTTTGAAATGTCGCATAGAGACATCCTTTGGCCTGCAAACAACTCAGGAGCCAGGCCTGTTTCCGTATCACCTCAAAAATGCTGCCTTGATCCGCATGGTTTATGGGCAAGCAAGTAATGAGCGTTGTAACTACGTAGCTGGGGATAAGGGGGGCAAGGGGAGCGCTGGTGGTTGTGGTGGGAAAGCGCGATATGGTTGTTTCATCTGTGGCCACAATCCGACAGACAAGACAGGTGAAAACCTGATGCGCTTTGCGCGGTGGAATCAGTTGGGCGCGGAAGCGATGGTCAGGCTTCATGATTGGATGGCGAGATTATCCACCGATATGCGCCACCGGGCTTTTCAGGCCCGGGCTGTCGATACTGTAGGTTTTCATGTTGCACTGCAGCCCAATATAATGAAGCCGGCAATCCTTTGTAAGTTAGTGCGGTTATGTGCTCGTATCACTATCCTGAATCAACACCAGACAGAAGACATGCGAGCGCGTGTATTGAATGGCACGACACATGAGCATCCTGGAGTGAAATGCATTGAGTCTGACGATAGCCTCACAGCGCAAGAAAAAAAGCAGTTGATTGAAATGTATGTATCTTCTGTCTGTGCCTCACCACTGGCGCAGGTATTAACGGAAGAGCATGCTATGTACCTTTCCATGCGCTGGGCAATGGATGGGATAGGAATCGGTTTCACGCCATTAGCCATTTACCACGAAACAGTGAATGAAGCGAAAAATGGAGGGTGGAAAGCCTGGCTATCTCAACCTTTCCCGGCGCTGAATAGGGAGCTTCTGGCGCAGGGAATTCGCCCTATGCCTACCACTGCTGAATCAACGGCACCGCAGGCCCATTTTCTCCCTCTGCTAAAATCGGATCTTAATGTTCCAGCCTTCCTCAAAGAGCAGAATAAGCTGTCAGATTTCTGGGTACGCCCTTTCGATGAGACGGATTTATTAGAAGCTGATTTCAATCCTTTTTTAACCGATGAACCCGTGGCCACGGCACCGGTTAAAGCGTCTGCGACGTTCTTGTTCAATACAGATGCTTTGGTGTTCGAGTCCGTTGTTGAGATTGATGACCTCAGTGTGGAAGGTATGAAGTTATTTCCAGAAAGGCTGAAACGTAAATTGAGTGGCTGTATGCAGAGCATTCTGAAAAATCAGTTTAATGCGGTTTTGGATAACATTACGGAACAGTATCTGACTGGGGAGGCGGTTAAGCACTACTTACAAAATTTGCCGGCTATCAATCTAACGGAAATGGGTGATGACATCGTAAGGATAGAGCTCCCTGTTTCCGGTGAGATCCCCGGCCTGACCAGAAGTAAAATACCCGCAGGAATTCGGACCAAACCGGTGAAACATCGACTGAGTCACCCTGATGAAAGACTGGCAAAATATGAAAAAACGGCGCGCAAGAGAGAGTTAATCAAACAGAAAGATGGCAGTGAAGCCTATCGCCCCGGTCTAATGAGTCTCGCATTCTATGGACCTCGCATTCAATCTCGCCAAGGGATGAGCTATCAGAACTACACGAAACAATGGACTTTAGAGAGTCAGTCTGTGCTTCGTAAAGTGATGCCCGTTGTAGATGATGTAGAAAAAGCCCTGTCAGGCCTCTCTGGTCGAATCGCATTTGATAGTGCCCGGTTTCAAGAATGGAAAGCCGATGGAGGTTTGGAGCGCGCGCTGAATATCTATTATTCACATATTTCAATGCGAATGAGGAACTGGCGACGTAAATCGTTGACGCAGAAACGCGTGAGAGTGTATGAGGGGGCGGGACAGGTAATTAATGAGTGTATGTCTGCAGGTGTCGCTGTGGATAAAAGTTATTACCCTATCCTAAAGGAGAAGATTTGCAGAACCCAGTTGTTTGATGAGCTTGGTTTATATGCGTTTCAGACACTGTCGTTACCGCAGTTAGATGCTCATCCTAGAATAAAAAATTTAGAGGCATACAGGCACTTCAAAGCAAAGTATTTATTGTCTGTCAGGCAGCTCAGGAATCAGGACAGGAAGGCGATAAGACAGCAGCAAAAGGCGGTCAATAGCGGTAACGCTCAATCTTTGTGTCTAAGGGTCACTGACGCATTAAAAGATAATCGGTTAGAGACATTTTCAAAAGCCTGTAACACCATCATGAACGCCGTGAAATATCATTTGGGCGTTGACGTTGTGAATCCGGAAGCTGGACCGGTTATGAGGGCAAAATCCACGGGATATGCGGCTTTGGATCTTCTGACTGGATGTAGCATGCGTAACTTACTGAACGAAATAATGCCCAGAGACTGGCATTTGATTTTTAAAAAACAGGGCGCAATGAGGGCGTTTCAGGACCAGGCCATGTCACACCTTATGGATCTGCAGCAGGAGATCGACAATTGCCTGAATAAGCTTTCAGAGTACTTACAAATTCATAGTGACCTTAGAAAGGATAAGCAGCATTGGTTGCATATGTGCCGATGGCATTCTTTGTTGGTTCCCATTGACGAAGTGAAAGAACTATATTTTTTGCCTGAAATTGATTTTTTAATTTCGTGCAGAAAAAATCTGGAAAATCACATTAAAGAATTAAAAAAGATAACCTTTGAAACTTCTTTAGCAGGGGAGCAATTGGTATTATTTCTTGGCTGAAAATTAATGATCAGCAGGGAAGACTCACACTCAGCGAAATAAACTTTGGATGTTAACTATCTACTATGCGAAAACCGGTTCCTATTTCTGAAATCTTTGACCTCATCAATACCGCGCACCTTTCCAGTTTAATGGCGGGCAGCCGGGAGCCGGCAGCAGACATCCGAAAATGGTTATTGGCTAATCGTAGTGAAATGTCACCGGAATGCGCCCAGTTCCTTAATGATCTGGGTCTCAAGAAAAAAGGTTTCTCCCTGGCATTAAAAAAGTGGGTGTCTCAGTTCAAGGAGCGCCAGACATTTATCAAAGCGCAAGCCGATAATCAGGACCATCAGTGGCTTTTAGCGTTCGGTGAGAAGTGGACAGAAATGGGCGGTGTGTTTTTTACTGAATCCGGTGAAGACCGTCAGTTCACTGAGGAAGAAATCAAAAAAACCGCACGGATCGGGGCTATCACGTTACTCAATGAAGGTGACGAAGATGGTCTCTTTATCAATGTGCTGGAAGTGATGATATCGAACGTCGCGAAATTAAATCCCATCTACTCGCTGCTGGACCGGTGCGGTATTCCCATCGTCAATATCACAACAGCAAATAACAAAACCGTCGTGCATATTGCTATTGGCTCACCAACAGCCTCTGAATTTAATCAGCACATACAACAATGCCAATTACCGCAATTTGCCGACGCACTCTTAGAAAAACGTCAGTAGTTTTTCAGTTGGGTCTCGTAACTTATCTTTAATGTCTGAAAATACAGTGAGCGCAGCGTTAAGTAGGTGATAGGCGTTGATTCAAGCGATACGTCAAAATAGCCTGTCAGCACATCAAATGCCTGAAATACCGCTTCTTCAAGACCGTATTTCACTATCGAGCGAGAACACGATTTGCTTGGATTATGCAGGATGAACTGCACGCTCCAATCGGATTTTTTGCTGGGTGGACGCACTGCCAAATGCTTTAAATGACCTTCGGATGTGACAAACTGATTTATAATCGCATCATCATTATTGCCAATTTCCTGTCGAAAAAGCACATCGAGGTTTTCAGCGACCTTTTCTGCGTAGCGACGATTTTCACCCTCAAGGCCAGATACATTGATAAATTTCTGGCGAAGTTGACCTTTAAATTTACGCCTGACGTGAAGATATGTCGCTTGGCCAATGGTTCTTTCTGCAATGCTCATTCACTGTTCCTTAAGTGCTCAATTTCTACTAAACAGAATTTCAATCAGAAGGTCGAGGACAAAATATGTCCTCTCAATGTATAACTGAATGTAATTTACAAAATATTGAAAGTAGAAATAGGATAAAGCAGTCAGAATATTGCGCTGTTTTTCATCTCGGCCAAGAGTTCTGCAGGGTTTACCTGATCATCACTAACACGGCTTTCGACAAACTGAGTGAGCAGTGAAACGCGTTGTTTATCGTTCTGATGTCGTAAAAAAAAGGCCTTTTAGGGTATTTAGCGGTAAAATATTTCCGATTGTCTCAATAATTTCCGATGACTCATTACCGAAAACGTGATTAGCGACGATTCGTCGCCATCCTGGAAAGTAACTGATAAAAAACACCTCAACATCAACGGAAATCGTCATCGGCAACACCCATGATTTAGACCGAAATTGTATCAACAGCTCTGTTGCGAGAAACACTTCAAGCGGTGCAGCATTAAAAACATCTGACAGCTTATTTCGGTATAGACTAGGCAGGATAAACATCTCTCCCTCAGGCTTTCCTTCTTTAATTTCGTATGTACAGTGACTGAAGATATCCAGTAAGAATCTTTCAGCCTCATCCAACAGCTGCAGAGTCACTAACGATGTCCAGTTTCCCATGCGTGCATGATGATAAAAGCTATCTAAACGCGGGTAGTCGTCTTTATGTGAGTACCAGTAGCTATCTGGTCGCTGCCTTACCTCAGCTTGTCTGGCAAACGCCGCATCTACCCACCTGACGGCGTCATCAGACAAAGGGTTTTGCTGGTGGATTTTCATGATAACCCATGGCGTTAAGGCAAATTCAGGGAATCTGTTCATAAGCTCCCGGGCCTGGCTTTCATCACCACCGGTGTATTCGACCAGCCCCATTGCCACGAATCCATCTTCGCCAAGAACCAGGCCCTCAGAGTCGATTCTGCTGGCGTCATAGTTGCCATTCTGCCAGCCAGACAAATAGTATCCCTCAAAGCAGTAACCACACATGGCTATTCCTCCATATACGGGTGTGATTCATGGTGCTGAATGTAATAGGCCAGCATGTAGACGTTGTCATGATGGTAGTGAAGCCAATTGACAGGATATAAATCACCTTCGCGAAGAATGTAAGCATCAAACTCCGTTTCTTTCCCTAACAGTCTGGATGCCGCGCGGCCAAAGGCACGCCATTCAAGCTGAACCTGAATGAATTCTTCAGTAAATATCCCCTCCAGCCTTTCACCGATATTGACCATATCAAACTCATCAAGGTCGAACTCTTCGCTGCACATCAGCTGCTCTTTGTTTAAGAAAAGCGTGTAGGTACGCTCTTCTTCTGAGCCAGAAGGGAAGGTCAGCAGCAGTAAATCAGGTACCTCATCAATTTGCTTTTGTACCTGCTCGGAAGGGGTGCTGAGTAAGGGCCGTACTTTTTCACTTTCTGCTCTCGTTAATCTTCTTGGTCGCATTCTGATTTCTCTGCTTATTCGATATGCTTGACGGGATTTTCCGGCCATTTTAAAAGTTCGCGATCTTTTTTTATCCGGAACCTGCGATAGGGAAAATCAGAGTTCTTTGCAAGCTGTCCGACGAACTCTTTTTTTATCAAAGCTTTTTCTGACAACACTGCTTTTCCTTTTATCTTTTCTAGAGTTGCATCATCATATCTTGATGAAAATACTTCGCCAAAAGGTAACCACATCACTACGCGATAAGCTTCAAGGATCGCATCGCCCACGCACGCAATAGCAATTGTGGGTTTATCCATCGCCGCTTTATGCTTTCCAATTTTCCAATACCCGCGAGTGGCTTCATAAAGCTCGTATGGTTTGAGATTAGGTCGATAATTATCCTTTATATGCAGAAGTGTAATGCGTATACCTTGTGTCCTGGCAAAGCTCTGCAGTTCCTCCCATTCCACATATTTTGTGCCGAATCTGATGTCTAATTCTGACCATGACATTCGAGAATTTACTGAATCATTACCTTTCTTCATATTCGTGAGGTTGTCTTTACCAAAGGCATCAATTAACGCTGCCTCTACTGTGAAGGCTTCTTTAGGGTCACGAAGGTGATGCCTGATGATATGAATGAGTTCTTCTGGTTTCTTACCCGAATCTATCATCCGTTGAATATAGACTTCCTTCTCGCTAACGGGCTCTCTTTTCCCCAAAAAACTGAAATGTTCAGTGGGTCTCATATTGGTCCTATTATCAAATTTGGGGCCCGCCATGCCCACGTAAAAAATTTTATCATTCTGGTAGGGGTCGACGAGCGCATATACATATGAGCCAAGCTGATCTAGTTGAACCATTGGATTCTCCAAGTCTGGTATCCGAAGATACAAAGCAAAACAGCGCTTACCCAGTTCATGGATATGAACCAGAGTAAGAATCTTCGAATAACTATGAATTTGTAGTTGATGCTTTAAGAAGCAATTAAACTTCGATAAGACGAACAGTAAGGCAGCCAATATCCTTGGTGCCACAACAAGTTCATAACCGAAATAGGGTTGGATTTAATGCTGGTTTGTTCACAGCAGAATATGAGCATAGCGCAGCTTAATAGTAAAAACAGAAGTATTTTGTCCGGCTATAAAAAAGTTACAGGATGATTTTCTATCTAATTCAATAAGTTGCAGAGCCCCTAATTTTTTGCGCAATTTGCCAGTCTTTTTTTTAATGTAGGTCGTTCAATAAGAATGGCTTTCTGATGGGCGGGAGCAGTAATTTCACATCATTTTTTGATTCTGATGCCTGTTTTTTCAGGAATTCCAGTGTCTTTCCCACGTTATCTGCTGTTTCATTGGTCAGCCTGAGTTCGTCTGATAACGCATAGTTGAAACTGTCCCAGTGAATGGGGATGACGACGCTCGCCCCAAGCTCTTCCACATTTTTACGCCATAAAAGCTCAGCATAACTGGCACTATCATAAGGCGCAGGATTCAGAGGTCGTTTTTCAATCCAGGAGCTCAATACGCCAATGCCGAGAAATACGATATTTGGCTTCACAAAGTCGGGATATCGTTCCGGATAGCCGGCACTGGGAACCACAAGGATCCTGATATCCCCCCGCTCGAGGTAAAAACTGTATACCGGTCCATGATCGGCATAGTATTTACCATAGGTTGCCATCCTGTCGAGAAGGTGCTGCAGGCCCTGTAAAGCCCAAGGTTTTTTTCCATGTTCACCTGGCACAGCCCAGACCTTGAATCCGGCTGTTTCAATGGGGTCGTCAGTAAATGTCAGGCGTTTGAAACCCGGCCATAACTCATCGAATTTGTTATCAGACGAAAGACAATTTTTGATGACTTTATTATCGTCTTCACAGGTGGGCTCGGTATCACCTAGCACCGAGCAAATGGTTTGGGCCGTTGAGCAGGAGCCATAAACGGTGGCGTCTTTATAGGCCGATGCATCGAGCGCATGGTCATAATGCGAATGACTGACGAACAGTGAATCAATATCCCCGAAAGTCAGTCCGGCTTTTGCCAGCTCGCTTTCTACCTTGACGGGATCGGTCTTCATCCCCCCTGGCAAAAAAGCCATACGAGAGAACCCGGGCCGGGTAACAAAGCCATCGATCATGACGCCGTCATCATCGCCCTCTTTGCCAACGCCGAAGTACAAGGTACTGGTACCAAGAAATCGTGCATACACCTGACCGGTCAGATCCCCGTTGTAGGTCTTAACTTCCTCTTCGCTGTGGTATTGCGCGCAGCCTGATAGCGTCAGCAGTCCAAGGGCGGTAATAAGTGAGCGAAAGTGGTAGTGGGCCATGGTTATCCTTAACGCGGCGTGATGGAAATTTGAGCGATATGGCTAGTATGTCCAGAAAGTAGCGCGATGTGAAGAGCACGGTATGGTGATGACATGACCCATTAACCAGGACATCGCTATATGTTGTCGAAACCGGTACTGCCAACGCGAGATCCCGATGACGATCGCTACACGCCATGTCAGTCAGAACGCACACAGCCTCAAGCCCGTCAGCGGGTGTTACGCTACCTGCGTAATCTGGCGGCCATGCTGTCGAAGCGCGACGACGTGACAATCCGCCTGATCTCGGCAGGGAAACAAATTGCTGTGACAAATGGCAATGTCATTTGGATCCGCAATGGGGATTTCACTGACCCGACTTACCTGGCATTGGTGAAAGGGCTTATCGATCATGAAGCCGGCCATGTTCGCCATT
>Ga0208204_100204_pt1 | contig 20880 bp, 16 predicted proteins | sample DeeseametaMP2252_FD_184173 | JGI IMG/M metagenome (GOLD analysis project Ga0208204, IMG submission 184173) | Marine microbial communities from the Deep Pacific Ocean - MP2252 (SPAdes) | ecosystem: Environmental > Aquatic > Marine > Oceanic | place: West of El Salvador, Pacific Ocean | collected...
GTGACGGGTTTCAATCACTTCAAAACCCAGTAGTTGCAGCCAGTCTTTTACCCGGCCCGATGAAAAGAACCGGGCATCGTGTAGTAAATTCCCCCGTTTCAGCGGCAGATATTTACCAATACCGGTGAGACTAAAAGGATTAAACCCACTGATAATCACGTAGCCGTCTTGCGTTATACAACGGTCGACTTCGCGCAAGATTTGATGGGGGTCCTGACAGAAATCCAGTTCGTTGGCGAGCAGAAAACCGTCGATACTGTTTTCAACGTAAGGCAATTCAGAGGAAAGGCTAACAACAGACGCGTTATCTATCTTTTCTGGCGCCTGCCGAATGTGATGAGAAACACCGCATTTTGGTAATTCCACCGCACTGCTTAGCGCCCCTAATTTTACGAAGTGATAGCCAAACACCCGCGACGACAGGCTGTTGCTGACGGATTGCACTGCGTCGTGAATTGCTTCACCCGCAGGAAGTTCTGACCACGACAGTGGGTATCTGGGCGGTTTCGCCCGGTAAGCCAATTTCATTAAATTTCAGGCTGATCCAATTGGTTGCGTCGCTGCTATCAAGTTCTTATAGTATCGCATTAATCCCTTTTCACAAGCAGGTATCCCATGAACCGGACGTCTTCGACACTCCCTGACGGAATACACATCACTGCCATTCCCGCCTTCTCCGATAATTACATCTGGTGTCTTCATAACGATCACCATGCGGTAGTGGTTGATCCGGGTGACGCAGAGCCCGTTATGCAGTTTTGCCAACAGCATGAACTGGAACTCGCGGCGGTGTTAATTACTCACCACCATCACGATCATACAGGCGGCATTCCGCGCCTGGTCGCGGCCAATCCATCATTACCTGTCATTGGCCCCGCCAACGATCAAATTAGCGGCCTGACAAAACGGGTAGACGAAGGTGATGACGTGCACCTCAATGTGCTTGATTTAACGTTGGTGGTGGTTGAACTGCCTGGTCACACTCTCGATCATATTGGCTTTTATGGTCACGGCGTGCTGTTTTGTGGAGATACGTTATTTTCCGGCGGTTGCGGACGTTTATTTGAAGGTACACCCGCACAAATGTTGCACTCGCTGAATAAACTGAAGCGTCTGCCTGATGAAACTAAAGTGTATTGTGCACATGAGTACACCTTGTCTAATATGAAGTTTGCACTTACCGTTGAACCCAACAACACGGTATTGCAGGAACATGCGAACCTTGTGAGCAAACTTAGGTCTGAAGAGTGCATTACACTGCCTTCAACCATGCAGAAAGAAAAAGCCATCAATCCGTTTATGCGCAGTAATCAGCCTGATGTTGCCCATTCAGCGGCATCATTTAAAGGTGAACAACCAGCCGATGAAGTGGCCGTTTTTGCCGCAATTCGTAAGTGGAAAGATGAGTTTTAATGCATTCGGGGGCAGACACCGATACAATATCACGTTTTGAAGTTTAATCGCGGGGCAGTAAATTAATGAAATCAGTAAAGAGCCTTCTCGCCAGCATTACCCTGGTCAGCCTGCTAAGTGGTTGCCAGACGACAGACGAGCAGGCTATTGCCGATGAGCAAGCGGCAGAAATGAATGCCGCCAGCGATACCGATACCTGCGAGATTGGCCAAACGCCAATCGAAGATGCGGAAGACTGCGAAATTGCCAAAGAAGGCGTTATCGAAGTGGTTCACCCGGTAGAAGATGTAGACGAGACACTGGAAGAAGCAGTAGAACCTGAGGCTCCGGCGGAAGTGGTCATAGACGACGTGTGGACCCGCGTCGCGGCACAAATGGCATTTACTATTCCTGACGACCGTCGTCTCACCAGTCAACGTAATTGGTATTTAAAGCACCCTGAGTATATGGCCCGTGTGGTGAATCGCGCGCGTCCGTTTTTATATTACATTACCGAAGAAATTGAAAAGCGCGATATGCCTCTGGAAATTGTGCTGTTGCCGATTGTCGAAAGTGCCTTTGATCCTTTTGCCTACTCTCACGGTCGCGCAGCAGGTATGTGGCAGTTTATTCCCGGTACCGCTAAACGCTTTGGTATTCGTCAGACCTGGTGGTACGACGGCCGTCGTGACGTAGTAGCGTCCACCGCAGGCGCACTAGATTACCTTGCCTATTTAAATAAAATGTTCGACGGTGACTGGCTGCATGCCCTCGCCGCTTACAACTCGGGCGAAGGCCGTGTGCTTCGCGCTATTAAGCAAAATCGTAAAGCCGGCAAGCCAACCGATTTCTGGTCGCTGGATTTGCCCCGTGAAACTCGCGCTTATGTGCCCAAATTACTGGCCCTTGCCGACATCCTGAATAACCGTGATGAGTACAGTTTTGCCTGGCCCACCATTGATAACGTGGAAGTGATTAAACTGGTCGATATCGGTTCCCAGGTCGACCTGGCATTCGCTGCCGAATTGGCAGATATGGATTTAGAAGATTTACATGCGCTGAATCCTGGCTTCAACCGTTGGGCCACCGATCCTGATGGTCCGCACCAGCTTGTATTGCCAATAGAAAAAGCTGACAGTTTTGCACAAGAGTTGGCCGCTATCGACCGTCACGACCGTCTTAACTGGGCCCGTCATAAAGTAAAAAGTGGCGACAGCCTATTGAAACTGGCCAAGCAATATCACACCACCGCCGACATCATCAAAAAAGTGAATGGTCTGTCTGGCAACATGATTCGCGTGGGTGATTTTGTGATGATCCCGGTGGCACTTAAAGAGCTTGATGCCTATTCACTCTCAAAAGACCAACGCCTGGCTTCACTGCAAAGCCGTGCCCAATCTTCGACGAAGGTAACGCACACAGTGAAATCTGGCGATACCTTCTGGGATTTGTCCCGTAAATATAAGGTGAGCACACGTGATTTGGCGAAGTGGAACGGCATGGCACCGGGTGATACGCTGCGTCCGGGTAAAACGTTAGTTATCTGGCAAGGTGGTGATAAACCGAAAGCAGATGCTTCCGCCATCATGCGTTCTCTGACTTACACGGTTAAACCGGGAGACAGTCTTTCCCGTATCGCTAGTAAGTTTAATGTAAAAGTGTCAGACATCACCACCTGGAATAGCCTGAGCAAGAAGCGATACCTTCAGCCGGGTCAGAAGCTGAAACTCCACGTGGATGTAACGAGACTCAAAAATGTAGGATAAACCAACCATGTTAAGAGTTAACTGGGCAAACTTACGGAAAAGTCATGAAACACCCTGGTTAATTCTTGACCTTGTCATGCTGGGATTATTATTGATAAATCTGGCCTGGCTGTTGTTCGATGCCATGTACGGAACCGGGCTGGTGCATGACCAGCTCGAGTCATGGTTTCCCGGTGTTACCGCCGCCTACGACCCCATTCACAAGAACTTTATTCTTGTCGACCTCACCTTCATTATCATTTTCTTTGTTGAATTCTGTTTTCGCTGGGTCGTGTCAGTGGTGCGCAAAGAACATCTGCGCTGGTACTTTTTCCCGTTTCTGCACTGGTACGATATTGTCGGTTTGATCCCCCTGGGTGCGACTCGTATATTCCGTTTTCTGCGCATTTTCTCCATCTTGCATCGCATGCATAAACAGCACATCATCGATTTGAACCGAACCGCCGTTTTTCGGTTCTTTCGCTTTTACTATGACGTGCTGGTAGAAGAACTGTCTGATCGCATTGTGGTGAAAATACTGAGCGATGCGCAAAAAGACATTTCAGCTGGCTCGCCGCTGGTTGATGATATAACCCGACAAGTGCTGGCGCCACGCCGCCCTATTCTCACCCAATGGCTGGCCGGGGTGTTAAATCATTTCGGCGACGCCATCAGCCACGGCCACTACGGCGAAGTCATCCGCGAGCATGTACGCAAATCCGTAGGCAAAGCGGTAAAGAGTAACGATCAGGTTTCCACCCTCCACTATATTCCTGTGGTTGGAAAAACCATTGAAAACACACTGGAATCCGCCGTTACTGATATTGTTACCGCCTCGGTGATTAACCTGCTTTCAGACCTCGATGCCAAGCAAATCGACCATTTTGTCGATGCCGGTTTACACGACTACACGCCAGTGGCTGACGACCTCGATAAAGAAGTCTTAAATGTGATTAATGAATGTCTGGAACTGGTAAAAGCCCACGTGGCGCAGCAGCGCTGGAAAGACGAACTCGCTAATCAAAACAAACCCGTTCCAGAAGCCGGCGTGAAAAACACGACACCCGGTCCGTTGGAGTGAATCGTACGCTTAACTGGCAATGATCGCTGAAAACAAAAAGAGGTGCTGATCAGCACCTCTTTTTTTATTCGCTAAATTTTGAGAAAGCTTAGCCTTTTCGCCAGATTGTCCCGTTTGGGCCATCCTCAAGCACCACGTTCATGGCGGCCAGTGCATCACGGGCGGCATCCGCTGCTGGCCAGTCTTTTGCTGCACGAGCGTCGTTACGTTGCTTGATCAGCGCTTCAATTTCAGCACTTTCATCGTCGTTACTGCCACCTTGCAACCAGGCTTCAGGATCCGCTTGCAGAATACCGACAATGCCACCAATGCCTTTCAGTACTGCTGCCAGCTTACCGGCTTCCTCTGCGTTGCCTTTTTGCTTGTTAAGCTCACGGGCAATGTCGAACAACACGGAAATCGCTTCCGGCACGTTCAGATCGTCATTCATGGCCGATTCAAACCGTTCCAGATAACCGCCGTGGGATAAATCCGTTGCAGAATTCACATCTACGCCGCGCAGTGACGTGTACAAACGCTCAAGACCGGCTTTCGCCTGGGTGATGTTATCCAGTGAATAGCTTAACTGGCTGCGATAGTGCGCCGACATCAGGAAGAAACGCAGCGATTCTGCATCATGCTCCTTAAGCACGTCTCGCAGGGTAAAGAAATTGCCCAGCGACTTGGACATCTTCTCGTTATCCACCTGCACCATGCCGGTGTGCATCCAGGTATTCACGTAGGTTGTATCGTACGCGCAGCAGGATTGCGCCACTTCGTTTTCGTGGTGCGGGAAGGTCAGGTCAGAACCGCCACCGTGAATGTCAAAGTGCGCGCCGAGGTGTTTGTGGTTCATGGCCGAACATTCGATGTGCCAGCCGGGACGGCCGTCACCCCACGGCGACTCCCAGTAAGGTTCGCCGACTTTCGCCTGTTTCCACAGCACGAAGTCCAGTGGATCATCTTTGCCTGCTGCCACTTCTACCCGGGCACCAGCCTTCAGCTGCTCCAGATTCTGGCGGCTGAGTTTGCCGTAGTCGCCAAATTTACTTACATCAAACAGCACGTCGCCGCTTTCTGCCACATAGGCGTAGCCTTTATCCAGCAGCTTTTGAATGATATCGATAATTTCGGCCATATGTGTAGTCACGCGCGGCTCGATGTCCGGCTCTAGCAAATTAATGGCCGCGAAATCTTCGTGCATCATCGCAATAGTGCGGGCGGTCAGTTCGTCAGTGGTTTCACCGTTCTCATTGGCCCGGGCGATGATTTTATCATCTACGTCTGTGATATTACGCACATAGTTCACGTCGTAGCCCTTGTGACGCAGATAACGCACCAGAATATCAAAACTCAGGTACGTACGGGCATGGCCCATGTGGCTGAGGTCGTACACCGTGATACCACACACATATAACCCCACGCATCCTTCCTTCAACGGAACAAATGGTGCTTTTTCCCGGGTCAGTGTGTTGTATAGGTGTAGCATAGGTATCCTCAATTTTTTACATGGAATCAATTCGGGGCGAAAGTGTAGCACTACCGATAGCGGTCGCACAGGTTTTGCCGCCTTTTATCAGTGAATAATTTATCTCCCGCAGGAAATCGGCTACCATTAGCCCACTTTAAATGCCTGGGACACAGATAAGGGGCGAATCATGGTTACTTTAAAAACCAATCACGGTGATATCACCATCGAATTATTTGCAGACAAAGCGCCTGCAACGGTAGAAAACTTCCTTAACTACGTGAAAGAAGGTTTCTATGACAACACGATTTTTCACCGCGTAATCAATGGTTTCATGATCCAGGGCGGCGGTTTTACGCCTGACATGGATCAAAAAGCCACTAACGCGCCAATCGCTAACGAAGCGAATAACGGTGTTGCCAACGAAAAAGGCACTATCGCGATGGCACGTACTAACGATCCGCATTCAGCGACAGGTCAGTTTTTCATTAACGTGAACGACAATGACTTCCTAAACCACACCAGCGAATCAGTAAACGGCTGGGGCTACTGTGCATTCGGTAAAGTAACCGACGGCATGGACGTGGTTGAGAAAATCAAAGCCGTTAAAACCGGTACCAATGGTTTCCACCAAGATGTACCGGTAGAGCCGGTGATCATCGAATCTGCTGTTATTACAGAGTAATCCTGAGCAGTTTTGAAATCAGAGGCAGCGCCCTGCTGCCTCATATATTCTGATGTAGTCGCATGCCATTTACTTATTTCATTGCTGATATTCATTTAAGCGAAGACCGTCCTGATATTACCGACTGTCTGCTTTCCTTTCTTAAAGACGAAGCGCCACAGGCTGAAGCCCTCTATGTTCTAGGCGACCTTTTTGAATACTGGATTGGCGATGATAATAAAACGCCTTTTAACGACAAAATCGCTGCAGCGTTCAAAGCACTCAGTTTAAACACCCCCGTGTTCTTTATTCATGGTAACCGAGATTTCGCCATTCGTGATGGCTGGGCACAACAAGCCGGTATGACGTTGCTGCCAGAGCAGGCGGTTATCGACTTGTATGGTAATCCAACATTAATCAGTCATGGCGACGAACTGTGCACCATGGATGTGGCGTATCAGAAATTTCGCAAGAAAAGCCGTGGTTGGTGGTGGCCGCGTTTAATGCTTGCCCTTCCCCTTTCTTACCGCCGTAAAGTGGCTGAGAACGGCCGTAAAAAAAGTAAAATGAACCAGAGCGGCCTGACGGCTGAAATCATGGACGTCACTCCGGAAGAAGTGGTAAAAGCCATGGAAAAATTCAACGTGCAGCGGTTCATTCATGGCCATACACACCGCCCCAACATTCATTCACTCGAAGCGAATGGTAAACCCGCAACCCGCATCGTGTTGGGTGACTGGTATGATCAAGGCTCAGTTTTAAAGGTCAGTACTGACGAAATTAGCCTCGAAAATAGAAAGTTCAGTCAGTAATACTCCTCTAGCATTTCGATAGAAGCTCCGACGAGAAAAACGGCTTCACCTCAACCACATAATCGTTATGTTATAACATTTTCAACGACTTAGCTCAGCGTTACCCCGTCACAGAAACGTCACACATTGCCATAAATCCTTCATGCAGCATTAACGGTTACGTCATAAATCATCCCTAGGCTATCTTGCGACCCAGGATAGGGATGTCCTCCACTGACCAAGGGTGATCTCGGCTACACATCGTCGTCACACCCTTTCCCCTGTTCCTGATGGCAAACGGCCTACAGCGCCGATAACGAAAACATAAATTAGGAATGTCACAATGAAACTTAACTGGAAAGCTTCTGTCAGCGCGCTTGCTCTGGCAGTGTCGTCTGGTTTGCAGGCCGACGTACTTCCAGCCTATCAGGCGGAAAGCGCATGGTTCACAGATGCACAGACAAAAATCGCAGAAAAGCTGGAAACCAATAATAATTTCCGTGCTAAAAACGTCATCCTGTTCGTTGGTGATGGCATGGGGATCTCAACCCTCACTGCATCGCGCATTCGTAAAGGTCAGCTCGCCGGTGAAATGGGTGAAGAAGGATATCTGGCTTGGGAACGCTTTCCAGGAACTGCACTTGTAAAAACCTACAACGTAGACGCGCAAACACCTGATTCAGCCGGTACCATGACCGCCATGATGTCGGGCCTGAAAACCGATGTTGGCGTAATTGGTGTGAACGAAGACATTGTGCGCGGCGACTGTTCAACGGTTGCTGGCAACGAAGCCGTAACTGCACTGGAACTGGCAGAAATTAAAGGTCTGTCAACGGGTGTGGTTTCAACAGCACGCATCACTCACGCTACCCCAGCGGCCACGTACGCTAAATCTGCAGACCGTAACTGGGAAGACGATGGCGATATGCCAGAAGAAGCCCTTACTGCGGGTTGTACCGATATCGCTGACCAGCTGGTTCACTTCGAAGAGAACTTGGAAAGCCGCTTCACAGGTATCGATGTAAACGGTATTGACGTGGTCATGGGCGGCGGTCGTCGTTCATTCCTGCCTAAAGATGCAGCATTTAACAGCACAGATGCAGTTAGCGAAGTGGAAGGTGACCGTAACGATTCACGGGATCTCACCGCGGAATGGCAAGAAATGTACAGCGATGGCGTTTACATCACTGACCAGGCAGGCTTCGATGGCGTCGATGCGGCTGCCACAACACGCCTGTTCGGCTTGTTCAACGAATCTCACATGCAGTACGAAGCAGACCGCGCTAACGATGTTGCCGGTGAACCTTCTGTTGCCGAAATGACCACCAAAGCAATTGATATTCTGGACAATAACGACAAAGGTTTTTTCCTGATGGTTGAATCTGGTCGTATTGACCACGCGCACCATGCCGGTAACGCTTCAGGCGCACTGTCTGAAACACTGGCACTGGAAGCGGCTATCGAAGCTGCTGTTGCAAACACAGATCCATCTGAAACCCTGATCCTGGTTACGGCTGACCACGGTCACGTATTTACCATCGCTGGGTATCCGAAGCGCGGTAATCCAATTCTGGGCAAAGTAGTTAACGTGGGTGCTGACGAACCCGCCACCGCTGCCGACGATATGCCGTATACCACCGTTGGTTACATGAACGGCTACGGCTTTAACGACCTGGGCACTGAAACCGACTCTGATGCGATTTACAGCGAAGAAGTGAACGCAGGCCGTATGGACATCACCGCAGTAGACACCACCACGCCTGGCTATCACCAGGAAGCGCTGATCCCACTGACATCAGAAACCCACTCTGGTGAAGACATTTCACTGCACGGCACCGGCCCTGGCAGCCAGTTAATTCAGGGTGTTATTGAACAGTCTGTTGTTTTCCACCTGATTAACCAGTCTCTTGGTCTGCTTGAAGAATAAGAAGAGGACATCATGAAAGCATTTAAATATAGCGTATTAGCTTTGGCCATGGCTGGCCTGACCGCATGTTCTCTGGACGGCGACGACGGTGCTGACGGTACCGATGGCAACAACGGCCTGAACAGCCTGACAGTACAAACTGAACTGGCAACTGGCGATGCAAACTGCCCTAACAGTGGCGTGCGTTTCGACAGCGGTCTGGACAGCAATGCTGACGGCGCACTGGGTGAAGACGAAATCACAGACACCAGCTATGTATGTGTACAGGCAAATACCCAGGTCGATAATTCTGAACTGCTGACCAGCCTGAACAACGACTACTTCGTTGCCGGTCAGGCAGAAGTAGAAGCAAACAAAAATGTGTGGCTGCAGGCTACCGGCACCTCTTCTACCGAAAGTACCCGTAACCTTACCAGCAACACCACGGTTACTAAGCACGAATCTCTGGAAGCCGCGGTTGCCCAGTTAAACGGTAAAGCGAAGAACGTGATTCTGTTCGTTGGCGACGGCATGGGTGTATCTACTGTGACTGCTGCACGTATTCTGGAAGGCCAGATGAACGGTGACAGCGGTGAAGAGAACCAATTGAGCTTTGACCGCTTCCCGTTCGCTGGTTTGTCTAAAACCTATAACGTTGATGCGCAAACACCAGATTCTGCCGGCACCATGTCGGCAATGATGAGCGGTGTGAAAACTGACGTGGGTGTTATCGGGGTAAGCGAAGATGTGGTGCGTGGCGATTGCAGCACGGTTGCCGGTACTGAACTGGTAACCGCATTGGAACTGGCTGAACTGGCCGGTAAATCTACCGGTATCGTGTCAACGGCACGTATTACCCACGCGACACCTGCAGCGACTTACGCCAAATCGGCTGATCGCAACTGGGAAGACGATGGCGATATGCCAGCAGAAGCCATTGAAGCAGGCTGTTCCGACATTGCTTCACAGCTGGTTGGTTTTGAAGCCGCCACTGAAGCCCGTTTCGGTGCAGACATCGACGGTATCGAAGTGGTAATGGGCGGTGGACGTCGTTCATTCCTGCCTCGTGACGAAGCGTTTAACAGCCCTGATGCAGTAAGCTCTGTAGAAGGTGATCGTACTGATGGCCGTGACTTAACGGCAGAATGGGCGACGCAATATCCAAACGGTGTGTACATTTACGATCAAGCTGGCTTCGATGGTCTTGATACTGAAACCACTGAGCGCGTGTTTGCCCTGTTCAATGAATCACACATGCAGTACGAAGCCGACCGCGCTAACGATGTAGCCGGTGAACCTTCAATTGCAGAAATGACCGAGACCGCCATTAACGTTCTGAACAACAACAATGACGGTTTCTTCCTGATGGTTGAGTCGGGCCGTATCGACCACGGTCACCACGCGGGCAGCGCCTACAATGCGCTGACTGATACTGTCGCGCTGGCCGAAGCCGTAGCAGTTGCTGACGAGTTAACCAATGACGATGACACGCTGATCATCGTGACAGCCGACCACGGCCACGTGTTCACCATTGCCGGTTATCCGAAGCGTGGTAACCCAATTCTGGGCAAAGTGGTTAACGTGGGTGCGGAAGAAGCGGCCACAGCGGCTGACGGCATGCCATATACCACCGTGGGCTACATGAACGGTAATGGTTTCCGTAACCTCGGCGCAGAAACTGATGCTGATGAAGGCTACAACTATGATTTGGCTGCTGGTCGTCAAGACATCACCGATGTCGATACCACAACACCAGGTTACCACCAGGAAGCATTAGTGCCACTGTCGTCAGAAACTCACTCGGGTGAAGACGTTGGCATTTATGCAAAAGGTCCGGGTGCCTTCCTGATCAACAGCACCAACGAGCAAAGCGTTATCTTCCACGTGATGGACTTTGCCGCTGACCTAACCGAACAGGCTAATTCAGCCGTTGAGTAACGCGTTCGACACGTTTTTAAAATAAAATTATGGGATGCCTGCGGGCATCCCTTTCAGGTTATGACTATGAAGAAAATTGTACTCACTTTAAGCAGCTTGCTACTTTCGGCTTCCGCTTTTGCTACCGGCGATTCCACCAGCGCCCAACAATGTGACGCACAGAAAAACTGGGCACACGCTGAATACACCTTCACTGAGAAACACGGTGAAAAACAAAGTCAAAAACACCTGGGTTTGTGGCGTAAACCCAACGTAGTGGCCCACGAATATCCGGCCAACAACATTACCCAAATGTGGGAACATGTGCATGAGCGAGTGAAAGCCACCCGTTTTTTCGATAGCCATGCCCGTGCCATTGAATATCAACCAGGCGAAGCCATTCACGGCCGGGTAGATAGCGATTGGGAATACCGCAATCAACTGATCAAAGATGCCTTTATAAGCCAGTTGACGAAGGTGAGCTCTCGCGGCGAAGGTTGCGCCCAGGAAGACCGTTATCATCTGGAAAAAGACAATGAAACCATTGACCTTGTCTGGATGCCTGCGCAGGATTTACTGGTCTCGTTTAGTGTAAAACGTGGTGATAAGGAAATACGCTGGCAGCAGGATGCCGTCAATCATGATGAGCAGGCCATTAAAGCGTTCTTTGCCAAACGATCAGAATTTCAGACCACGGATTTTGCCGACATCGGCGACGATCATACCGACCCATTTCTCACTAACATGGTTCACCAGGGCTTCATTGAAGCGGGTGCCAGCGGCTTCTATGATGCCAACGGTAATGCCATTGGTGAACATCATCATTGATCTCTGTCGCAAAATTCGCCTCAATGTAAAATTTTGTGCTATAAAAGAAGGGATTTAATTTTCATCAAGGATGGTGAAGAATGTCCACTTTCTTCTTTCACGATGCCAATTTTCTGTTTAGTGCAGCGGTTGGCATAGTCATACTTTTCTTTATTATTGAATGCCTTGGCATGTTGCTGGGCACCAGTTTGTTGGGTCTGTTCGACGACTTACCAGACATAGACGGCAGTACAGATACCGTAACCGGCTTGTCCAGCATTACCAGTTGGCTCTCACTCGACCGCCTGCCCGTGATGATCTGGTTTATCCTGTTGTTAACGTTATTCGGATTAACCGGCTATCTGTTGAATCTGACCTATTCCAGCTTTTTCAGCGGACGCTATTTATCTGCACTTGTTGGCGTGCCCATTGCCATGTTCATCGCCCTGCCCCTTACCGGTCGATTCGGTGGCGCGCTGGCACGTTTGCTGCCGAAAAACGAATCATCCGCAATGGATACCGATTCCTTTGTTGGCACCGTGGCGGAAATTACCATTGGCGTTGCTCGCACAGGCAGCCCGGCAGAAGCCAAATTTCCTGACAGGTATGGCCAGGTTCACTATGTACTTGTTGAACCATTCGAAACAGAAGACACCTTCACCCGGGGAGAGAAAATCATTCTGGTGAAGAAAAATCCGCAAAGCTGGTTGGCTACAAGGTATCGCTAGCCCGGCTTTAAGGGAACATAAACGACGGAAACAGTAGTAACAAAGGAAGCAGTAACCATGGAAACATACTCATCGAATAATCTGCCGGAAATCCTGATCCTGGCATTGATTGTCATCATCGCCCTGCTCGCTATCGGGCTAATATTCGCCAAACTGTATAAACGCGCCACTAAGGAAACCGCGTTCGTGCGTACCGGTCTGGGTGGCGAAAAAGTGATTAAAGACGGTGGTGCTATCGTGCTGCCAGTGGTGCATGAAATCATCCCGGTGAACATGAACACGCTGCGTATTGAGGTAGAGAAAACCCAGAAAGATGCGCTGATCACCAAAGATCGCATGCGGGTTGACGTAAAAGCCGATTTCTATCTTCGCGTCGCCCCTAACGCCAGTGGTATTTCCATGGCTGCACAAACACTCGGCACACGTACCACCCGCGCCGAGGAAGTGAAAAAGCTCATGGAATCCAAGTTACAGTTGGCATTTTAAAGTGACTTTTACAGTTGGATAGTGGCGAATATTAAGAATATGACTAATACTGAAATCTAGCAGAGGACAAGTGCGATGATTTCATGCGAGCAGAAAGTTGCGAAATAAAGTCTATAAAGGTATTAGCTAATCCGAAACTAACTCAGAAGATAAACACTGATAGTGCTGAGTGTGAGTTGGCGATACAAACAAGCAACGCTGAGAAGAAAGATCTCTGCATTATTGTGCTATCAAATGGACTCCCCCTAGAACCGCACAATCAGTACCTTCATTACAAATTAAAAGAAGGTGCCGAAACTACCTCACCTTCAGCCCATGCATTATTATCGTTCCAGCGCTTCCTTACCGAGAGGAATCAAACTTATCAATCTCTCACAGAAGATCCGAAAGAAGGTGTCGTCTTTGCTTACGCTGACTATCTTATTGATAATTCAAAACAAATTTGCAAGTCAACAGGTGTTATTTTAAAAAATAAACATGGCTATTCAGAATCAACTGCTCGTGCATATCTCAACGTCGTTATCGATTTTTATAAATGGCTTCATAGAAGCGGCCTCTTCTTTATAACTTCAGAAAAGCAACCTTTTAAAGTCAGGGTAATCACTAAGCGTTTAGCAAGAGGAATAGATCAAGACCAAGTGCTCGGCCACATTAACAGTAGGAATAGATTTTTCCAGATTGAAACCACTGATTTAATGAAGCGGTTTGGCAATGTCCAAAGCACACCTGCTTACAAAAAGCTAAAACCGATGACGGATGAAGATAAAGAAATATTTATTAACCATATTAAATCCTGGTCTAAACGTGGACAGAGCAAGACACACTCATTAATGTTTCGATTAGCTATAGAAACAGGATTACGTGCAGAAGAATTAATTACATTTCCCTGTGCAGGAATCCATCATCCTACCAGTGAAGCAGAGGATATCAATTTCACTATTGGCCCCTTTAACGGCTGTCAAACTAAGTTTAACAAGGTACGTACGATAAGAGTTCCATATGAATTGATGCTTGAGCTAAATGCATATCTGCATAGCCAGGATAGAAAAGCACTACTAAATAAGCGCATCGAACGTCTTGTAGAAGAACATCGACAAGAGACCCAAGTTAGAAAGAAATTACACATCACGATTGGCGAGGAAGAATCCACTTTCCAAACTGAAGAATTTAACAAGGCAAATCACGAGAAAGTACCGTATTTATTCGTCAACGCCAATGGCTTTAAATTTGAAAAAAATACTCTCCAATCAAAGCTAAGTAAAGCACGCAAAAAGATCAAAGAAATACATCCCCATTGGTACTACCGAATGCAAGACTTACGATCGACTTTTGCGACTCATTGGCTATTAAAAGAAGCCGAAACAAGAACGATGATATTTGACTTGTTAATAAGTGAGTTAGCTGACCTGATGGGTCATAACAGCACTTATACAACTCAAAAGTACATCAACTTTATGAACAGTGTTGCTGCTAAACTAGAATTTGCAAGCAGAAAAAACCAAGAAACGCAAAGGGCCTTAAAAACTAAACGGAAAGGCAATTCACATGGCTAAACTCAGAAAAAGCCCTTTAAGCTCTGAGGTTTTAAAAGATAACCCAATTGTTACAAGGCAACGCAAAGCAGTTGGAATTGGCTTACTTAAACAAAAAGCCATGCTAATCGACAAAACAATCGTCGTGTTTGATTTTTCCTCGTTATTAAACAATTGCGAACTTCGCCGTATACATGTTGTACGAATCGCAAAGAAACTGCGAGAAAGATTACAAGACCGAGCATCCGTGAATTCGGAATATAGTTGCCACATTGACTTTTTAAAGTATTGCCGTCACTGCGAAGAAATGAACGTAGACCCTTTTACTGAAAGAGGCTTTCTTAATTATGTAGGAAAAAATGGTGAGCTTCAGAAACGAATGATGAGCGCTAGTAAACCATTGCCTTTTACCTATCTTTATAGCCAAGGAGACCCAATTGGCATCAGAGAAAATTCTGCTGCAATAGCTAAAGTAAACATTACATCCATCCTCAAACGAGCTGAGGTTAATGTTGAAGAATGGATGCGCGACGTGCCTGCCTTTTGTAGTAGCACACAATCGACGCGCTCATATTCCCAAAAAGAGTACAGCACTCTATTGCGCCGTTTGCATTTACTGTTTTTCTCTATTAGTAGCCAGTTAATCGAGGCCAAAGAACAAGGAAAAGAGTTGGAAGCGATAGAAGCTGTTTTCGACGAATTAGACGAGGGGCGAGTAGAGACTTTAGGACTAAACAATACGAAACCAAAGTGTGGAGAGCTAAACACAACATCTCCTTTTAACGTCGCTATAGCCGCCGCATACTATTTGTTTTGCCACTACACTAACCTTAACACCTCATCTGTTTTATCTGTATGCCATCCCATACAGGAAAAGGAGCATAAGAAGGCGAACAGAGCAACAAAATATGTTTCCGTAACGGCATGGAAAGGACGAGCTAATAAAACTGTTCAGAGCGTCTTCGCAGAAACCGAAGCTAGCGGCACAGATGATACCGTTCAAGAAGGTGAAATCCCTCTGGAGATCGAAAAGCGAGATGGTCTGACCTTCATACGAGCATTAACTCGATTGTCGCGAGTTTTCAATCCTCATTTTAATGATGAACACGCTCCGTTATTCTATGCTTTAAATTTCGAAGGCAAACTAGCGCCTCTGACAACCCATCATCTCTCAATGTTCCGTGGATTACTGTCTTGCTATATTGACAATCGAGCCGTCCACGCTTCTTACCTCATTAGTCAATTTTACAAGGTTGTCGACGAGAAAACCCTTGAAACAGTTAGTGTCACCAAAGCCGAGCGGACTGTAAGAAAGGAAGTAATAAATTTAGTACCGAATACCATAAAAAAATGGGCTATTCCAGCTGCATACGCTGCACTGAGGTCATTGACTGATATTCCATTAAAAAATATTTTTATGCCTTTAAGTTACTCAAACGTTGATGTACGAGGTTATGTCACCGTATCGTTTTCCTACCGGAACGGTAGCTCTGGTTATTTCGCGATAGAGGAGCGTTTTGTGAGCTTTCTGCAACGCCTCGAAGCTTACTCCCTGATCTACAACCACATTGAAAAAAGCAGGTTTCATCCTAACCACATCCCTACCCCTTACTTGCTGCCTCTCGGAGGCATCGGTAATGGGTATCAGTGGGACGGACTTGAGCTACCTATTGCTCATTACTTAAGAAAAATTGGTATTTACTCAGGCGATTATTTACTTGATGTAAGCTCACAACGCATACGAGCAACTGGCTCTAACAATCATTTTGATCCTCAAAGCAATGGGTTATCAGTCGCTACATCCCTACTTGAACACAGTTTGAATACGCTTCATGACCATTATATTGAAGGGAATGTTACACAAAACCAGGTTATAGCTAGTCAAGCTATTGAAGCATTGTATGAGTACAATCATAGCGGGTCGATTGAAGTCGCTAAAGAGAGAGTAAAGCTCAATCGTAGTATAGAAGTGTTGGAATATGATGAATGGAAAGCATTAAGGCTACCGACCAATCCTAACGGTTTTTTTTGCGATGGTGAACCTGATGGAACTGCAAAGTTCGAGCATCGAGCATCACAGAAACGAGCACAAAAAATGTTTGGAAAGAGTTCTAAATTAACGTGCTTTCAATATGACGAATGCATAAATTGTCAAAGTGCTAAGCTAGTAAACGATGTTAATAACGCTTACAAGTTGCTTTCATTCATTGAGCTACTTGAGGATTCAGTAGATCTTTTGCCTGAACGACAGCAGGAGCTTTCTGGCAGAGCTGACTCATTGATGGTACTGGCAGAATCAAACTTATCACTGGAGGTTTTGGAGCAAGCAGAAAGTAAACTTATAAATGAGGGACGCTACCCACTGCATAATCAAGAGTTTCTAGCCTCTATGATAGGAAACTTCACTCATGCTTGAGCTGAGAGATAGCGTTAAAAATGTAGACTTTTTCAAGCACAATAAGATTGACGATGCCGCTAATCATTATCGCGATGTGATATTACCCTTGCTGCAAAAAGGTGACTGGGACAGAGTACAGAAGCTGGAGGTCGTCAGGCTACCAAACGGTGAGAGTATTGTTTTTGGTAGTGACAACTGGAACATGTCAACGCTGGAACCAGAAGCACCAAGCCTTGTATTTACCTATAAGGGTCAGAAATTATCCTACCGCCTTGTCAATGAGCTAAAAGCGTTAGTTTTAGCTAGGATGTTTACAGGCTCGCGTACGATAAAGTTGGAAAGCATAATATCAGATCAGCGAAGGCTAAAAAATATAATCCTCTGCTTGATGGAAGCAGGGGTCAACAGTTTTTCGCAATTGAGCGATGCTAAGTACAAGCAGATTGCTCAGTCAAACCCTTTAGTTTTTAATAAAGAAGACATCACACGTTCAATTAACTTGCTTATTAATTATTACGACGCGCTCCCATTCGAGATTAAAATTACAAAACAGTCACAGAAAAAAGTTGGCATCAAGGAAAAAAAGAGAGAGCAACATCTCGCCATACCGCCGAGAATATACAGTGCTTTAATGACAAACTTTTCTAATGACGTCAGCGTCTTATTGGGCCACTTATTGCAGTTGGAAACTGAAATAAATCGCATGTTTAAGATTGAACAAAACTTCAAAGAATATTTATTTGAAAGGCTGCGAAAAGGCGAAAAAACAAACCCTTTCGACCCAAACCCTAACAAAAGTGATGCCCAATTTAGAAAGATTGTTTCTGAATTCGAAAATGCAGGCCTCACCCTAGTCGATAATTTTAAAGAAGAAAAAAAATCACCAGGCCGTTGGATGGAGGTAATGAATACACTAGCACCTATACTAGCGAAAAGTATCGCAAGTTATTCTAAACATTCCTCGAATTTTAAATTTAAACCGTTTCAAGTTGGAGAGCGTTGCTTTAAAACAATAGGTGAATTTAAAACATTCTTGATTGAATTAGACTTTAAATCCAAGTCGCTCTGTTTGTTGTTAAGTGGTATGCGGATTGATGAATTGCACTCAATGCACCCTGATTACGGGGCGCAGAGCTATGATCACAACGGACAAACTATTCACTTGTTTACAACTAGACAATCGAAAATTACTAAAGGTACTCAGACTGAAGAGGATATGTTCGTAACAAATCAAATGGGTCACGATGCTTTTCGCGTTTTGACTACTATACACCGCCCATATCTACAAAAAATCGCCGACAGCAAAGGTCGAGTATTCGCATCAATTCGTACAACAAACTGGCCCTTTACAAAAACAAAAAGATGCTGGGCTAACGACTTGATTACAAATGTTAACAAATGGATTGGCAAACACGTAGGTAACGCGTTGACTCATGATGATGCAAGTTTTTTGCGTACGTCAAACCCCAAAAACTCCGGAATAGAGGTAGGCGCTACATTTTTATACGAGAACCATCAAACACGCCGCTCATTGGCATTTTATACCATTGGACTTGAATTGATGGCTTTTCCTCAGCTTAAGAAACAGTTATCACACCTTAGCTCAGCAATGACAAGGCATTACGCTAATAACGCGACATATTGGGGCAAACTTCGATCCGAAATTCATCGCGAACGAGTTCTACAACGATCAACGCTTCTGGCTAGTGTATACAAACGGTTAGCAGCGAATGGAACTATCGCGGGCGGTAAAGGAAAGGTTTTGAAAAAGCTTGCTGGTAATAAGAATTTTTTCGAAAAAGGGCTAGACGACCGAAGACTCGACCCAAGCTACTGGGCCAAATTAATCGAAGCGGGTAAAGAGCATATACACGCGATAGCACCAGGTATTTACTGCACTAATTCTCAATGCGATATGCGTATAAATATAGCTTTGGACGAGTGTGTTGACTGTGAATTTGACTTGATTATGGATGGTATGTACGCCGAGGGTAGAAGAGTTGCCGCACACAGGAATCTCTTACTATTAGATGAAATGGACGATTTAAATCCGAGTGTTGCATCACAGCTAGTTTTACAAATAAAAAGTTGTGAGAAAATCTTGAATGATTTGAAAATAGCACATACCCCAATCTCTATATCAAGACGTGTTTCAGAGATGCTTATCGATATTGTTACTACTTAGCGGAGTATAGTATGTCATTACGTAAGATGAATAAACAAAAAACAAATCAATCTCTTAGAGAAGCGATTGAGCGTATAATAGCTAAACAACCTCAGTCAAAAAAGCTGCAAAAAAAACTAAAAGAAGGAAAGCTGAAATTAAACAAGACAAATGTTGAGATTGAGGCAGACAGAGGGTATGGTGTAATTAAATATCATTCTGACGTAGAACAATTAATCGATAAGTTAAATAATCCACCTCCCATGTTTACTGACCAATCATCAGTAGTTCAACAAAAACTTGAAGAAAATTTTAATAAACAAAAGCTATCTCTTAAGAAAACTGAGACTGAACTAGCAGAGAAAATTTCTGAGATTAAATTGTTAGAGAGCGTGAATAAACGCTTACATGCACATTGTCGTGAATTGACTAGTGCTTTGTTTGAACTTGTTCCGCAAGATCAGCGTGAAAAGCTATTCGATGAGATCGTTCAAATAAGTTCTAGCGAATTTCCCCTGCCTTCTAATGTAAAGTAAAGCACACTGCGTTAATGTAAATTTTTTAGAAAAACCATTTTTATGAAAAATTGAATTAATAAAGTGAAGTCATAGCGAAATCCATAAATTTTGTACCTCTCTCATCCGTAAGATAATGGTACTCCTTTCAATCGTATCTCGCTCCATGAATGCGCTGAAGCGCATTTATTAGCAAGAATACCTCTCTGTAGAACTCGATCAAGATTGACACAAACGTGTCTACCTCTAGTTAACTAAAAAGTTTCATCAGAATAGTGCACTCAAATTACAACTTTTCAATGTATTTCACAGATTATTGACCGAAAAAAGCGAGATGCGGACATTGATTTATCACATCGTTGTCGTATAAAAAAAGATTGAAGGCAAATGATCAACATCTCGCTTTAGCAGCGATAAAGTAATAGGCTGAAATTGGCGATAAAGATAAAGGAATGTAAGCCTTAATTTTTTGTATCCTCTTGTTAAGGTTTATATTCACTTAATTTTCTTTCATTATATTTCTCAAGCTTTTTACATAAGACAGAGTAGTCATGAAAAAGAGTAGCCCAAGCAGACATATCAGTATTACCAAACTGAGAAGTTATGGCTGGATCAATAGCATGAAAATGGGAACAATCATCTATTTCTGCTAACAATCGAACTAGCTTGGAATCTAAAAAAGGCATTTTAACAAAAACCTTTTTTATTAGCTCCTGAGAGCGCAGATTATGGTATGCCATATATTGCATCCAATTTGCGTGATGACCTATTTCACCCAATATTAGAGGTGCCTGCTCTTTCGGGTTGATAAGTTTTAACATAGCCTCAACTTCGCTTTTAGTAGGGTACTCTGATTCAATACTTGAATTCGACTTTTTCTTTATAGAAATAATCTGTGACTTATATTCACCAACCACTCGATAGGACTTAGAAGCAACAAACGCGTTAATATTTTCTTTGTCTGACTGAGACTTTAGATGGACAACTATAAAATAGAATAAATAACTAGCCATTATAGATAAGCAGAGCTTATAAAAAACCATTCCAAACTCTGCTCCCCAGGGGACAATTTCAGGTATGTCTAATAGGTATACTTCCATTATCAATATGGAACTAATGGCAATTACTAAAGCGAAATTGAGGTATGGACTAACATCCAAAATATTTCTGATTAACTTCATAATTACACTTTTAGTCCTAATAATGTAAGCGTCCGGTAATCCCCACATTCAAAAACTGACATAGCTACTGCATCTTGTTCTTTTACAAAGGAGAACACGCATGCGATATCAACGACGAGATGTTAG
>Ga0208204_100206_pt1 | contig 20691 bp, 20 predicted proteins | sample DeeseametaMP2252_FD_184173 | JGI IMG/M metagenome (GOLD analysis project Ga0208204, IMG submission 184173) | Marine microbial communities from the Deep Pacific Ocean - MP2252 (SPAdes) | ecosystem: Environmental > Aquatic > Marine > Oceanic | place: West of El Salvador, Pacific Ocean | collected...
AAATCACAATTCATACCAGTCAGGGCGGTAATGCTCTGCTCGTGCCCAAAGAGGCGGTTATCAGAACGGGTAAACAGGATCGTGTAGTGCTGGCGTTGGGTGAAGGCCAGTTCAAGTCTATTGCAGTGACCTTAGGACGAGAAGGTGCAGATAATATCGAAATTCTGAGCGGACTCAATCAAGACGATAAGGTTGTCACCTCTGCACAATTCCTAATTGACTCAGAATCGAGTAAAAGCTCCGATTTTAAACGTATGACTCACGATGAAGTACCCAATTCTATTTGGATGCAAGGTGAAATCAATAGTGTCATGGCAGCTCACCGTATGGTCAATATCACCCACCAGGCTGCTGAAGCTTGGGATTGGCCTGCAATGACAATGGATTTTGACGTTGCTGAAAGTGTCGATATCAAGGCACTTGAAGCCGGACAATCCTTACATTTTGAAGTGAGTAAAAAAAATGGTAACGGGTTTGAGATAACTGGCGTTCATATTATGGATAAGCCTGAAATCCCCTCTGCTACTGTATCGGGTGTGGTTAACGCTATTGATAGAAGAAGCCGTATTTTGAATATAAGTCGCGGCCCTATTGATAAGTGGAATAGAGAGGCTGCAACGATGGATTTCCACGTTGCGGATGATATTGACCTATCCAACATCGCAGCGAGTGATAAGGTGACCTTTACTTTTGAAGTAAGAGATGATCTGACTATCACCAATATCTCCCATGACAACGACGTTCAACAGCATAGCTCTGTTGATCATTCGTCACATTAATTAATGGGAGACAACTATGATCGAATCAATCATTAGATGGTCGATAGGTAATCGCTTCTTTGTCCTTCTGGCCACATTGATTTTAATTGGTTTGGGTCTGTTTTCGTTAAAGAACACCCCTGTCGATGCCATTCCCGATCTGTCTGACGTTCAGGTCATCATAAAAACCAACTATCCCGGTCAAGCACCACAGGTGGTGCAGGATCAGGTGACGTACCCTCTGACGACAGCAATGTTATCCGTACCCGGTGCCGTTACGGTCAGGGGCTATTCATTTTTTGGCGATTCTTTTGTTTATGTGATCTTTGATGAGAGCACAGATCTCTATTGGGCACGAAGCCGGGTATTGGAATACCTTAGTCAGGTTGCACCTTCTCTGCCAGAAAATGCCAGACCCCAGTTAGGTCCTGATGCGACGGGGGTGGGCTGGGTTTACCTATATTCCTTAGTGGACAGAACCGGCCAGCTCGATATAAGTCAATTACGTAGCATTCAGGATTGGTTCCTCAAATACGAATTGCAGACTGTACCCGGTGTATCTGAGGTAGCTGCGGTGGGAGGCATGGTTAAGCAGTATCAGGTTCAGGTCGATCCTGATAAATTGCGAGCCTACGGCATACCGCTAAGTCACATCCAGATGGCATTAAAGCGCGGTAATCAGGAAACTGGTGCATCAGTAGTTGAAATGGCAGAAGCCGAATACATGGTAACCGCCTCTGGTTATATCAAGAATATTTCAGACATTGAATCCATTCCATTGGGAATCAATTCACAAGGTACACCACTAACCATTGGTGATGTGGCGCAAATTACCCTTGGACCACAAATGCGCAGAGGCGTTGCCGAGCTAAACGGTGAGGGTGAAGTCGTTGGTGGTGTGGTGGTAATGCGTTTTGGTGAAAATGCGCAAAAGACTATTGATGGTGTCAAAGCCAAGCTCAAAGAATTGCAAAAAGGTTTGCCTGAAGGGGTTGAAGTTGTCACTGTCTATGATCGTTCAGGTTTGATTGGAGAAGCAGTAGAAAACCTCTGGCATAAATTACTGGAAGAGTTTGTGGTCGTTGCCTTGGTTTGTGTGGTGTTCCTTTTTCATGTGCGGTCTTCACTCGTGGCTATATTCAGCTTACCGGTTGGCATATTAGCGGCATTTATCATCATGCACCTACAGGGCATTAACGCCAATATTATGTCTCTGGGAGGTATTGCTATTGCCATCGGGGCCATGATCGATGGCGCAATTGTTATGATTGAAAACATGCACAAGCATATGGAGAAAACCCCTCTTACTAAAGAAAACCGTTGGCAAATTGTCGCAGAATCCGCCAGCGAAGTCGGACCTGCTTTGTTTTTCTCGCTGCTGATTATTACGGTGTCCTTTATTCCGGTTTTCACACTGGAGGCACAAGAAGGTCGGATGTTTTCCCCCTTAGCCTTTACAAAAACCTACGCTATGGCTGCATCTTCGGCATTGGCCGTTACGCTTGTGCCAGTGTTAATGGGCTATTTCATCAGAGGTAAAGTCCTGCCCGAACATAAAAATCCTATTAATCGGCTGCTCATTGCTGCTTATGTGCCGCTATTGAACTTTGTGCTCAGATTTCCCAAATCAACCATTCTGGTTGCAATTGGGGTCACTGTGATCGGGTTTTGGCCCATAAATAAAATTGGCAGCGAATTTATCCCGCCACTGGATGAGGGGGATCTGATGTATATGCCAACGACATATCCGGGTATTTCGATTGGCAAAGCGAGAGAGCTATTACAGCAAACCGACAAACTGATTAAAACTGTTCCTGAAGTTGAAACTGTGTTTGGTAAAGTAGGCCGCGCTGAAACGGCCACCGATCCTGCACCACTAACTATGATCGAGACCTTTATTCAACTTAAGCCTCGATCTGAATGGCGAGATGGCGTTACAACGGAAAGTCTTAAAAAAGAGTTTGATCAATTAGTTAAATTCCCCGGTGTCACTAATGCATGGGTGATGCCCATCAAAACGCGCATTGATATGCTGGCAACGGGAATTAAAACCCCTGTGGGCATAAAAATAGCAGGAGCTAATCTCGGTACGATTCAGGATATTGGTAAACAACTTGAAACCATACTCGCAGATGTGCCGGGGACGGCATCGGTTTACTCTGAGCGGGTTGCCGGAGGGCGCTATTTAAAAGTCGATATTAACCGTGAAAACGCCGCCCGATACGGACTGAATATTGCTGATGTCCAGCAGGTAGTTGCCTCTGCGATAGGTGGGATGAATGTAACTCAAACCGTCGAAGGGCAGGAACGCTATCCGGTCAACCTGAGGTATCCGCAAGACTACCGGGATTCACCCAAACAATTATCCCGATTACCCATAGTGACACCCAATGGTATGCGCATTGCCTTAGCGGACGTCGCGTCAGTGTACGTAGAAGACGGGCCTCCGGGGATCAAAAGTGAGAATGCCCGGATTAATGGTTGGGTATTTGTCGATATTGATGGTGTCGATATCGGCAGTTATGTACAACAAGCGCAACAAGCCGTAACCGACAAATTAGTATTGCCTGCCGGATACTCATTAAACTGGTCAGGTCAGTATGAATATATGCTTCGGGCAAAAGCGAAACTAACCTACGTTGTGCCTCTGACTCTCGCCATCATTATTATCTTGCTGTATCTGAACTTCAGAAATGTCGCCGAAGTCGCTGTCATTATGGGGACGCTTCCGTTAGCAATGGTGGGCAGCATATGGCTGATGTATCTGCAAGGATTCAATTTCTCGGTTGCTGTTGGAGTCGGTTTTATTGCACTGGCAGGTGTGGCGGTAGAGATAGGCGTCATTATGCTGGTCTATCTCAATCAGTCTATTAACGCACTCAAAGCTCGTTGCCTGGCAGAAAATCGGTCGCCTGACATTGAGGAATTGCGAAAGGCGGTTCTGGATGGGGCAGGCATGCGCGTGCGCCCGGTTATGATGACCGCTGCCGCCATTATCGTTGGTCTTCTACCTATTTTATATGGCACCGGCACCGGCTCTGAGGTTATGAGTCGTATTGCAGCGCCAATGGTTGGCGGAATGGCAAGTGCCGTTGTACTGACGCTGCTTGTACTGCCTGCTATTTATTTTCTAATGCGCTTGCCTTCCATCAAGGCACTTCCACAAAAAGGAGATTAAATGGTCATACTTTAACGTAAACAAAGCGAAACAAGATTTTTCTATACGATAGGTTCATATACAAAAGAGGTAAAAATGAAAACATTAATTAAGTCGGTTGCAGTTTTGGGGTTGCTGTTCAGCAGTATCGCTATGGCTCATGAAGGTATTGAGATTGAATCCAGTGTACCTGCTGATAATGCGATGCTAATGGAAAGTCCAAGTGAGCTAGCAGTCAGTTTCAGTAAGGAAGTCAGACTGATTAAAGTGGTCTTAAAAAACCAGCAAGGGGATGAAGTAGACTTTGATTTTACACCACCAAAGGAAGCCGCTGCTCATTTTTCATGGAGCTTGCCAAAACTGAGTCCTGCTCACTACCAAGTCGAATTAATCATACTGGGTGCTGATGGGCATAAAATGAAAGAAAGCTTCAGCTTCATGGTGCATTAATTTAAGAGGGAAAATGATAATGGAAATGTATATCTGGAATACTGTGATAGTGATATCCAAATTGATGTTTTATATGGGGTTTGCGGTAGTGGCTGGATATACATTTTTTGCGTATAGCAGTCTTACCGAGTCTAAATCAGCAGTAAATATCAATTATCGGAAATTGACGACTGCATTTGTGATACTCGCTATTGTTGCAACTTTCGTTTGGTTTTTTGCTACGACAGGTGCAATGGCAGAAGATGGAATACAAGGCGCATTTGATCCTGACATGGTCAGTATTATGTGGAGTACGGCTATAGGCGACACTACTTTAATGCGGGGACTTGGACTGCTTGCTGCCTTAGCAATCATTTCAGTATCTTCTACTTCTCAATCAGCCAAGTATAAGCATTATATTGAGTACGCATTGATGATGGCAATTGTCTTGGTGTTGGCGTACTCCTTTATCTTATTAGGGCATGTCTCCGAGCTTAATTTCATTAAACAGTTACTATTAATGTTTCATGTACTCGTAATGGCGTGGTGGTTTGGCGCATTGTATCCGCTAAAACTTGCCTGCAATTATTTAAGCGACGACAAATTATTGAATGTCATGGAAAGCTTTGGAAGACAAGCATCTGTGCTGGTGAGCTTGTTATTCATAGCGGGCTTGATTCTGGTGACTCAACTCGTCAATAGTTTCGATGACTTGCTCAAGTCAAGCTATGGCCAAGTCTTGCTCTTGAAATTAAGTTTGGTCATTTGCATTTTGGCTATCGCGGCCAGACACAAATTAAAACTTGTTCCAGAACTTAAAAATAGAACCGGCAGACAGTTATTGTCAAAATCTATCACAATAGAAATGATGATTGCTTTTGCCATATTGTTGGTAACTGCTGTGCTAACCTCAGTTGTTGGTCCAGCGTCCTGAAAATGAGATAAAAATGAAAATTATAACGGCCTTATTTTTTTCCGTTGCTACATTTAGTTCCATTGTATTTGCGCATGGTGATAAACATCAAAATGAAGCGCTATTCAAGGGATTAGACTCTCCTGCTGCAAAAGTTGTAGTTGCCTTTCATGAGGCATTGAAATCAGGAGATAAGCAACAAGCACAAGATTTACTTGCTGATGATGTAACAATTTTTGAAGGCGGTGGCGTAGAGAGAAGTGCGCTCGAATACGCTCAGCACCATATGTTAGCTGATATGGCGTATTTAAACGCAGTGGATAGTCAAACGCTAGAGCATCAGGTAGAGGTTGTTGGAACAACTGCCATTTCGATTTCAAGAAGTCATACAAAAGGTGTTTATAAAGGCAAAGAACGTGACTATGAAAGTATGGAAACCATGATACTGGAATTGCAAAAAGGAAGTTGGAAAATCATTCATATTCATTGGTCTAATTAATCCGGCTGTGTAAAACTTGATCCATATCAAGAAGGAGTGTTTGGGTATTTGCTAGTTTATCCTGATGATAACGGGTAGATTTTTCATGTATCGCATATTTAGGTGGTTAAAGATAGCGTTAGTTACTGTGCTGCTAACACAGCACAGTTTTGCTATTGCTAAGCCTATGAGATGTGATGACCATGCAGAATCAACCTTCCATCCACAGACTGATAAATCGACAGAAGGTCCTTCTCATACATCGCACTCCGCACACAAGCAAGGCTCTGACCTGACTGCAAGACATGGTCAAAATGAAAAGGATTGCCAGAAATGTCAATCAGGACAATGCTCTTGTTGTAAAGGTGGATTTTGTACAGCTTTCCATTTGCAGACTTTCGTGACGACAGAAAATTATGGGCTACAAAGCAAGAACGCTAATCTGGGTTCATTTTTTGAACTGAAAATTAATCCATTGGCTGGTATCTATTCACCTCCCTATCATCCCCCCAAAATAAGCTAATCACAGGATAGGTGCATCTTTTTTACGCCAATTCCGGGTTGAAAAATACTAAAATTATTAATTAAAAGAACCGATTAGCAAACAAACAGCAAAATAGTGGTCGCTTCGCGCTAGCGGGGTATGAATACGTTGATTTCGAGATCAGAAGATTAACTGAAACTATAAAATCCTGCTTGACCTGTGTCTTAGACACAGGTCTATGCTCAAGGTGAGAGTATAAACCTAGGTGAAAGACAGCGGAGTAACCATGAAGGTTAAAGAGATCGCAAAAGCATTGGCTACTACGCCAGACACTGTGCGCTATTACACACGCTTGAAGTTGGTCAATCCGGCTAAATCTGACAATGGCTATAAGCTTTATTCAACGAAAGATGCTTCCAGATTGAAGTTCATATTAAGCGCAAGACAACTAGGTTTCTCGGTTGATGATATCAAACAAATTCTTAGTGAAGCAGATCACGGTAAGACGGCTTGTCCTCTGGTTAGAACCTTAATTATAGAAAGACTGGCAGAAACAGAAAGACAGTTTAAAGCAATGCAATTACTACGCGAAAATATGACGTTAGCAGTAAGTAAATGGGAATTAATGGAAGATAAAGCCCCAACCCCACACATGGTATGTCATTTGATAGAAGGGTTTGAACATACAGCTTTAGAGGAGGACAGGAAATAACACAGTTTAACGCAGATGTTTTTTCTGAAAAAAGTTGTTGTTGTCAGTCTAAAAAGAAATCTTCGGAATGTGAGAAAAAGGAGAACACCATGAGCGCAGCAGTAACAGAGCAACAATTAGTAATAGAAGGTGCAGGATGTGCCAGTTGCGTCGGCAAAATAGAAGCAGCCTTGAAGCAGACACCGGGGGTGCAGAGCGCAGAGATGAATTTTGCAGACAGAACAGTGCTTATATCGGGTACAGCGGATGCTCAGTCATTGGTTAAAGCCGTAGAGTCTGTTGGTTACAACGCCAAGCCACTTGAAGATAGTCCCGACACTGATGCTCTTGATGAAAAAGAAGCCGCAGATTGGGCCTATTACAAAAAGTTGATGCGGGATACTTTTATTGCGCTTTCGTTGGGTGTCCCCCTAATGATCTATAGCATTGTTGTCGGTGAAATGACGGTTGAGACCAATACAGAGAGACTGTCATGGTTTGTCGTTGGCCTGCTAACGCTAGGTGTCATGTTCTTTTCCGGCAGGCATTTTTATATTGGTGCGTGGAAGAGCTTTAAAAATCATTCTGCCAATATGGATACCCTGATTGCGCTTGGTACGGGCACCGCGTGGTTCTATTCGATGTTGGTTGTATTTGTGCCTGACACAGTGCCGCTAATGGCAAGGCACGTATATTTTGAAGCGACAGCCATGATTATTGGCTTGATTGACTTAGGTTTAGCACTTGAACTCAAAGCCAGAGGCAAAACATCGGAAGCTATCAAACGTTTGATTGGGCTACAGGCGAAAACCGCAACAGTCATTCGGGACGATAAAGAGGTCCAGATTGCTATCGAGCAAGTGCTGCTCAATGATGTTATCAAAGTCAGACCCGGTGAGAAAATTCCCGTTGATGGTGTCGTCATTGAAGGTCATACCTCGATCGATGAGTCCATGCTCACGGGTGAACCCATGCCCGTTGAAAAAATGTTAGAAAATGAAGTTGTAGCGGGGACCCTCAACAAGTCAGGCATGATTTTATTCAAAGCGACACGAGTGGGTCAAGACACCGCGCTGGCCCAAATCATCTCGATGGTCAAACGAGCACAGAATTCAAAACCGCCTATCGGTCGCTTAGCGGACGTGATATCTGCCTACTTTGTTCCTGTTGTCATGATTGTTTCTGTGCTCAGTGCGTTGGCATGGTTGAACTTTGGGCCAGAGCCAGCACTGGCGTTTGCTATCGTTTCAGCCACCACAGTACTGATAATTGCCTGCCCATGTGCATTAGGCCTGGCCACGCCGATGTCAGTGATGGTGGGGGTTGGCAAGGCTGCTGAAGCAGGCGTGCTTATTCGCAATGGCGAAGCGCTACAAACTGCATCAAAAATCACTGCAATGATACTGGATAAAACCGGGACGATTACGGAAGGTACACCCAAAGTCACTGACATTATTTTAGTCAATGCCAGTGATGAAAAGACAGTGCTGCAACTGGCGGCCAGTCTGGAAAGCGGTTCCGAACACCCTTTGGCTATGGCGATAGTGGAAAGTGCCTTAGAGCAAGATATCGAGCTGCTTAAAATTGAGGTATTTAACGCCATTACGGGTATGGGAGTCGAAGCCCGTTGTGATGGAAAAGCCTTGTTGTTTGGTAACAGCAAGCTCATGGCAAAAAAACAGGTGGACTTAGGCAAGTACACCGATAAAGCACAAGCTCTGGCCAAAGAAGCCAAAACCCCGATGTATTTCGCAGTAGATGGACAACTGGCAGCCATCATTGCGGTTGCCGACCCCATAAAATCAGACTCTATTTCTGCCATCAAACGCCTGCAAGCCAATGGTATCCGAGTCATCATGTTAACAGGTGATAATAAGGAAACTGCCGCAGCGGTGGCAAATAAAGCGGGGATAAGCGAATTTTTTGCTGAAGTATTGCCGGAAGACAAAGCCAACAAAGTGCAGGAACTTCAGGATCAGATGGAAATAGTGGGCATGACGGGGGATGGGATTAATGATGCCCCGGCACTTGCGTTGGCAGACGTTGGCTTTGCCATAGGAACAGGTACAGATGTTGCGATTGAAAGTGCAGATATCACCCTTATGCGCGGCTCTCTACATGGCTTGGCTGATGCAATCGTGGTAAGCAAAGCTACCTTACGTAATATTAAACAAAACCTGTTTGGTGCGTTTGTTTATAACGTGGCTGGTATTCCTTTCGCTGCTGGCGTGCTCTATCCATTTTTTGGTTTGCTGTTAAGCCCGGTCATTGCTGGGGCCGCTATGGCCTTTTCTTCGCTAACAGTCGTGTCGAATGCCAATCGACTTCGCCTTTTTAAGGCACAAGAGCACTAAGGAGACACATTATGATGATTATTAACCTTATGGGACTAGCAATTATCGCGCTGATTGTCTGGTGGTTTTGGCTATATACAGCCGACAATACAATGGTAATCAACAATGATGTGACAATAGAAGTCAAGGATGGCGTATATTCGCCGTCCGCCATTCAGGTAAACGCAAACCAACCTGTTACACTTAAATTTTTGCGAAAAGATCAAACTCCCTGCTCAGAAACACTGCTTATCCCCACACTCAATATCAGTGAGCAGTTAAAACTGAATAAAGTCACGCAAATCCACCTTCCAGATATTCCACCGGGCGAACATGCTTTTCACTGCCAAATGCAGATGTATCGCGGTGTTCTCAAAGTGGTATAGGGCTAATCATGAAAAGCAAGCATCCTAAATTTTGGTCGACACCTACCGGTTGGGCGGCGTTAGCCCTTATTGCCGCCGCAACTTATTTTTTAATTTTTGAACATGGTCATCATGTTGCCCAGTTTCTCCCCTTTCTGATATTGCTGCTGTGCCCATTTATGCACATGTTCATGCACGGTAGCCACGGAAAACACGGACACGACCACTCTCCTGACGCTGAAAGTAAACAGGAGAGTTTTCAGGAATTGAGCGATAAAAACGCTGCCTATCGTGATGGCTACATTCAAGGATTAGAGGAAGGGCGAAAAGAAGCGCACAGAAAGGAGAAAGATCGTGACTGAAACATCTGATTATGGACTTTGGTCTCTGGTATTGCTTAATTCGGCGATTTTCATTTTTTTTGCATTCAGTTTTGTAAAACCAAAAACAAACACTGATTGGCGCAGTCTCGGCGCATTTTCTGCGTTTATAGTCGCTCTGTTTACCGAAATGTATGGATTCCCTTTAACTATCTATTTTTTGTCTGGGTGGCTAACCGAGACGTACCCTGACGTGAACTTCTTAGCGCACGAAAATGGCCACCTGTTACACACTTTCTTCGGTGTTCAAGGTGATGCACATTGGGATCCGTTTCATATCGCCAGTATGGTGTTTATTGTCGCGGGTTTCTTTATATTGTCGTCAGCATGGAATGTACTGCACCACGCTCAGAAGAACCATCAATTAGCTACCACAGGATGGTATGCAAGTTGTCGCCATCCTCAATATCTAGCATTTATTATGATCATGTTCGGTTTTTTGTTGCAGTGGCCAACCCTTCCTACACTGGGCATGTTTCCAATTTTAGTTGTTGTGTATGTAAAACTGGCTAAGCGTGAAGAAGCGCTGGCCATTGCGGAATTTGGGGAGCTGTATATGAATTATATCAAAACTACACCGAGCTGGATTCCATATCTAAACCTTAATGTTGAAGGTAAAAATCATGAAAACACCCATTAAGTCATTCTTTTTTGCAACGTCTTTATTAATGATGGCAACAGTCTCTGCTCAAAGTATGGAGGAGCATGAACACCAGCATTCAGATAAACCAGATATGAAAATGGGTATGAATATGTCTGAAAATAGTATGCATATGATGGATGCCAAAATGATGGAAATGAAGGAAGAGGTTAACGCTATCAAAGCGGAAAAAGACCCGCAGAAGCAGCATAAGATGATGAAAAAACACATGCAATCCATGATGGACATGATGCAAATGATGCATAAGAAAATGAAAGGACAGTCTATGGATAGTCAGATTGATATGGCGGAAAAACATCTCAACATGATGGAAATGATGATGTCTGACATGGATGGTCACCATTCATCCATGTCAAAAAAACATTAAAACTAATCCATAAGGAGTAAATTATGAGCGATTTAGATCATAGAGTAGGTGTTAGGGAGGCCAATTTGGTAATCCGAAATTTGCGGCTAAGTAATGTAAATGAGGCAAATAGTGACTCCCTTATTGAAGAAATCGACAGGCTCTTTGGAATTGATGAGGTGAGTTATAATATCCAACAGGGTGTCATTCACCTTGCTTATGATGCGACACATATAGACTTAGAGAGGATTGAAGCGACCATTCGGAAACACGGTGCAGCTCTTCACAATGATTGGTGGACACAAACGAAAGAAGGATACTACCAGTTCGTCGATCAGAATATAAAAGACAATGCTACGCACAAACCGTGGAGTTGCCATCAATCGCCGCAACGTTCTCACAGAAAGCGTAAATAATATTTATGTGTTTTGGCTCTCACTCAGCATCAACCCTGAGTGAAGCCGTTATATTAAGCAGGCTAAAGGAAGTCTAAGATTAAAATTCAAAAAAATACATTTGCGTGCAAACCTGCAGAGGTGTTTGGTCTGGTATGAACTGTTTGTTCCTTATTTGTCATTTCGCTACTGGATACAATGCCCACGATGACAGGTATTGCGTTGCACACAGACTGGCAATGGATGGGATGGCACATGCCTGTATCGTGATAGGTGGTGTTTTGTGGGTATTGCTTACAGGCGTACTGGGTTGGCTTATTGCCATAATTTACAATAGGCAGTAGCAGGGGGCCGGCAAAATAAATAGCCAGCTTTTAATATCTTAACGTCGGTACACTATTTGCTAGTTTATTGTTTTAAATAAAAGTGAGGCACTATGGTAACCAATTATACAGACTCCGCATTGCAGAAAACCACGGAATTACTCAATCAAACCGGCACAGAGAAATCGGGCTGTAGCCAGTCTTCTGAGTCAAAGCAGCAGGGACAAGAGTTTGCTGAAATACTGGATACAATAAAGCAACAAAAAAGCGGCTAAAGGATGCCGTGAGAGGAAATAACCGGCACGCTAATGCCGGTTATTTCCCTTACTGCCCCATGACAGAAGGGCACACTGCTTCGACTACTACTCAGTCCCCGTTGACGGTTTTATTTTCCAGTGGGAGTAGTTTATTTACTAACCAGTTACTCACATCAGTTATAATTCGTGTCATCTTCTTCATACGCATGTAATTTTAGAAACCATTTTTCGGCGGCGAAGACAATAAGAAGTCCGGCGACAGAAATCCAAACAATAAAAATATCTGACTTTGCTTTAACCCACAAAAACGCCAGAAGTACAACGAAATCGAGAATAATCGCACTTACCAGCACCCAGGTTTTGGCGTGTACGTCATCTCTTAGGCGTTTAAACACACCCCAATGGATGAAAATATCCATCACGATATAAAAAACTACGCCTATCGATGCTATCCGGCTTAAGTCAAAGAATATGGTCAGAATTATTGCGATTACCAACGTATAAATTAACGAATGCCTTCTTAAATCTCCCGGTAATGAAAAATGACGATGGGGCACAAGTTGCATTGATGTAAGCATTGATAGCATGCGGGAAACTGCAAATATGCTGGCGATGACGCCAGAAGAGGTGGCAATAATCGCAAAGGCTATTGTAAACCATGCGCCATACTGGCCGAAGGCAGGTTGTGATGCCTCAGCTAGAGAATAGTCTTTAGCCTGTATAATTTCGTCAATTGACAGGTTTGCGCCAACTGCAAACGCTACAAAAACATACAGTACTACACAAATTGAAATAGAAATGATAATGGCCTTTCCAACATTTTTTTCCGGTTGTTTTAGCTCGCCGCCACTGTTTGTGATTGTCGTGAAGCCTTTGTAGCCCAAAATACCCAGTGCTACAGCTCCCAGAAATCCGGTTGCGCTGGTTTCCCGGGGTTGCGCTGATACACTTTCAAACGATAAGCCGGTTGCCCACAGTCCGCCTATTGCCAAAATCGCCAGCCCGGCGATTTTGATAAAAGCCATGATAAATGAGAGCGTCTGAATGAACCGGTTGCTTAGAATATTGACAATAAATGCAACAATAAGAAGACTCACCCCTAGTGCGGGAATGAGCCATTCAGCGCCCTGAGAGTCGAACAATTGCAGGACATAGGTGCCAAATGTACGGGCTACGAGGCTTTCATTGATAACCATGGAAAAAAACATCAGCAATGCGCAGGCCCCGGTCATCAGGCCTCTGCCATAAGCTTTTTTTAAGAACATGGCTATACCCCCTGCGGAAGGGTATTTCTGTGCCATTTTGACGTAACTGTATGAACTGAATCCTGCAATTATCGCTGCTACAAGAAACGCAAACGGAAACCATGTGCCAGCCAGCTCAGCTATTTGACCGGTTAAGGCAAATATACCTGCGCCAATCATCACACCAGTTCCCATTGATACCGCGCCCCAGAGACTTAACGAATCTTTATTATTTGAATGGTCATGAGCATTCATATAAATTATCCCTTTTTGTCGTCTGACCAAATCAGACGCAGCAGTGGCTCGCTGTGTACATCAAAACATTGGTCAGAAAAATAGATATTCGAAGGTTTTGCTTTTTGAAATAACCGGCACTGTCTTGCCGGTTATTTCTCATCTTTAGCAGAATTTTTAAAACCAAATCCTGGCACCTAACACGACACCGGTTTCGCTGGTTGACTCGCCCTCTGCTTTCAGAGCGTCAGCCGTATTACCAACGGCTTTGCTGTAATAAACGCCGACATAGGGCGCTACCTCCCTCACAATCTCATGACGATACCGCAAGCCGATACGAATGTTACTCAGCCCGCTGTGGCGGTTATATTTTTCCGAATCGGTGAGGTTAGCTACTACTTCCAGGCGCGGTTGCAGATAGGAAACCTGACTTAATTGCCAGTCGTATTCTGTTTCATTGATGAACTGCATGTCACCGTCTTCGTTGATACGAAGTGAGTTTTCCATTTCAAACCAATAGGGGGCGAGTCCCTGATAACTGATCACCGCATAGTTTTCCATGTCAGCATCTGACGACATTTCGCCTTTCGTACCAAGGCCGACCTGCACAGACCAGAAAGCAGAAACGAGGTACCCGTAAAGTACCTCGGCGCGTTCAAGATCCGTGGGCATGCCGTCGTTTTGGGTATTTTCACCTTCACTTTTAAACACTAAGCGATGATAATCACCGCCATACCAGGCCTGCATATCCCACACAGCCTGATTTTGTTGTTCATCAGTTCGCGTATACTCGAGTCGGTCAAACAGTACCTGACCAAAGTTCTCATTCGGAATAGGAGACGGCCAGTTATCTTTTGACTGCGCCATTACCATATTATTGAAGCCTAGAGCAAAGGCGATGAGCCCTGTTGACAATATCTTGTTCATCTTCATCTCCTATGCAACCTGAACAACACGAAACATGCCCGCTTCCATGTGGTAAAGCAGGTGACAATGAAAAGCCCACTCTCCGGGTGCATCTGCGCTAATCTGCAACGATACTTTCTCACCGGGTTTGAGGCTGATGGTATGCTTCCTCGGTCTTGGATACTGGCCATTTTCCAGTTCCATCCACATACCATGTAAATGAATGGGATGGTCCATCATGGTGTCGTTAACCAGAACTAGACGAAGCCGCTCTCCAAAATTAAAACGGACATACCCATCTACTTCGCTGAACTTCTTGCCGTCGAACGACCACATGTATCTTTCCATGTTTCCTGTTAAATGAAGCTCGACTTGACGCTCTGGCTCTCGCTCATCAGGCCATCCATGTTCGCCTATTAGGTCAGCGTAAACCAATACGCGATGTGGACTGCCTTCCAACCCTATGCCCGGCTCGTCTAAACGCGGTCGTGGATTTTGTGCGATCATAGCGGCGCCTTGACCATGCCCGTCTTCACTATGAACAATGTCTATCTTTTCTACGGGCAGCACCCGTGAAGATTTCATATCCCCCTGCATCATGTTGCTATGCATCGTGTGTTCGCCATGCTGGGCCATTTTCTTCATTTCCATTTCTGAAGAAGCCTTTCCTTTTTTCATGCCTCCTGATTTTTGCGTGTTCATACCGTCCATGCCTGACATGTCCATGCCCATTGCTGCCATGCCGCGCTCCGTGATAGTTCGTTGCGGAGGAATAGCAGCAGTCATGCCTATTGATGGAGTGAGCGTGCCGCGGGCATAGCCGCTTCTGTCAAAACTCTCAGCAAAAAAGGTATAAGCTTTTCGTTCTTTTGGTTGGACAATGACATCGTAAGTTTCAGCTACTGCAATTCGGAACTCATCTACATTGACCGGCTTAACGGGCTGACCGTCAGCAGCAACAACCGTCATCTCTAATCCCGGAATACGAAAATCAAAGTAGGTCATAGCAGAACCGTTGATGATGCGTAAACGCACTTTCTCACCCACATTAAACAGCGCCTGCCAGTCATCCTCTGGGGTGCGGCCATTCATCAGGTAGGTGTAAGTGCTGCCTGTGACATCTGCGATGTCACGAGGACTCATGCGCATTGCGCCCCACATGGCGCGTTCCTTCCATGTTTCGCTAAGACCTTTTTTCTCAACATCTTCCAATGTGTCGAAGATAGTTCGCTTTTGGTAATTGTAATAACCCTCAGCCACTTTCAGCTTTCTCATCACGTCGTGAGGGTCAGCAAAGGTCCAGTCACTTAGGATGATAGTGTGTTCCCGATCTGCGCCGATGTCTCCGTCGGCAGGCTCAACGATGAGTGGGCCAAGATGCCCGCGTTGCTCCTGAAGACCGGAGTGGCTGTGATACCAATATGTTCCGTTTTGCACTACATCAAACGCATAATTGAATGTCTGACCTGGCTTTATCCCAGCAAACGAAACGCCTGGTACTCCATCCATCCCAGCGGGCAAAATAATGCCGTGCCAGTGAATAGACGTATCTTGTTCAAGTCGGTTGGTAACATTCAGTTGAGCACGCTGACCTTCTTTTAGCCTTATCAGGGGCCCCGGCATCTGGCCGTTGATGGTAATAGGCAGGCCAGTTTTTGAGCCTATTGCTAAATTGGCCTCAGCAATCGTCAGATTTTTAATGTCATCAGTCAGCACCTGATCTTTAAAGTGACGACCAGCGGGCGCGGCCCAAAGCGGACTGACCTTAGTCAGAGCCGCCGCTGCGCTCGCAGTCATAGCACCAAGAACGAACCTGCGACGACCGTCGTTAAATGAATTATTCATAAAGTTAGCCTTCAATAGTGATACTTTCAGGTTGAATAACTCCAACCTGACTGAAATAACAATATTAATGATATTCAGAGAAAGGCTATTGGTGGCCGGTATGGCGGTGCTGCAATGGTTGAAGGAACGGACAGAACAGTAAATTTATAACGCTCTGCGAATTTTGAATTTAAATAATACGGCAGTAAGTTCGTTAGAGAAAAAATGTGATGACAGTTTGTCATCTTGCAAGAGCAACCGCCTTCACAACAATCTGGTGTGTCGCTATGAGATGCACCGTTCGTATCCATATCTTCTGATAGAAGATAATGTATAATTTCGTCAGCAGTGATGCTTATATCTGGTATAGCATACATTGCACTGGCAGTGCGCTGTTTTGATTCCTCATCGCAGGTGTTGGCCTTCCATATAAATAGTGCCAATAAAATTCCGAGGGACGAAAAAACAATGGGAAGTTTCATAACTCAGCGTTTAGATTCCTGACAAGATTTTGCTATTCTGCGGCATACTTTTGTACAAGTAAGTTTGCTTATGGTTAACGCATCTTCAATTACCAAATATACGATGGAGTCGAGGAAAAGATCTCAGTTTGTATCGCTAAGCGGTTATGAATTCATACATGCGGCAGGTGATACTGTAGTGTCTCAGTTTTATTAGCGACCTCGAAGCCGGAACTTCGAGGTATACTGTAAAGAAATGCGGTTTACATCAGCAACATTATTAATGCACCAGCGATCATAAACAGATTTTCAGATAAAGACACGAATCCCAGAGGGACATTACTGTCCCCACCGACACAGGCACATTTGAGCTCGCGCTTATCAACGTAAACTGCTTTAAAAACGGATATGGCACCTACCATACCGATGAATAACGAAAATGGTGCAACCACAAGTGCAGGCAATTGTGCAACCATACCAATTCCGGCGTAAGCCTCGATAAATGGATAGATATAGCCATAGCGCAGCCATTTCATTGCCAGTAAGTCATAGGTAATAAATGAATTAGTAAAGCCATATAGGTCCTTTAGTTTTTGTACAGCCAGAAAGGCCATAGAAAAGGCAATGAACAACATCAGTGTTCTAATTGAGACAAACTCGCCTGATATTGCGAACTGATATGCCAGTGATAGCAGGGCTGCCACAGAGAAAATAGCAATAACAGGGGTGTATGTTGTACCTGTCTGACCTGCCTCATCTTTACCGAAGTAGTCCCTGAGATCATCATAGCCTCCAATTCGTTTATCATTAATAAAAGTTTGAGGTGTCGTTTTGACGCTATGCTTTTGCTTGAATTTATCGGTTTCTTCACGAGAGGTGAGATGGTGATCCTCTATTGAGAACCCCTCACGTTCCAATAGATCTTTTGATCGTAAGCCGTAAGGACATATGTGTTCGTCAGTCACCATTCGATAAAGGATAGCTTTTTTATTCATTTTATTCTCCTTGATTCAGTCTGCCTTCGAACTCAGGAATGGGTCGCTGAGCAACATCAGATTGATTAGTTATCTTTCCGTTTACTGAAATGTCGTTAATCAGCCATTCCATCTCTTTTATCTCTTTTCGTTGCGCTCTAATAATACCATCTGCCAGTTCACGCACACGTACGTCCTCTATGCCGGCACGCTCACTGGTAAGAATGGCAATTGAATGGTGAGGAATCATTGCTTTCATGTAGTCCGTATCAGATATGGTGCTTTGTGAGCGAACAAGGTAGAGACAAGTAGCAAAAAGCACTGCTGCTAGTGAAAAAATGGCCACGTTTAGCTTTTTGTTGTTATACATGCCAAGCATAAATGCCAACATGATTATCGCCATGCCTGCACCCATATAAATTGCCATATAGGTTCGTGTTTCACTGAACCATACATGCGAAACTGCGTAAGTGTTCAAATACATCATGACAAACATCGCCATAGTTGAAGTGACGATCATTGCGACAAATTTGGTGTATTTCATATGTAATCCTTACTCAATAGAAATTTGATTTGTGTAATATCCTCTCGTCATGACGGGTAAGAGAAGCTCATATACGATAGTTCAAGATTTGTACCAATGGAGGGCGAAATGTTTACAGCAATAATTATCAGTGCGGTGACACTTTTAGTGAGTGTTTCTATACATCTCTTTAATATTTCTGTGTTAGCTGACAGGGTAATTGCGTATCACGATAGAGTCTGGTCAAAAACGCCTGTTTTGGTCTTCATTGCCATTTCCAGTCAGCTTTTACTCGCCGTTGTTTTCGCGGTTGCGTATAAAGCCGGTCTGTTTTTGGACTTGGGCGACTTTAAGCAGCCGGCAAGCTCAGGCGATATTTTCTATTTTTCGCTAACGACCATAACTACGCTCGGCCTTGGAAGTATTGAACCGACTGGGCATCTACGCATGCTTGCAGGAGTTGAATCGGCTACCGGATTTTTACTAATAAGTTGCTCAGCGTCGAAAGTATTTCAGACAATGTAAATTTATTTAAACAGAATTCACCTTCAGCTTTGACAGATGTTGAAATAAAGAGAAAAGATATGCTGTGACAGATAATCCTTAGACTTCTTGAAATGAAGTGTTGAAAGTAAAAACAACGTAATAGCTGGTTTGTGACTTTAATGCTTTATAAGGTCATGTTAATAAGCTTTTTTATAACGCAAAATATACATAGAAAACAGGTGGATAATATTATTCTTAGTCCCTATATACTCTGAGTAGACGCATCATTTTTCTTTGCAAACAGGTATCAAAGGATGTGGAAGCAGGCAGACTGGTCAAAGAAGTCTGTCTTGAATAGGGTATTTCAGATGCGACCTATTACATCTATGGAGCACCTCCGTATTGCAGTAACAATTTTAGTTTTTGATCCGATTGTCAACATCTATCCTGCATAATATGATTTTTCTGTTTGCCAAAATGGGAAGTGGACACATCCAGTGAGGAAAATCCGATTGTGATAAAAGGGATTACAGAAAAAGAGCAGGAACAAAACGGAATACCGTCGGTCCGTTTTATTCTTCATTAACAGGGTAAACCGCTTTCTTGAAGGCTCATAACTGGGAAGAGCGTGTGAACTTCTTTCCAGTCATTACTCCCCACAGAAGCCGCTGCGGGCTTTCTCACTGTAGCTTAGGCAGCGATACGATTAGGCGATAGCAACACAGGTCTGTACGACTCTAAGAAAGCGGAAGCGTATTTCTTTACAGTAACTGAACAGCTATTTGGCTTTTCACGAGAGCAGTTTCACCACAGTGAAAAGTTCACCCGTACCATAGCATCGCTCAATCGGTGGAATTCACATCTTGAAAGCCTTCATTGTACAAATTGTTCCAAGCCACTAGCCTTATCGGAACATCCCAAAAATTCAATGGGGAATATGGCGGTAGGTGCGACTTTCTGGCACTGTGGAAATAGAGAATGCAATGAATACTGTCGGTCAATCAAACTTGTGTATTGTTACGGATGTGGCGAAGAAATCGATAGCCGTGTGAATACAGTTTCCTGTGATCCTCATGAAATTAAAGCCTATAAAAAATTCTATATTTGTGGAAAGTGCGCAAGTTGCTGTAAGCATCATGGCGGGACGACAGGTAGGTGCCCTAAATGTGGAACTTCTGATGCTTTTGCTAACGTCGGCTTTGGAAATAGAACAAGAGCGAATTGCAGGAATGACGCTTGTGATGCGGTTGTTTCACTGGATAATAAATCTTATAAAAAACTCGTACCTGAAAGTGGTGTGGTAAGCCCCCAGTTTTCTAGACATCTTCAAGCTGCTGATAATACTGCTTTTCATATCTGACTGGAGACAGTCCACCATTTGTACCATGATTGCGTCTTGGATTGTAGAATCCTTCGATGTAATCAAATATATCGGCCCTTGCCTGAGCGCGTGTCGGGTATATTTTTCGTTTCACTCGATCTTTTTTAAGCAGAGAGAAGAAGCTTTCTGCAACTGCATTATCGTGACAGTTACCTTTTCTGCTCATACTTGCTTCCAGATTGTGTTCATTCAGGAAGGAACGCCAGTCTGAGGAGGTATACTGAATTCCCTGATCTGAGTGAACCAATACCTTCTGCTTGGGCCTGCGGCGCCAAACCGCCATGAGCAATGCATCAATGACCAAGTCCGCTTTTGGACTGCTCTTCATCGTCCAGCCTACTACTCGTCGCGAGAACAGGTCGATAACTACGGTAAGATATAACCAGCCTTCGTAGGTACGGATATATGTAAAATCTGTTACCCAGTAACTATCTGGCTTATCGACGATAAATTCGCGGTTCAGAGTATTTGGGGCAGCTATGTTAACTTTGCCGCCTTTGAACCCTGGATGGCGTTTGTAACCGCGCACTGCGCGGATACTGGCTTCTCGCATTATGCGGTGGACACGATTCTTACCGCATGTCTCACCGTCGCTTTTCAAATCGATAGTGATATTCCGGTAACCATAGGTACAACCGCTTTCAAGCCAGAACTGCTTGATTTTACCTAGTAATCGCTGATCTTCCTT
>Ga0208204_100207_pt1 | contig 20619 bp, 19 predicted proteins | sample DeeseametaMP2252_FD_184173 | JGI IMG/M metagenome (GOLD analysis project Ga0208204, IMG submission 184173) | Marine microbial communities from the Deep Pacific Ocean - MP2252 (SPAdes) | ecosystem: Environmental > Aquatic > Marine > Oceanic | place: West of El Salvador, Pacific Ocean | collected...
ACTGCTCGATCGACGTCGACAGTGGTGGGCGAGACCGCATTCCTGGTGGACTTCCTTCCCGTCATCCGGCGTCGCCTGACCCGGACAGGGTTCGTCATCGACCACATCCAGTACTTCTCGAACGCTCTGAAACCGTGGATCGCTAGGCGAGAGAAGTTGGGTCAGTTCGTGATCCGGCGTGATCCACGAGATCTGAGCAGGGTGTGGGTCCTGGACCCCGACAGCGGCGGCGGGTATGTCGAGGTGCCGTACCGGACGATGTCACATCCGGCGGTGACATCGTGGGAACACCGGGCAGCGGTGGTGCGTCTTCGAGAGCACGGCCGAGCAACTATCGACGAACACGCTCTGTTCGCGATGATCGAGAAGATGCGTCAGATAGCCACCTCTGCACAGAGGGACACCAAGCGAGCCCGCCGTAATCGCACTCGCCGTGCTCATCTGAGCAGCGTCACCACACCACCGGCCGCGCAGAGCCCGCCCGAGCCCTGCCAAGGCACCGACGACGTGTCGGTTCCACTATTCGACGACATCGAAGAGTGGTGAAACGGTGAACAACGACCCCCGAAGCGCTCCCGCAGGCCACGGCACCGACCGTATCGGCAAAGACATCGACCCCGGTAGTGCAGACCTCACCCACCTGCGAAGTTCGGTCAGATCGATCGCGGTTCTGCCTGCAGCGCAACGCATCAGGCACATTCGCACCGAGAGGTGGATCGGGTATCCGCGTGCACGGTCGGTGATCGAGCACCTCGAGACGCTGCTGGGGTGGCCGGATCGACAACGCATGCCGAACCTGCTTCTGATCGGACCGACGAACAACGGCAAGTCGATGATCGTTGAGAAGTTCCGCCGTGCACACCCCACTGTCAGCTTGCCCGATCGCGAACAGATACCGGTGTTGTGTATGCAGATGCCTCCGGACTCAGCACCCGCACGGTTCTACCTGGCGATGCTCGCCGCACTCGGAACGCCGATCCGCCCACGGAACCGAGTCCACGAACTCGAACAGCAAGCGATCACGCTGCTGCGAGCGACAGGAGTTCGGATGCTGATCATCGACGAGCTCCACAACGTCCTCGCCGGCCGCGACAACGTACGCCGAGAATTCCTGAACCTGTTGCGGTTTCTGGGCAACGAACTGCGGATCCCTCTCGTCGGAGTCGGCACCCGAGAGGCGTACCTCGCGATCCGCAGCGATGCACAGCTGGAGAACCGTTTTCACCCCATGACGCTGCCGATCTGGACCAACGACACCGACACCCGCTCCCTGCTGGCGAGCTTCACCGCCAGCTTCCCGTTGCGTGCGCCCTCGCACCTGACATCGGCGGAGATGACCGACTACCTCCTCACCCGGTGTGAGGGCACCATCGGCGAACTGGCCACGCTGTTGACCGCGGCCGCAGTGACCGCAATAGAAGCCGGGAAGGAATCGATCACCTCACAGGTGTTGACCCAAACCGCCTACTCCGGGCCCACCGAACGCCGCCGCCACTTCGAACGGCACCTGGCATGACACCAGCCGATGCCCCCGCAGCACGCACAGCGCTCGACCACAGTGCGCATCCGCCGTGGCCGCTGCACCCGCAACCACTACCTGGCGAGACTCTGATGTCGTGGCTGGCCCGGACCACCGCACTGTATTCGTTGATCAATACAGCGGACCTTCTCGACGGGCTCGGTGTCGACACCTCGGGCGTGGACCTGGACCGCTACACACGCGAGCCGGTGTTGACCGCACTTGCCCAGAGAGGCGGCAGTACCGCGGAACGGCTGCGGGAGATGACGTTGGCGGGCTATACGCCCTGGCTGCTCGACAGCACCGACCCCAGTGAATGCGACTTCGACACCTACGTCCATCAGTTCTCTGTCCTACTGCCACCGGGTCTGGCAATGGCAGATCGACGTCGACGCACACCGGCAGCCGGCACATGGCTTCCCTGGGTGAGCAAGCTCGATACGCGGGCATGCCCCTTGTGCATCGACGCCCTCGACACCGACGCCGATATCGCGGTCATGATGGCTCATCAGTACCCGATGCTGACCAGCTGCACCAAGCATCTCTGCCGGCTCGAATTCTGCGCTGTGATACCCGGGAGACTGGTGTTCTGGGACAGAACACCAGCAGGCTCGGACGAACACGCACCACCGATACCGGTACCAGCAGTCGTCGCAGAAATCGACCGGCGCACAGCCGCCGCCATGACGAGCGGGTCGGTCGAGCTCGTCGCGGGCCGTGTTCAGGCAGCAGTGTGGTTCAGGCTGCTGCGCACCGTCGTCGATGAGGTATCGACACCGCTGGTTCGCACCGGATGGTGGGCGAAGCCACTGAGCGCGATCTGGAAGTCCACCGGTTGTTCCCGCCCGCTGCGGACATCGTGGGTTCCGTTCGAGCAACTGCCGTGGGACGAGCAAGCGAACGTTTTGTTTGCTGCCGCGACCGCGATCATCGCGGTGGAGAACGATGAGATAACCGCGAGCGGAGCTGACGCCTGCCTGCTGCGCCCGCGACGGTACGAGCCGGTCGATCCGGGGACCCCTCCGACGGGGTCTCGCAGTCCGGTACCCACCCGCAGCGCTTGGGACGGTGTGATTGCGGCGATCGATGCCGCTGTCGCCGCCGCCCGCGTCGACAGCGACGCCGCCCGATCTCTGTTCGGATTCGCTCGAACGGGGTGCCGCACCGAAGAAGACGTCGACGAGCTGGCCTATGCCTTCGTCGAGCTCGGCATTCGATTGGACTGGGACTGAAGCGCGCTAGATCACCACACGTTTCTCTACGCCGACTTACGCGGAAATCAATCGCCTCCTGTAGTCACCCACGGTTTGTGTGCGGTGACCGACGAGAATTTTCCTTCCCGCACCGTCTCGAACGAAACACCTGGTGAGCGTGTTTCCAGTCCGAGAACCGTGTCGGAGGTGCCCGATACAGTCCTGCCCATGATGAAACGCCAGCTCGTAGACGGCTCGAACATTGTTCCGGTCGTTTTGCCGGGTGCCGCGGCGGTGTTTCCAGACCTGTCGCCTGAGGTTGCTGCTCGGATCGAGCGGTCGGTGGCGGCATCGCGCTCGACCGGTACCCGTAGGGCTTACTCCTCGGCGTGGCGACGCTTCGAGACCTGGTGCACCGTCGCCGGGCACCACGCGTTGCCGGCGCATCCCGCGACAGTGGCGGCCTACCTCGTCGCTGCGGCGGACACGCTCACCGTCGACGGGACGCGGGCGTACGCGGCCGCGACGTTCGGCAAGTGGATTGCGGCGATCGCCGACCGGCATCGCCAGGTCGGCCACGACAACCCCTGCGGTCACGAGATGGTGCGCGCCACGCTAGCCGGTATTCGTCGCGACTATGCCGCGGCGGGGGATCGGCCACGCAATCCCCGTGCCCCGCTGCTGACGTCCGATATTACCACGATCGTCGCTCTCGCTCGCGCCGGTGTAGCCGGGTGGGCCAGCGAAGTACTCGAACGCCGCGACACCGCGTTGCTGCTGATGGGGTACGCCGGGGCGTTTCGGCGCAGCGAGCTCGTGGGGCTCGAATGTCGGGACGTGCGCCGCGACCGGCTCGACGGTGCGCACGTGCACCTGCGACAATCCAAGACCGACCAGGACGGTACCGGGGCAGTGAAAGCGTTGCCGTACACCGCCAATCACGATTCATGCCCAGTCTGCGCGTGGATCCGATGGATCCAGGTGGTCGCTGCGTTCGACAGCGGAGGCCGGGTCGCCGTGATCCGTACACTTGCCCGTTCCGTGCCGTTCGATCAGCACGTCTGCCGCGGACCGGTTCCAGTTGCGGCACATCGGATGCCGTTGTTTCGGGCGATCCGGAAGAACGGCAACCTGTCCGAGACGGCACTGTCCGGTGCTGCGGTGCACGCCGCGATTCGCCGCAGGGCCGGTCAGGCTGGATACGCCGCGGATCTCGTTACTCAGTTGGGCGGGCACTCGTTGCGGTCCGGCTTCGTCACCCAAGCGTTCCGTAATGGGTCCGACGCGCACGCGATCATGCGTCAGACCGGACACAGCACGCCGGGGATGGTCGAAATCTACGCCCGCGAGAACGCGCCGTTGATCGGTAACGCCGTGAACGACCTCGGGCTGTGACCAGTCCATTCGGCGTCGATCCGAGTCACAGCGGCCGCGCGGAACGCGGCGAAGGCGCTCGACGCGATGACTCCGGTGCTTCGTCGGTGCAGAAGGGCGGAGTCGGTGCCGGAGCGACCCGACCCATAGCTGCTTCGCCGAGCGGTTACCGCTACGAGTGGGCGCTGTTCGAGGACTGGTGCATTGCAACCGAGGTCGAGCCACTGCCTGCCTCGCCGATCACACTGGTGAACTTTCTGGCTGCGAACCCCGCGAGTGACGCTGTGCAGCTCCGCAGGGTCGCCGCGATCAACCGCCGACATCTCGATTCTGGACATACTCCGCCCGGGCGTACGACAGCACTGCGAATGGCGCTCGATTCCGGGCGGTCCGCACGAACGGCACGCCGCGCCGAACACTACTGGGGACTGGCCTCGGCGCTACCCTCGGCGGGATCGATGCAGGCGTTGTTCGGTCGTAGGGACGCGGTTCTGCTTGTGTTGTCGGGAGCCGGGCTCTCGCACCGAGCAATATCGGCGCTCGATCGGTCGGACGTCACCAGCGCGGGCCCCGACGTGCGCATCGGTGGCCGGCACGGTATCCGGATTGCAGCAAATCAGTCGACACAGTTTCGCCCGGCCGAGATCTGGGAACGGTGGCGCACCGTACTGCGATTTTCGGATCGATACCCCTCGACTACATTGCTCGCAGAGCATCTGCAGGCGAACGCTTTTCCCGATATGTCTGGGTGGCCGCGGAGTGTGGGTCCGGTCGCTGTACCGATCGACCGGTGGGGCCACATGCCGTTACCGGCCGATCCGATGACGCCAGCTGCGGTCGGGACGGTGATCGATGCCCACCGCTCCGGGGAGCCGCCCCGACACGTTCTACGGTGTGCACTTCCGCACCCGCGGGGGCGCGGCGAGATGGACTCGAAGGTGACTGTCCCAGTATCGGAACCCGTTTCAGCAGTACTGAATTCGGATTACTATCGCATCGGTCTCGACGCCCGGCGTCGCGCGCATTTCGCTTTGGCCGATGTGCCCGGCATCACCGACGATCTCGAGGACCGGATCGAGCATCTGCTGCAACGCACCGCGGAGCTGCTCGAGGTCGGCGATCGTTCAGGTTGGTGACGTTGCTGCACCTTTTCCTCGATCTACGGCGTCGACGGTGTCGGAGGACGATGACGCGCAAGATATTGGAACTGACTGCAGCGGTGCGTCGTTCGATGCGCGGGATCAAAGTTGTAAGGTGGCCGGACACGGCAAGTTCACCGTTGGCACGGGAGTGCAGGCCTACTTCTGCGACCCGCACTCCCGTGGCTGCGGGGCGCGCCAGCGAGAACACCAATGGATTGCTACGTCAGTATTTTCCCCAGGGCACCGACTTTTTCCAATGCAGCGTCGAGCGGCTCGACGAGGTCGCCGACCTCCTGAACAACCGACCCGAAGACTCTCGACTGGCATAATCGGCGGCAGGCGTTCCCTCTGTCGTAGAGGACCACGCCGACTTGTCAACGACCACGATGCGGCCGCGCTCCTTCCTTCTCGGAGCTCCCGAATTGCCGAGGATGCCGACAGCTCCAAGAACCTCTCTGTTTCCGGTGTCCGGACTGACCGAGTGAATCAGTCGGCAATCAAGTGATAGTCGCCCGCTTCGTCGAGCGCGGCCGTGACTTGTTCTCGAGTGAGTGTCGTCTCGGAGTCGACCGATACCGTCGACTCACCGCCTGCGACGAGATCGACCCTGACGTGGTGGACACCGTCGATCGCTTCGAGTTCGGTGGTGACTGCGTCGGCGCAGTGACCGCAGGTGAGGCCGGTAACGGTGTATTGCGTGCTGGTCGTACTCATGGGAGCCTCCTTCGATTCTGTGGTCGTCGTGGACTGCGGTGAACTGCAGCCGCAGCCACTGCTCGGTGAAAGGTCGGTCAACGACAAATCTGACACGTTGTTCATCGGGTTCCGTTCATTGTTCATGGGCTCTGTAGTACCCTAAGGGGGTATCTAGACAAGGCAAACTATACCCCCTATGGGTATGTCTACGCCAAGTATTTCGGTTGTCCTCATTCCTGGATATCTCGGAGTCGGACCCCGGTGTCATCGCGGGATCTCGTGGCGGGCCGAACCCCAGGGGAGGAAGAGGGAGTAAGCCGCTCAACAGCGGCAAGCGCCCGCATCAGCCGCGCGGGTGACCGCCTGCGGTCGCGTCGAAATGTCGCTATCTGTTGTCGGGCTGGTCTCGACCGGGCCGAGTTACGTCAGTGTGTACAACGCCTGGGGGCTGGCTGCGTAGGCGGTGTCGTAGTCGACCGCGGTCAATGCCTCGACGGACCCGGTTGCGGAACGCTTCTGCCAATCGGCGCCGTTGCGACTACGCCAGGCGTATCCGTCGGTGTCGATCCCCCACAGTGCATCGCCGGCACCGGCGAGCAATACCAAGTTCGGTGCGTCGAGGACAGGAGAGAATGTTCGGGCCGTGTCGGTGCTGTGCTGGAGTCCATCAGATGTCACCGCCCATACTCCGGAGTTCGTAATCGCCAGCACCGCTGCTGATACAGCGGCGCCGGGAGTCCAGGTGGAGCCGCTGTCGGTGGAGACGAGTAGACCGGTACTGCCGTCGAATCCGACGAGGATGCGTCCATCGGCAGCCAGCGCGTGGAAGTCGACTTGTCCTTCCAGTGATCGATCCGACCACGACATTCCGCCGTCATTGCTGCTGCGCAGTCCCAGGGGGTTCGGCGCCGTGCTGGATTCGCCGGGATGACCGGAGGTGAAGAGGGTGTCGGTGGCCGGTACACCCGATAAACCCATGAAGTCATCGTCGGAAGACCCGACCCTGGTCAGGTTTCCGGCCGAATCGATGGCGAAGAGTCCTGTGTGGCTGCCAGCGAGGACGGTGCCATCGGCGTTGACGTGCAATCCGTGTACATGAGCCAGTGAGGAGGTGAAGTCGACCGCTGCCGGTTTGGTCGCGTCGTCAGTGGCTGCCGGAGCGGAACATCCAACGAGAGCGAGAGCTGCGATCAGAGATGGCAGCAGGATGCGGGAAAGCGAGGTGGACATAAAGTGCGGTTCTCGTTCTGTCGATGAGGGTTCGGTGATGCATTCGCTTGAGCGCCAACGCCACGCGATCTCCCGGTCAGGTGCGGTGGACAAGACAGATACGGGAGCTGAGGTGGACATGACTGCTCGGGCGGTATGTGCGGGGAGAGGTAGACGCATCGACCTTCATCTCCATTCAACTTCATCTCCAATCATTGAGGCGAGGTACGAACGTGGATCGTTCGGCGTCGAACAGGCGTAGCAGCGAATCGCATTGACGACCGGTACTGGCTGAATGCGAACAATTCCGGCGCCTTCGCCCGCCTGGCCGAGCTCAGCATCCAACTACTAGCCAGCATAGTATCTCGGGAAGGTCAGGCCGAAGTGCCCATCCGGTTCGGTGGTCATCGCAGATGCGCCGGTGCGTCGCCCGGGGTGACGCCGATGTGGATGTGGTCGCTGTGCACGTTGTCGGTGAAGAATCCTGGACGGTCACCGTTGAGGTCGGTCGGACCTCCGACCTCGGTTGCGCCCAGTAGGGCTGCCTCAGTGACGAATTCGGAGATCGTTGGGTTGTTGTCGGGGTCGTCGATAACCCGCATACCGTTGATTTCTCGGATGTCCACTGCTCGTCCGACTGCGTGGTTGGACAAGCGCCTGTGCGGGAAGACGGTCTGGATGTGACCGGTGTGCATCACCTGCACGGCGTAGGTGAATCGGTCGGCAAGTCCGATCATGATCTGAAGCACATTGTTGTTGATGCGCCCGGTTCCGATGTCGACTCGTGCAGGCTCGGAGAGCGTGATGCGAGGGTTGCTCAGCACCGACGACGCCGCGGCGGTCAGTGGCACTGGGGTTCCTAGCCTGCCGCTTTCACGGTGATCGGTCACCAACCGTGTGTCGAAACTGAAGAAGGGTGCTCTGACCTGCGATAATTCGACTTGTCTAAGGTTGAATAATCACGTAATCGAGGAGCACCCTTCAGGTGAGCAAGTCTACGTCGTCGTACCCCGCCCTGTCCGTCGATGCCGCTGGAAGCGGGGTCGTGTCGCACGCTGGCGCGGTAACGCTGCTACGCACCGCAGAAGCCACCGGACTCACCGCAGCCTTATCGGAGCAGCTCGCGCCATGGCGGAAACCATTGGCGCAGTTCGACCCCGGGAGAATTATCGTCGACCTCGCAGTGTCGCTGGCGCTCGGTGGAGACTGCCTCGCCGACATCGCAACCCTCCGCGAGCACACCGCAGTGTTCGGGAAAGTTCCCTCAGACCCAACCGTCTCCCGACTGATCACAGCATTGGCCGCAGATGCACCCGCAGTACTGACCGCCATCGACACCGCCCGCGCCAAAGCCCGCGGCGCAGCATGGACCCATGCCGGCGATCACGCCCCCGATCACGACATCACCGCGGACAACCCGATTGTCATCGACCTCGATGCCACCCTCGTCACCGCTCACTCCGACAAACAGTACGCTGCCCCAACCTATAAGCGGGGCTTCGGCTTTCACCCGCTATTGGCATTCGTCGATCACGGTACCGCAGGCACCGGCGAACCCGTCGCGGCGCTGCTCCGGGCAGGGAACGCTGGCTCGAACACCGCCGCCGACCACATCGAGGTGATCCGCAAAGCGCTCGCGCAGCTACCGTCCACCACGGGCACTCGGCCCGGCAAGAAAGTGTTGGTGCGCACCGATGGCGCCGGAGCGAGCCACGCCTTCATGTCGTGGCTACATAACCAACGGGTGTCCTATTCTATCGGGTTCGGACTGACCGATGCCATGGTCACCGCACTGAGCGAGGTCCCCGAGAGTGCATGGTCGGCGGCGATCGACGCCGAAAACAAGGTCAGAGACGGCGCCTGGGTCATCGACGCCACCGGCGTTCTGGACGTGTCTAGTTGGCCACCGGGGATGCGCGTGGTGATCAGGAAAGAGCGACCCCACCCCGGCGCGCAACTACGCTTCACCGATACCGACGGACTGCGGTTGACTGCGTTCGCCACCAATACAGTCCGTGGTCAAGTCCAGAACCTCGAACTACGCCATCGTCGCCGTGCCCGCTGCGAAGACCGAATCCGGAACTTGAAAGATACTGGGCTAGAGAACTTTCCGTTGTACGGCTTCGACCAGAACCGGATCTGGCTCGCCATCGTCGAGCTTGCTCTCGAACTGACCGCATGGACGCAGCTACTCGGATTCACAGACCACGACGCTCGCCGGTGGGAACCGAAACGACTGCGTCTGCGGATCTTCTCGGTCGCCGGCCGGATCGCCACTCACGCTCGTCGCATCCACCTGCGGCTGTCGAAGGATGCCTCGTGGTCGGCGCTGATCGTCGCGGCGCTGACCAGGTTGGCGGCGCTACCTTCGCCCGCCTGAACTCCTATTTCTGGCTCACCGACACGAAGGACACCTTCTCGGACCGTGGAACCGAGCGTTCACCCGATCGATATCGGCCGACACATCGCGCCCGATGAACGTGAACGCAATCGAAAACCATAATCTCGAACCGATCAGGCCACCACATCAGCAGGAAGAAAGATCGAGGCTAGAGATTGAACACAGTGCCGTGGATGACGCTATCCTCAAGAAAGAAACGAAGCCCTTGGAAGAACTAGTCGACCGCCTACTCGACGACCCGACTCGTGCATCAAGAACCAGCCTGAAGTTCGTCGCGAATCGTATGCGTAGTCACGCAATCTCATACCGGCTCGCAGAGTTTTCACATCTAGCAGAGCGTATGCCACACGCCGCTGATGCCTTGGCACCGATGTTCAAAATGGTATTCTCGCAGGACCATCTTGAGGACTGGTTTCTCAACTATGCAAGCAGCCCGTGGGCATCGTTTGACTGGTCGATCGCTCACTATCTTCGCATGTTTCCAAGCGAAAAGAATCCCGGTTCTAAACTCGTCGACTTTGTAGCAGAGCGGTCGGCGGATGCGCGCACCCCAATAGTGCTCCTCTCGATTTGCCTTCAGCGACTTGCCGCTTGGGACGCTGACAAAGCAAGGGGCGTTCTTACATCCATCGAGCGCCAGATATCCCATCCCCAGAACAGGAGAATACTTGCTTTGGCTGGAAATCAGGCAGGAATTGAGCGCCACAAGGTCAGAAAGTGGCTATCCAGTCACGACGAGAATCGTGTGACCCTAGAAATGCTTGAGCACGCAAATTTCGGGAAACCGAAGGTGTCTAGCTACTACACAGCGTGACACGTCTTCAGCTTGACCAACTGACGGTCAACGAATCAGGGACGCCGCGCTGTCGGTGCAGTGGTGTAGTAACGACGCATGACTACCCTCGATTCGACCGACGATCAGAGATCAGAGCCGTTCGAGAAAGCCTGGCATGCGTTGGATTCAGCGCGCCAGCTTCGTCATGACATCGCGACGCACTGGAACGAGGTGGACATCGACAGCGCACTGTGCTGCCAGATCTATCTCGACGAACAAGGCCTCGGCGAGCTTCGACTGTCGGTCGAGTGGCCGACGCAGGCCGACGCCATCCAACAGAGTGGCCGAGACTTCATTGCTGCAGTCCAGGACAGCCTGAACGCAGCAATCCAGGCCACCGAGAGACTGACTTCGGGCATCACACCCACGCCTGATCGACCGATCCAATTCCCGCTTTGTTCAACCCCATCCGAGTTCACCGAGCTCCACCACTCCGGCGCGTTGGATGGTCTCCGACCCGACCACCTGCAGCTCGTCGCACTGTTTCAGCCCTACGCAATCGAAGCAGAAACTCCCACTCAAATCTCAATGCTGCGGTCAGCAATGGGTCTGTTGAAGGATGTCGCCAACCTGGACCCAGACGCGAAGGTTTTTGGAATATGGGCGCACTCGGTTCAGCCGACCGTGGTGGTGGACTCACCGCACAAGATTGTCGAACTAGTTGCCGCGTCGCCCACACTCGTCCAGACATCAGCCCCGATCGCGCGGTTCCGGGTAGAACCCACCGAAGGCGCGCGAGGCCTGCGCGGCCGGCCGGGCGTCGCCCTCGACATCGCGTTCGCGCTACCTCCATGGCCTGGCAACCCAGACAAAGACACGGTCGGCCGCCGATGTGCCTCACTTCTTAAAGTTGCAGCCGAAATTGTTCGCGGCTTCGAGCGCTCGGTTGGTCTGCGCGAGCCGCCCAACCGCCCGGACCTCGACTTGGACGTAGACAATTTGACTACCGAAGACGACAACGACCCTGGCAGGTGGGCACCGGTCGATCACTCGAATTACCCAGACCTCGAACCCCAGCTCGCTCAGTCCGAACTCGGCCTTGCTGTCTATCGGGATGACGACGACAACATGGTCATGCTGGTCCACACTGAAAACGGCGTGTTCGGGCGGACGATTCCACACGCCCGAGTCCTCGAGCCAGCAGTGCTTCGAGGTCCTGCAGCCGAGAACGCGACCCTCGCCGCTGCGGCACAGTGGGGGCTCCCCGATTTCGTGTTGCCACCCAAGAAGATCGCTAAAGGCACAGCATCCCGTGAGCTCGGCGACGGTACAGTCATCTTCGGAAATCGAGCACTTGCTATCCAGGTGAAGTCCCGCGACGTACCCACCGACGCAAACCCTGCTCGCGAACTGAACTGGATTGCCAAGAACGCCGCGAAGGGCGCGCGCCAAGCCGCAGGCACAGTACGAACCCTGACCGCCACACCCAAGACCCTTCCCAACGCCCGGGGACGCTCGATACAAGTCGACGCCGCGGCATACGCATGGGTTGGTGTCGTAATAATCGATCACGACCAGCCGCCCGAGCACATCTCCACCGTCTCATCGCCGCCGTCGCTTGCAGTAGTAGCTCTTCTACGGCGTGAGTGGGAATTCCTCTTCGACCAGATGAGGTCGATCACCGCCGTCGGCGCATACATTCACCGAATAAAAGACGACGAAGTCGCACCGGGTGAACATGTGCCACACTATTTCGAGCTCGCGAATGCCGACCTCGAAGCAACTCGGAACGCAGATACCGACCACAACTATCCAGCACAAGCCCAACGTATTTCGTACCCCCTCTTGCCGAGGGAGCCAGCATCGAGCATCGACACCGCAGGGGCAGCGCTGTATCGCCAGCTGCTTGAGGACGTCGCTAAGTCGTCCTGGGATCGTCCCGAACTCGACCGCTTGAACGTGCTGCACATGCTCGATCAGCATCCCGTACTCGAGCGGGCCGCGATCGGCCGACGACTGCTCGACCAGCTCCGAATCGCTCGAGACGCCCTCAATGGTGAGACGCGGTTTGAGGCTCGCCGTTACTGGCTGGGAGACAATCACTTACAGTTGGCCTTCAGCGTGCTGAACCATCTCAGCGGACACCATCAAGCAGTCTTCCGTGGGTGGGCGACGCTCCGCCACCACGAATGGATCTCCGGGCGTCCCGCCGAAACAGTTGATTCTTGCCGGACGGTCGCGGTTCTTCTCACTCCCAGGCACGATGGCCTTCGCCCATGGGACACAACAATGTACGTACTCTTCGGCAAAATCGATGTTGACGAAGAAGAACTGGACTCATACCGTCGAATATTCGGCAGCACAGCTTAATTCGCTCGCAGACTGCCTGCGTTGCGGGCCTTTACCGCAAGACTGTTTCATGCGACTGCAGGACTAACTTGTCGCCAGCGCCTGCCATGCCCGGGCCACAAGGTTTGCCGCTTCGCGCGCTGTCACGGTCAGCCGCGTCTGCCCCGACAACTGACTCTCCCAATCGGATTCGGTCGGTATGTCCGCGAACTGCCACTGCCCTGGCAGCTTGTTCGTCGGCCCGAACCTTTGATACAAATCGGCCACGTCCGGCTCGAATGCGCCAATCCGATTGAGTGCCCACAAGTCCCACAGATCACGCGATGCCCGCCGATCACACCAGGTCACCGCCTTACCCGCAACGAACGCGGGCCGCGTGGGCACCGTCAACTCAGCTCCGAGTGCATCCTCGTACCGCTGTTCGAGCTGCCGGTTCTCCAGAGGCCACGTTGGGCGACCTTCCGCCGACAGCAACTGCACCTTGACCGCCAGTCCGGACTGCGACCTCAACACTGCACCGAGATGCTCGGGCACCTCGCTGATCGCCGGATCCCACACCAGTCGCCCGTGGCTGCGCATGATTGCGCGCGGGAGAGCGCGGTCGAGATCACGAGCGACATCGGATCTCGAACCAACCGCAATCAGATCGATGTCCTCACTGAGACGACCATCGACCAAATGGGTTCGAGCCAAGGCTGTTCCGCCGATGAATACAATCCGATCCGCGAAGTGCGCACTCAGATAGCCGAGCAGGTGCGAGATCAGGTGATCCCGCTCGACCTGTGCACGCGCGACACCGAATTGCGCGGCCACCGAGGCCAACTCGTCTGCATTCACCCTCGCTCCCGCAACCGATCCTGCATCCGCGTCAAAGTCGTTCGCATCTTCTGAGCCTCGGCGATCTCGGCTAACACCTTCGGATCGCACTTCCGATACAACTGCTCCACCGCCGGCCACACCTCCCCCTCGGCATCACCGAGCCCCGGACGCTTCACCAGATCCATCACCGTCTGCTCCGCGGTAGTCACTAGCACCGGCCCCAACTCGGTATCGATGCGCTCCGCATCCAGACGTGCTGTGTCGCGCACGACGAACCGAACCAGTGCCAGCCGATCCGCCAACCGAATCGGATCGTGCCGCGTCGGCACAGCCACCACAGCAGTCGCCAACGCCCGCGGAATCGCCCCGTGCAACCGGGCCGCGCTGACACCCATCACGACGGCATCGTCGGGGCCGTACGCCGCGACAGCGATACCGGCCGCCGCTGCCTCCAATCCAGGCATCCACTCGGTCCCGACCCGATCGTCTGGCACAGCCACGTAGAAGCCTGTCGCCACCCTATGCAGCAGACCCAAGTCCATCAGGCGCGCAAGCTCGGCCCGCGGGTGCGCGTACACCTGGGCCGCCGTCGCGGCCCGCACCATCCGCATCGGAAGCCGCGCAAACTCCGGAGGTAACCCGGTGTGACGGCGTCGCACATTGCTCGCAGTCACAGTCACCTCCATCGAGTATCGAATACGTAGGCTCCAAGCCTACAGAACCGACACTCATTCCAACACCGCAATCCCGGCCTAGCCGCTCCCGCCCGGTCCACAAAAATCCACCTATATCCACACGAATGCTCACTGATGAGTTAGCGATGAGTTGTGACATTCTGTGACATCAAACGCCGAATCGAGCCGCCGAACCGGCAAATCCCCAGGTCACAATCGACCCATAAACCCAGGTGGACGAACCGGGCTCACTCGCGAAACGAGCGGCCACAACAGGCCAAAAAGAGACGGCCCCACCCATTTTCGCTGGTCAGAGCCGTCTCGTGGAGCCTCCTAACGGGATTGAACCGTTGACCGCTCGCTTACAAGTATGTTGCGAGACAACCAGATACGTCCGCATGGAACCATCACAGATACTCTGACCTGCGTCAATCGTCCAGTCCGTACCACCCGAATCCACCCTCGTTCGTACCGACATGTGACACGCTCGTGACACCGAGATTCGTCTGGTAAAACCGTGTGGACCGTGGTGGATCCGCCTGAATGCACGTTGATTTGGAGCGCTCTGAGCGCTGCAAGTCGTTGTGACGGCGCTCATCGAAATTCCCCACTGACGCTCACTGAAATTCCCCACCCGTGTGGCACCGCCAACGAGGGCGGGTCTCCCCGGATGCTGATGGTCTCTGACCACACACCAGCTACCCGAAGGAGACCCGCTCCTCATGCTTACACGGGAGGAAGACGTGGAAATACACGCCCTGCATCAACGAGGCTGGAAGATCGCCGACATCGCACGGCACACCGGCCGCGACCGCAAGACCATCCGGTCCTACCTCAACGGGACCACCACACCCGGAGTGCGTAAACGCAGCATCCCGGACCCCTTCGAGGTGTTCCTCGCCTACGTCACCGCACGCCTGTCCGAAGACCCACACCTGTGGGTCCGCACCCTCTGCGACGAGCTCGAAGACCTCGGATATTCGATGTCGTATCAAACGCTGCACCGCAAGATCCGAGAACTGAAACTTCGCCCGATCTGCAAAGCCTGCCTCACCGCAACCGAAAGACCCAACGCAGTCATCGATCACCCGCCCGGTGAAGAGACACAATGGGATTGGGTCGATCTACCGAACCCACCCGACTCCTGGGGATGGGGCTCGATGGCACGTCTGTTCGTCGGAACGCTGGCCTGCTCGGGCAAATGGCGCGGGATCCTCGCCCCGGACATGACCCAACCCCATGTCGTCGACGGACTCGACCGCATCTGCCGAGGCCTCGGCGGCGTCAGCCGCGTGTGGCGGTTCGATCGGATGGCGACAGTCTGCCACCCCGACTCCGGCCGCATCACGGCCAGCTTCGCCGGCGTCGCCAAATATTACGGTGTCTCCGTCGCCATCTGCCCACCCCGCCGAGGTAACCGCAAAGGCGCGGTGGAGAAATCCAATCACACTGCAGCGCAACGGTGGTGGCGCACAGTCGCCGACGATCTGACCGTCGAACAAGCCCAAGCAAGCCTCGACCGGTTCTGCAGCCTGCGCGGTGACACCCGGCTGCGACCGACGAAGGACGGGAGGGCGTCGGTGGGGACGATCGCCACCACCGAGGGGTTGCATCCGTTGCCGGCGGCTGCGTATCCGGCGATCATGAGCACCGACCGGGTCGTCTCGCGCCAAGCGTTGGTGTCCTATCGCGGTAACCGGTATTCGGTGCCACCCGAACTCGCCTGTGCCGCTGTGACAGTGACGCATGTTCTGGGCGCCGATGTCATCGACATCGTCACCACATCGGGCATCACCATTGCCCGGCACCATCTCGCTGCCGATGGGACTGGGGCGATGGTCCGCGATCACGGACATGTCTACGCTCTCGAACAAGCAGCGATGTCGGGTGCGAACACCGGCCGCCCGCACCGCCGGAAAGAACGGATCCCACCCGGACCCGACGCTCTCGCTGCTGCCGAGAAGCTCCGAGCGTCGGCCGAATCGACACTGTCCTCCGGGGATGGTCAGCGCGAAATCGGCAGTCATGCAACCGAATCCACTGACACCGGCGCGGTCATCTACGACCTGTCGGTCTACGAACGGGCCGCACACGGAAGGAACACCCTCTGATGGTCGACAAGAAAACAGGTGACCGGATGCCGGCACCGAACACGACCGAAGCGGCGAGTCTCTATCAACGCCTGCGTGGGCATCTGGCGGTCCTGAAATTGCACGACGCCGCCGAAGCGTTGCCTTCGGTCCTCGACCAAGCAGCGGCCGAGGAGCTGTCGATGACCGCGGCGTTGGATCGGTTGCTTTCGATCGAAGTCGAGGCCACCGAGGCACGGCGTTTGACCGGCAGGTTGCGGTTCGCGTGTTTGCCGACGCCGGCATCGCTCGAGGACTTCGACTACGACGCCGCGGCCGGTATCGACCGCAAGCTCATCGACGAGCTCGCGACCTGCCGCTACTTGGAGACGGCGACGAATGTGCTGCTCATCGGCCCTCCCGGGGTCGGCAAGACGCATCTGTCGGTCGGGCTCGCGAGGGCTGCTGCGCATGCCGGGTATCGGACGTATTTCACCACCGCTGCCGATCTCGCTGCCCGCTGCCACCGGGCAGCACTGGAGGGGCGGTGGGCGACCACAATGCGTTTCTACGCCGGCCCGACGCTGCTGGTGATCGACGAGCTCGGCTACCTACCGCTACCCGGTGAGGCAGCGTCGGCGCTGTTTCAGGTTGTCTCGCAACGGTATATGAAGACATCGATCGTGATGACCACCAACCGCGGTGTCGGATCCTGGGGTGAAGTGCTCGGTGACAACACCGTCGCCGCAGCCATGCTCGACCGGCTCCTGCATCGCTCCGTCGTGCTCAACCTCGACGGCGATTCCTACCGGTTACGGGACCACAACGCCAGATCGGAGAAGCTCCGCAAAGCCACCACCGGAACCCGCCAACCACTACAGTGAAGACCGCTCACGAGTGGGGAATTTCGGTGAGCGCGGTTGGGGAATTTCGCTGAGCCTCGTCAGTTGCTCTCGAGCCACGACATATTCATCATTACAGTGTAGAACTCGCCTTTCGGACGGGCATTTGAACCCCTAACCTCCTGGTAGTAACTCACACGGTTTCGCGGACCGGTGTGGATCCATATACACCCCCTGAGCTGACGATTCGGGAGTTCAAGTGCCCGCCCGAGTTCAGGTGGGAACATCCGAACCGAGATCAAAGTGTTGAGCGAGTTCCGGGGTCGAGCGTCTTCCGAAGTCCGACGAAGTCAATCGACGTCGACCCGGTAGGCAAGGACCGTTGCCACCTGGGCTGGGCGGTTCCGACCGGTCGCTGCAGCGACAAGTACGTATGTCCGACCATGGAGCAGGTGACTGCACAGATCCTCACCTTTTTCGACATGTGAACACGACGGCCTCTGGCACGCCAGAGGCATAAACCTCAGTTACCGCACCGTCAACGCATCTTGACCTACGCAAGCGATCGTGACGGCGCCCCGTCGGTCGAGCAGGTCTACTACAGTCAAGAATCGACCCTCTACCCGGAGATGTCGCAAGCGTGGAAGCGGCAAGAAAACTCGGGGCAATTCAGAGTGTCGAGTGTCTCACGGGTCGAACTTTTTTTGCACGGCTCCGCCGAAGTCTCCTTTAGTCAGGACAGGGGAAGATCGGCCAGCGATTGGCGGTCCTTCTTTCGGTCGACGTAGGTCAGGTCCATATCTCCGACCGTAAAGCGGTCGGTCCAATACGTGCCGGTGATGTACTTGGGGAGTCTTCCGACCACAGTGAACTCACATGCCCCTCGGTGCGGAGCGCTCCGCGGGCGGTGTTCCGCCCGCGGCTCGTTTCGGTACGTGTAGGTCAGCAGCGTTTGCTCTTTGCTTTCGCCGTGGTTGCGCAATGATGCGATCTCCGACATCGAAGAACTCTCGGCCGTCAGCAGTCGCACGCTGATCGTCCAGAACGTCTGCTCAACGACCACAGCGCTTGTGATCGGCCCCCAGTTCCCACCCTTCGGAATTCGACTCTTCTGGTGCGGCCGGATGGTCGTGCGCCAGGTTCCGTCCATACGTGGTCGCCCTACCAATATATGAACCCCTGGCCACTTCCAGATCCAGAGGTCGAAAGCGACAGCGAGTAACACGGAGGCGGACGGAATGTAGGCGAGAAGTCGTCGCATCGAGTCATCGATATCGACGCCGCTGAGGTAAAGCCCAGCGCCCCAAACCGCGCTGACTGCAACGGCGACGATCCGGACAAGCCGAGCTTGGTCCTTAGACATTAGTAGTCCAGGTACTGCCAGGTCGCGAGCACGAGTTCACGTGCATCGCCCGGAGTCCATTTGGCTCCGGGGTGGAAGAGATACTTCAACCCGTTCGGTTCTTCCCAGTCTGTCCGCACGTAGTTCTCTTCCTTCAATCCGTTCCACAGCCACACGAGCACGGACTTGAACCCGGCGCTGAGATCCGACCCACCCGTGAGTATCTCGTCCTGCACATTCCAGATAAGACACTCCATGAAGTAGGACGGCAGGTCGCTGATGGTGCCGTCTGCGACCAATTGGTTCTCTGCACTCTTCAGAGCACGTGCGAATCTCTTGTATCGGCCGTTGGTCCGTCCGTTCTTGGCCGTGCCGCGGTCGAGTTGCTGTTGCGGGTAGTTGACAATGGGCGATCCAGTTTTCGGGAACACCTTGCTGCCTCTATGCTGCCGGGTTTGGTCGGACGAGTCGTAGCGGACGTAGTCAAAACTTGGGACCACGTCTATGTCGGGGCGGGTGCCGTCGTGCTCGTCGATGGTGATGGCGACGACTCCGGACCCGGAAACCTCGCCTGGGAATTTTGCATCTAGCGCCGCCAAGATTTCGGCGCGCCAGAGTGGCGGTGTCCAATCGCCGTCATATGTAGGGGTCCCTTCACTCGACGGTTGCTCGCAGCCGTTGTACTCGTAGTAAAGGCACTCTCGGTTTTGCACCGCGATGTCGACATCACTGTCGAGGCGGACGTTCGTGTTGTTGGCGTAGGAGCCTTTCGCGTAGATGTGGTACGCCACGCCATTGAAGGCCGGCCACGCGTCAATGGCGCTCTTGACCATCCGTAGAGCGCGGTCCTGCTTGTCCTTCTCGTAATCGCTCGACGGCATCACCCAACGACGAAGAATCGCTTGGCGTTCTACAAGGTTCATATCTGCTCCCGGTTTCTCACCAGGAGGCTACAGCTGGGCACCGACAGTTCTAACTATGCGATGGAGCCCGTGACTCCAAAAGCCTCTGACAGGCGACAACGAAATTGCGAGCACGTACGTGATGCGAATCAACGAGGGCGACCCGGCGGCTCTAGGGTCGCGAGACCGTCACCTCCAGGCAGACTGGCTATAAGCCGATGTCGTTGACGGCATTCCCAACGAGTGGGGTGTGCTCGCGGCGGTACACCTCGACCGAGTCGAGGCTGGCGTGGCCGGTTTGGCGGGCGATGGCGGATCCGTCGGCACCGTTGCGGGTGCCCTGTGTGACAAACCCAGCGCGCAGGGAATGACCTCCGAGCTTGGCGAGAGCGGTTGGGTCGAAGCCCGCGTGGTCAGCACGGCGACGGATGGTCTGGTGGATTGCTGCTCCGGACAACGCAGTGTCCCCCAGGTTTCCGTTCTTGGCGATGGCGCGAAACAGCGGCGCGCGAGCGGCGGTGCGAGGTACTCCCCCACGGCACACGTGCGCGTCGAACAACTCCCGTTTACGGAGCAGCCTAATCACCGACGGCCTGCCGCCGACGTCGAATGCGCCGACGATCTGGACCCAGCGAACGTACGCGCATGGCGGGCAGGTCTCGTGAGAGTCGGTGTACGGCAGCGCTTTCACCGCTCCTCTGCCCTCTTGGTCGGTCTTCGACTTCCGCAACCGGATGTGGAGGCCGTCGTACCGATGCACAGTGACGTCCCCACACGCCATCTCTGACAACTCGCTCCGGCGGTATGCGCCGGCGAAGCCGAGGAGCAGAATTGCCGAGTCACGGCGTTCGAGGACCTCGTCGGCCCACCCGCGACACCGCTTCCGGGCCGTCTCGACAAGGAGTTTCATGTCATCGACAAGCAACGGGTCTCGCGGGGGGCGGGCGCGGTCCCCCGCGGCGGCGTACTCCCGGCGTATCCCGGACAGGGTGGCGGTGACGAGTTCGTGTGCGGACGGGGAGAGGTGTCCGGTGGTGCGGTGCTGGTGGTTGATCGCGGCGATCCAGGTCCCGAAGGTAGAGACGGCGTAGGACCGCTCCCCCGCTTCGGTGCGGGTATCTGCGGCGTCGACGAGATACGCGGCAACGGTGACCGGGTGCGCCGGCAATGCGGCATGTCCCTCGCGTTCGCACCAGCGGGCGAAGCGTCGCCACCCGGCGGCGTAGGTGCGCCGCGTCCCCTCCGACCGCGAAGATTCCACCGCTCTCGCGATCCGCTTCGCGACGGCCGGTGGGATCTCCGGCTCCACGGCC
>Ga0208204_100208_pt1 | contig 20617 bp, 18 predicted proteins | sample DeeseametaMP2252_FD_184173 | JGI IMG/M metagenome (GOLD analysis project Ga0208204, IMG submission 184173) | Marine microbial communities from the Deep Pacific Ocean - MP2252 (SPAdes) | ecosystem: Environmental > Aquatic > Marine > Oceanic | place: West of El Salvador, Pacific Ocean | collected...
ATGCTGAGCGCTTTTATACTGCGTACCAGACAGACGAAACACATCCGCCACCTCAAGCGGTGGCCGTGAACAACTCGACATAACGTCACGCTCACAATGCCAGTGTATCTAACGGACTCACCACCTCACGCAAGAGTTTACTGGCGACTTGTGCATACAGCGCTGTGGTTTCCAGTTTACTATGCCCCAACAGCGTTTGAATGATGCGAATATCGACTTTATCTTCCAGTAAGTGCGTGGCGAAACTGTGCCGTAAGGTGTGCATGGAGGCTTTTTTATTCAGTCCTGCATCCAGACACGCAGATTGACAGGCCCGACTGAGTTGGCGGGTGCCAATAGGGTTTAACGGATTCTGCCCTGGGAACAACCACCCTCCCGGTAGCATTAGGTGATGCGCTTTGGCATGTTTGTACCATTGGCGAAGTGTACTCAACAGCATTGGCGATAACATTGCCATTCTGTCTTTCTTCCCTTTACCTTGCTCAACGCGCAATAGCATGCGCTGACTATCGATATCCGTGACCTTCAGTGCCACGACTTCACCAATCCGCAAACCAGCCCCATAAGCGACCGAGAAAGCAGCTTTGTATTTGATGCTATGTGTGGCATCAATCAGTTGCTTGATTTCCTCTTTACTCAATACCGTCGGCAACTTTCTTGGCACCGGCACGGTACTGACTTTGAGCATCACATCGGGTCGATTCAAGGACTTATGAAATAAGAACGTTAAACCCGATAACGTGGCATTGATGGTGATGTTAGATGTACCTTGCTCGGCCAATGCGAGTTGGAATTGGCGCAATTCTTCAGCCGTGGCATCCTCTGGCGAGCGTTTCAAAAAGGTAGCGAGTTTCTTCACGCCTCTGATGTAGCCTATTTGCGTTTTAGGACTGAGCCTACGCATGGTCATATCTTCAATCATGCGTTGGCGTATGGGGTTGGATCCTTCAAAGTAACTCATGGTTTCACTCCTGAGTGAATTCAGGGCGACATTGCCCTTCCTTCAGCTTAGAAGCGGAGAACGAGATCAGAATATAATTAATGAGGTGGGGGCGGCACTACTACCGCGGAGCGGTTTAGTCCAATTGTCTTTTCGTGCCTGTCACTAATAACTGTAGGGCGGCATCGTACGTAGAGCAGACATTGGCTCATCGCAATTTTTATGGCAGCTATGAGCGACTTGCAGAAATCTTTACCTTCGGTTCTATTTATGAGAAGTTCCCGTAAGCTCATCTTAAATGTAAGGGAACGCTTTGTGGAGTTCGGCTTTTTGAACGATAGTAACAGCTATGCTGTAGATAATATTGAAGTAAAGCCAATGCATGACATTGATAAAAAGATTAGCTGGCTGAAAAATGAATGCTGCATAAGCAGAGGCTGGATTTACCCCCCAAAAAGGAAAGCTGAAAAAGATAAAGACGAGAGAAATTCGCATTCTTTTGAAAGGTTTCATGATTATTTTAATATTCAACCGACACACACGTTGACAATAAAACCTTATGATCCTGACAAGATTAAATTTTTAATTCTTGGGTTAGGTTTTTTTTATGGTGTCTACTTGTTACCGGCAGGCCACTACAGTATTAATCGAATACCATACAAGATTGGAAAGTTAACAGGTGTTTTTCCAAGTGGGAAAGATATTCCTAAAGCATTAGTTGCACTCTCTAATTTTTATGATTTGAATCCTAAGAAAAGAAATAACATGTTTGCAGTTCTGCACTGGATGTTGGTGGGCCAGACTCTTAATCATTCATGGGAGAGGTTTGAGGCCCAATACAAAGTGCTAGATGGCCTTTTTAAGATATCTGGGGCTACAGCCAAATTTCACTCAGACCGACCAGTCGCACTTGGGAAAAAATATTCAATACAATTGCCTGAATGGGCGAAAATAAATGGAAAGCATAGCAAACTTTCCACCTTGCGAAATCAACTTTTTCATGAGGCCTTGTATGTTGATAAACCAATTGGTTACGCGCATCCTGCTGAAGATTACGATATAGAATTTGTCACGTTTAATTCGAAAATTATAGCCGCCACTTTGGGGTTAGCCTCTAATTTTCAGAAGAACGGAAGTAGTGTAAGGTATAAATGTGCCTGGGAGATCGAATAGCCCTTGGAGACGTAACGTATCTATAACGTAATTCAGCCCGATGATTTAAAAATAATACTTATACCTTTACAAAGAAAGGACTTCAAAAAATGAAAAGTGGTTTTCTACTAACAATTACAATTCTAGCTACTCTATTAAGTTTAACAGGATGCGTTGCTTCCCATACTGCAACAGCTCCCGATATTAAAATTGTAAAAATACCAAACCTAAATCAAGAGGTGTCCGCAGGACTTGGTGAAAGGCTATTAGAATCAGGGTTAGTAATCAAGGTTGATGGCTTTACCCTCACGAGTGATGTAGATATTTTTGACGGTACAGTTAAGGCAGGGACATATCATCAAATAGGTGTAAAAGATGGACATAAGGTCTTTGGGCCATCTCACGGAATAGGTACTGGAATTGTGGGTGGTCTCTCTGGCTTACCTAGTCCTGCAAAGCCTTATGTTGACAAGGATACTGGTGAACTTTGTTTTTTAGGTGGAATGGGGACTCGATTTTGTTCTGACGAAATAAAGCCAAATATAATCTCAATGAACATTTATACGCAAGATTCATTCATGCAAGAGTTGATATATACAGGTAAGGTAGATAATAAAATTAGATTCAAGTATCGAGAGTTTAGCAACGGAATGGCGCGGGATTCTTATAATGTTGACGTAGAGTATGACCTAAATGATAGTGATACAGTTTCCTATAAAGGAGCTACTATAAAAGTCATTTCTGCTAACAACTCAATGATTAAATATAAAGTAATTTCACACTTTAACAATAAAGATTTGTAATTGAATATTATCATTGTGAAAACTAAAAAATCTGAAATCGAAAACATTAATCTGTTTGTTTTGTGAAGCTGTGAATTTTCTTTGCCCCAGATTGCTTTGAAGTTTTATTGAAATTTATTTTTATAATATTTATATTGGAATGATTTTTTCAAATTTAAAATGCCTAGTGAAATTTAACTCACTAGAAAAATGGAAGCACCCTAATTTAGATAAAAAGTGCTATATGTATACTTTTGTCACTGATGCCGATATTAGAAAAATGCTGGATTCTTCAGAGCTCGAAGGTTTTGAACTTAAAGAGCATTGGTGTGATTTAACCAATAATAGCTCTGTTTTTGAGGACAATCATATTCATCTAAAAGTTGTTGCAAAAATGGTACAGTTATTCAGAACTGGAGAAAAACCTCATCCTGTAGTTATTAATTCAAACAATGATATTAGTTGTTACTGTGTCTCTGACGGTCATCACCGCTTGAGAGCTTTGAAGTACATGCAAGCAAAAGAGTTTCTTGCCAAGATTTCTGGAAGCGAAGAAGACTTTAAAACACTAGATTTTAAACGTTTAGACTGACTTCTAAAAATTACATAAAGTATCTTGCAGGCTCGCGGAACAAAAATAACCATGTGCAAAGATTCGCTCTGCTAAAGACAGATAGAAGTCGAATATCACATCGTTGTACGTCCGCTCATTGTCTTTAACAGACTATTCCGAATTAAGTATCTGATGTCCCGCTATCGCTCATTTGAGTTGTCATAATACTTGCGTAAAAAGCTGAAAATGAGCGAATTGAGACATCAGTATTTGTCTAACAATAATATTGCTAAGTTCAGCGTAACGATTACGTCATCGAAGGGAATCACGAATCTATCTTCCTCCTCATGTCGTAAAGACACTAAATTGCGCAGTAAAACTTCAATCTGCTCGGCCCTAATATTCGAGTCTAGAGCCAGTTCATACTCTGTAATTTGTACTGCGTCATTTTCTAAAAACGGCATTTCATAGGCCCTCTTCGTAAAGACTCTTATACTAATGGACTGCTAGCTTTACAATACTGTACGCATGGCCAGAATCGCAGCTAGCTAGCAACAAATAGCTCTGCTGATATTTGAGGAATGGTTTGATGTCGTTTAACCGCTGAAACTGATAGGAATACCCTGCTGCAGTTATTCCTTGGCTCTAATGCTGACCCTGTTCGCATTCATTGCCAAGAATTAGTGGATTTTGCAATACATATTAGCTCATTTGCCTGAGCCATATATGTTGACGCTCACAAAAATAAAGTGCGCGAATAACTTCACACGAGAGTTCACAACAATATTTAAGAATAAATACTTAAAATCATGACATTAAGACATCATTCGTTCGTGCGTAGTGTAATTGTAGTCACAAAAGAAATTTACGCCAAGGAATACATCACCACTGCGTTGATATAGCTGGCAGGACAGCTTGCCTTCCAGCACATAAAACTGAAACAGGGTGTGGCAAGGTGGTAACGCTTGCTTGCCGTGGGCCGCGTTGTCTTTCGGGGACATGGTTGGATCAGGTAATACTGACGGGTTCCAGGCACTTACAATCAGACGGCGGGAATCAGGGTTGGTTTTAATTTCGTTGATAAGCGCAGTAATCTGGTCAACAGTTTCGCCATCAGCGCCGGTCCAGCTACGCCACTGATGGCCATAAACCGGTCCTAACTGGCCTTCATCCGTGGCCCACTCGTCCCAGATAGAAACGCCGTTTTCCTTGAGATAGGCGATATTTGTTTCGCCTTTTAGGAACCACAGCAATTCATGAATAATGGAGCGCAGATGGCACTTTTTGGTTGTAACCAGCGGAAAGCCCTCATTGAGGTCGAAGCGCATCTGATAGCCAAATACACTTAATGTTCCGGTGCCGGTTCGGTCTTCTTTTTTTACGCCGTTATCGCGAATATGGCGCATTAATGCTAAGTACTCTTTCATGCGTCGTCTAGCTCTTTACCGTAGTGTTCGCTGGTGTTGTTATGACACCATTTTTTTTATAGGCATATACCATTAGTCCCAGACCACCGAGGATCATCGGGATGCACAATAACTGTCCCTGACTGAGGCCAACCTGATACAAACCAATGTGCGCATCCGGTTCGCGATAAAACTCAACAATAAAGCGAAACGCGCCGTATCCCATCAGAAATAAACCGCCCACAGCGCCGGTTGGCCTTGGCCGTGCTGAATACAACCAGAGAATAATAAACAGTAACACACCTTCCAGGGCAAATTCATAAAGTTGTGAAGGGTGGCGTGGCTTAGGACCGGCGCCCGGGAAAATAATTGCCCAGGGTACGTCCGTAGTACGCCCCCACAGTTCAGCATTAAGAAAATTACCAATGCGGCCGGCCCCCAGGCCAATAGGCACCAGAGGCGCAATAAAGTCTGCCACCTGCAAAAAACTGGCATTCAGACGCCTGGCCTGCCAGAACATGGCGGCAATCACACCCAGCAAACCGCCGTGGAATGACATGCCACCGGTATGAATATAAAACAAATAAAGTGGGTCCTGCAAAAACAAGCCAAACTGGTAGAAAAACACATAGCCCAGGCGGCCACCAATAATCACCCCGACAAACCCCCAGAACAGCAAATCGCTGAGTTGATCGCGGTTCCATGGTGAGTTTGGTAAGCGTTTTTTGGCCAGCAGATAAGCGGCAACAAAGCCCAGCAAATACATCATGCCGTACCAGCGTACGCTTAGCGGCCCGAGACTGACAATAACCGGATCGATATTGGGAAATACCAGGAAGTCTGTTTCACCCATGGACTAATTCATTCCTATAATCATGCGGATGCTGACTAACACCAGCAGCCCCGCTAAAATCTTTTTAAGTAATTCAGTTGGCATATTCTGCCCTAACCGGGCGCCAAAGCCAGCAGTAAATATGGAAGTGGCCATAATGCCAAATCCTGCCGGTAAGTAAACATACCCCAGCGACCAGTCTGGCAATCCCGGCAAATCCCAACCCGCATGGATAAAACTTGCGGTACCAAATAACGCGATAACCAGGCCACTGACGGCTGCGCAGCCAATAGCGTGACGAATAGGTACCTGAAACCAGACCAGCGCCGGGACCAGCAATGCACCACCACCAATACCCATGAGCGCCGAAATCGCACCGACCACGATGCCGATGCCAATAAGAATGGCAGGCGTATAAGCCTTATTTGAGGCCGTACGCTTACCAAAAACCATTTGCACGGCAATGAGTATGACTAATCCGGCAAACACTTTGGCGAGAATATCGGCAGGCAACATGCTGGCCAGTTGAGCACCGGCAATGGCACCAATCGCAATACCTATGCCGCTTAAACCAATAACTCTGGGCACTATATTCCCCAGTGAATAGTGTGCTTTGGCAGAAAAAAAGCCGGTCACGATAATAGTGAACAATGATGTGGCGATGGCCATGGGCATTGCCAGTTCATGGTTGATATCGGCTATACCGGTAAGTAACATTGACAGCACCGGCACAATAATCAGGCCGCCGCCAATGCCAAGCATACCAGCCAGTGTTCCGGTGAGCATTCCCAGGGCCATACAACTGACGAAAATGAGAAGCAGAGGATCCAATCTAAATCTCCGTGATGATTAAGGTTGCCAGCATAACATAAGTCCACCTTACAGAGGCGTTAGCATAGCCCTGTAATATGATGAATTTAAGAACCGGCCCGGACTAATCCACCGAGCCCTTTGACTTCCAGATACTGATTGATGTGATTAAAGACTTCTTCGTAACTGTCAGAGGTTAATGCACAGGACAACAATGATTGTGCCTCACTAAGATTCGCGTTACGCACTACCCAGTTAATTTTTCGCAGGTTAAAGGCATTCATACTGAGTTTACGATAGCCCATCCCCATCAGCAATATAGCACCGCCGGGCTCGCCAGCGATCTCACCACATACCGACACAGGTACCTGATACTGGTCGGCCTGTTTAGCAATGTCGTACAGGGCCGACAGTACCGCCGGATGATAACTGTTGTACAAGCTGGCCACCCGGGTATTGTTGCGGTCTACGGCGAGCAGGTACTGGGTTAAATCGTTACTGCCGACCGAGAAAAAGTCGACCTTTTTAGCCAGTTGCGGCAATTGATACAGCACCGACGGAACCTCGAGCATTATCCCCAGGCGTGGGCGGTAAAGCCGCTCACCTTTCACGCGGGCCTCTTCTTCTACCTCAAAGAACGCCTGCTCTACCAACCGGCGGGCCTCATTGACTTCGCCGACACTGGAAATCATCGGTAGCATAATACTAAGATTCTGTAAGCCAATACTGGCGCGTAACATGGCGCGGATTTGAACCAGAAAAATTTCCGGATGATCCAGGGTCAGGCGAATTCCCCGCCAGCCCAAAAACGGATTTTCCTCCGTGATCGGAAAGTAAGGTAACGGTTTATCACCCCCCACATCCAGCGTTCGCATGGCTATTTCCCTGTCCGGCGCACTTAACAGCACATTGCGATACAACTCGACCTGCTCACTTTCGGACGGAAAACGCTCACGCATCATAAACGGAATTTCCGTGCGGTAGAGCCCGATTCCAACGTTACCGGAGCGCACGACGGTTTCAATCTCAGCCGATAAACCGGCATTCACCTGCAAATTAATCCGGCAACCATCTTCACTTTCGCAAGGCTTGTCGGCTTCTTTGTCGATACGCTCTGCAAGAAGCTTCTCTTCTTCTATCAGTTGACTGAACTCGGCCTTGATAGCCTTTTCAGGCGACACAATCACTTCACCGGCATAGCCGTCGAGGAGAATTTCCTTTTTCTCAAGCAGGGTAGGCGAAACGTTCTGACAGCCCATGACGGCCGGTACGCCCATGGCTCTGGCCAGAATAGCAGCGTGGGAGTTATTGGAACCACGGATGGATATTATTCCGGCCAGAAATTCCTTGGGGAATTCCGCCAGCATGGGCGCGGAGACTTCCTCGGCCACCAGGATGCTAGCCTGGCTGGGGCGATCGCTGACTGATTCAGTTTTGCCGCTGATCACTTGCAGAATATTCACCAGGATCCGGTTGGATAAGTCGACAATATCGATAGCCCGTTCCTGCATGTATGGATCATCCATCGCCTCAAACCGGGCAGCATAGGCTTCCACCACCAGCTTTAATGATGAGGCTGCATCCCAGCCCTCACGTATTTTAGCCTCGACTTCCCGCCCCAGGCTGTTAGCGTCGAGTAATTGATGATAAAGCTGAAAAATTGCCCGTACGTCGTCGGGCACCTGGCCTTCCAGCCGTTGCGACAGCACTTCAACCTGCGTGCGGGTAACTTCTACGCCTTTGCGGTAATAGTCAATTTCCTGCTGGGTATTATCCGACTGTTTTACAATCCAGGTAGCCAGGGTATAAGCCGCATGGGGCGAATAACCTACACCCATGGCAAGACCCGGCGAGCCTGGCACACCGCGAACATTCTTTTGCATATAACCGGTGTATATGCCGGCAATCGGGTTCAATGCGCCGCGGGTTTCGGCGTGGGATATTTCCAGCGCGATTTGCGCTGCCAGCGTTACCAGAAACGCTTCTTCATCTTCACTGAATTTACGCTTAGCGCTTTGCTGCATGGTGATAACACCCAGCACTTTACGCTGATGGATAATCGGTGTGCCGAGAAAGGCGTGATAATTTTCTTCTTTAACTTCCGGATAGTGTTTAAAGCGGGGATGATTCGGCGCATCCTGGATATTCAGCGGCTCTTCGCGCTGTCCAACGAGTCCGATTAAGCCTTCAGAAAAGCCAATTTTAACCAACTCCACTGCATCCGGCGCCAGGCCGTCGGTGGCTTTAAGAACAAACGACTGAGCGTTATAGTCGGCCAGGTAAATGGAACAGGAATCCACGCCCATGGTTTGCTTAACGCGTTCAGCCAGGCGAAACAGCGCGTCGGTCAACCGGGGGATTTGATTGACCTCCTGAACGATACTTTTAAGTACCGATAGAATACTGTTTTTTTGACCCGTTTGTGCCGCCAAGAGCTATCCTACCCTTATCCCCGCCGTTTACGACGATGCTGCTTTGAATGATGCTGGTGTCGCGGCTGCGAGGTGATCACCGTCCCGGCAAACTCCTTCATTACACGGCGGTAGACATCGCGTTTAAAAGACACCACGTTTCTCACCGGGTACCAGTAGCTCACCCAGCGCCAGTCATCAAATTCCGGATGACCGGATTTCAGTACATCTACGTCTTTGTCCTGGCAATCCAGTTGCAGCAAAAACCATTTTTGTTTTTGTCCTATACAAACCGGATTACTGCCTTGCCTTATTAACCGTTTGGGCAGTTTGTATCGCACCCAATTTCGTGTCACGCTCAGAATGCTTACATCTTTCGGGGTAAGCCCTACTTCCTCATGTAACTCACGATACATTGCCTGCTCTACAGTTTCCCCTTCATCTATTCCGCCTTGGGGAAACTGCCATGAATGTTGGCCATAACGTCTTGCCCAAAATACTTGACCTATTTTGTTGCAAATCACTATGCCCACATTCGCACGGAATCCATCGGTATCTATCACTCAGACTCCCGGGCACTTTATATTGTTCTGTGATAGCATTCTTTCACAAACCTTTGTGCATGCAAAGTATTTATCACATATGTTTAACGTAATGGGTTTTTAAGGGATAGAAGGTTTGCAAGTACCAACCTGTGCACCCGCCGATTTATCAGAACTGCAAAGCCGCGCTCAGGCGATTGCCGGATTTACTCTTGGCGAGCTGGCCGACATGGCAGGCATTGCCACTCCGCGGGACTTTAAACGCCACAAGGGCTGGACAGGCCAGTTGATTGAAACCTGGTTAGGTGCCACTGCTGGCTCTAAACCGCAGCAGGATTTCCCGGAACTCGGCGTTGAACTAAAAACCCTGCCGATTAATCAGTTTGGCCAACCGCTGGAAACCACTTATGTGTGTTATGCCCCGTTATTGCTGCCACCATTAATCACCTGGCAAACCTGTAATGTTAAAAACAAGCTGCAATGCGTACTGTGGGTACCCGTTGAAGGCGAGCGTCAGATACCGGTAGCCGAGCGGCGCATTGCGACGCCTTTTCTGTGGCAACCCAACGAAGTCCAGAATGCGCTGCTGCAGCAGGACTGGGAAGAACTCACCGAGATGATTGCCCTTGGCAAGGTTGAGTCGATTACAGCCCGGCATGGCGAGGTCATGCAGCTTCGTCCTAAAGCGGCCAGCGGTCAGGTGTTAACTGATGCCCTGGATACTGAAGGCAATAAAATTCAAACCCGGCCACGGGGATTTTATTTGCGCAAGCAATTCACCAGTCTGATCCTGCAGACCCATTTCCGGCAGTAACCATTGTTACTTATTTTTCCCTTTGACCTGCATCAAGTGATAGCGTCAACGGCTTTGCATATAAATAAAGACTTATATACAGTCAGTACCCAGAGTTTGGCTGACCAGGAGAGTAACCATGGCTTTATTAATCAGCGAAGAATGTATTAACTGTGACTTGTGCCCGGCGGAATGTCCGAATGAAGCCATTAGCATGGGCGACGAAATTTACCAGATAGACACCGCCCGATGCACCGAGTGCGTAGGCCATTATGATGAACCTCGTTGTGTTGACGTATGCCCGGTGGAATGTATAGAGCAGGACCCGGCGCACAAAGAAACCCTGGATCAGCTTGCAGAAAAATACGCCGCCATGTATGCATAACCGGTGCTCAGTCTTAGCGGCGGTTTTCGAGGTATTTTAAAAAGCTGCGACTGGCGGTGCCATTGACGCCCAGCTTCAGGCGCTTGGTAACGCTGTCGAGTTTGGCGTCAGAACTCATCAATACCTGCTTGGCATACTTCATTCGGTACTGGTAGATAAACCCGCGAAAATGGCTTTTCTTAGCGGCCAGTAACGCCAGACAAATATCACTGGCAGACATTCCGGCCCGCTCGGCAAACCGTGTTAGGGTCAGGCCGATTTCTTTATACGCTTTTTGACTGATCACCGCAGCTTCTGCGCGTTTTAAAACAGCTTGGGCAGTAGCCTGCGACATTTTAGGCGCCGCACTCAGGGCCTCGTGGTCAAATGGCGATGGTGATGGTGAATGTTTACGAGCGAGCTGCACCAACAAAATCAGGGTCGTCAAAGCCAGACTCAGATGAAACCAGCTCAGCCAGTTAGCAAAAGGCAAAAAGCCAAATGCCACCGCCGCCACAATAACCGCCAGGCAAAACGCCATACCCACTGCAAACCCGCAGGCACCGCTCAACCCTTTAATCTGAAACATTTCTGTATCGACCACTTGCAGGGGCAGCTCATAATGGTACTGCTGGAGGTGTTCGACCCAGACAATACAAATATACAAAAACAAGAAAGTGGCTATTAGACAGCTAAAATACACCGCCCAGTATTTCAGGGGCTCTCCCACCGGCGCAAACCCCGGCCACTGTTGCCAGTCACTGGCATGGAGCCAGCCCTGAATAACCACTAGTACCAACAGCCCTATCCCCGCCACATAGAACGGCCACAGCGCCGGTTTGGGCTTACGCCACAACATAGCCAGCAAGTTGCGGTAAACACCGGCCAGTAATACCGGTAAGGCCACCACAGCCGCTGCTGTTAACAACGGTGATGCGGCCCCTACAAGTTGCCATAACTCGCTGACAAGCAGCAATGGCCAGCTCAGCATTGCCAGCCAAAATCCCGCAAAGCCTTTTGCCGCAACCTTGTGTCTGCTGACTTTAAGCAACAGGCACAACCACAGAGCGGTGAGCACACCAGCGCTCCAAAGTGGGATCATATGTTGAGTAGACATTAGGTTTCTGTTCCGCGGTAATCAGTTACCAATACACTTCGCCGGTCATGGCAACCTGGCGGCTTCTTTCCATTACATTGAGCAGCCCGTGAGTTTTCTCGTGCACCCACTCAAGTAATTCCTGTTGCTCAGCCAACTCGGCATCAAAAATTGATTTTTTCAATAGTAACAGTGCATTGAGTTCATCGATACCAATTAATATATCCAGCCATGGCGCTCTGAAGTGTCCCCGGCTACCTTCAAACATATCGGCCAGTAAAAAGCCATTGAACAGTGTCTGGCGCAACAGCATTTCTACCGACGTGTAATTGGAAGCGTACATGCGACGCTGAATAGGCATGGTCTGTATAATGGTTTGCCAGCCTTGTGAGAGCCAGCCCTTGGCATGCTCCATCAACGGCATGTCATAACCTTTTACCGCTTTCTGCCAGGGTTTGCTTTGCAGCATCTCAGCGATGGCCAGCTTCAGCTTTGAGGGGGCAGGCTGAAAAAGGCGGCTGGCGGGGTCATGAGCCTGCACCAAGCCAGCCTGTCGCCCCTGCAAATAGCTGACCAGTGCCGGATAGCGGGACAGCTTCTTATTAAACAAACTTTTCTTCGACAACAACAAACGTAAACTCTGTAGATCGTCCTGCCACAGCCAGTTATCGGCGTAACTGAGCAGTTGCTTATGCAATGTCAGCATGGCCGGGCATTGCAAAACCGGTAAATACAGCGACACTGTTTGCAGCAGCATTCGCACTGCCCGGGTCACCTCAGTGAGCATTTTGGTCGCACCGGTTTCAAAGTACAGGTGTTCATGTTTCTGCCAATGGACTAAGCCGCATTCAAGCGCCCGGCAAAAAGCGTCTTCGGTAGAAATATTATCTTTAAGCGGCAGGAAGTCCGGTAACGGCGAAACTTTATGAGGGACGCCGTGCAGTAATTGATAACCCTGGGCAGCCTTGGATGTGTCACTTAACCTTGCTGGCAGCGCATCCACCAGGCGGTTTGCCAGTTCGAACATGCGACTGAGTTCGCCGCTTTTTAACTCAAGCTCGATTTCGCAGATAGGTGCTTCCTGCTGTTGCTCGGCAACTTTACCGTTATCGTAAACCAGCTCAATTTCAGCATCGGGATAGCGAATATCAAAGATAGTCCGGTTAAAATGTGTACCGAACTGCTTTTGCAACTGCTCGTTTAACGTTTCTGCCTGATGCCCTTGAGGCCACGGCACATCATTAAACAACGTCAGGTCGGGTTCCGGTCTGTCCAAATCAACATTAAATTCCAACCGTTGATGCAGCCCACCACTAACCTGCCCGTTGGTTTTTACTGTTTGCTCGTAGCGTCCGTCTGCGCCGCGCACCCGCATACCAATTTTATTTTGCTGAAATAAGTGATCGGTGGTGTCGTAATAATCATTGAGCAGATCAATCTGCCCTTTCTCCTCAATGGAAACATCCTGCGAGGTTAAGGCGGTAAAGAGGTTGTTTTTGAGTGCGGGCATTGGATCTTCGCGCAGCACAAATTTTATTTCGGTTTCCGACATGGAACAGTCGTACTCATAAGCAGTTGCGAGATAGTCCGGCTACATTACCTGCCGATGGGTGATTTAGCAATAGGCGCCGCGCGCAGACCGCCAGCGATAACAATGTATGTCGGTAAGCACTTGCCTTTCATGGTATCAGCCCCTAACATCAGAGCATTATTTTATGATGTAGAGACACTCATGCGCTTGCTAACTTTTCTTTTCGGCCTGGTTATCGTGAGCCTGCCAGCCGCGGCTCAACAATCTTCAGACAACTTAACGGCCAACAGCGATCACTATATTGCCGATAACCTTATTGTTTACATGCATTCAGGGCCAGGGCGGAATTATCGCATCCTGGGCTCTATTGAAGCCGGCTTACCGGTAACCGTGCTGCAAACCAACAGCGAGGATGAGTTTTCTCAAATCAGCGATGCTGACGGCCGTGAGGGCTGGGTAGAGAATCAATATCTTATCGACACCATTTCGCGCCGGGCACAATTACCGCAGCTAAGTCAGCGTCTTGCCGACAGCGAACAGCAGCTTAACCGAATTCAGTCGCGCAACGCCCAACTGAGCCAGGAGCTGGCACAGGTCAAACAACAAAATGCGCAGTTGGAAGCGGCACTGAATGAATCACAACAGTCTGTTTCGTCGCTGGAGGCGCAAATCAGCGATCAGGATACCCAGGAGCGTTACCGGATGTTCAGTTATGGCGGTATTGTTGCGGGGGCTGGCGTTATACTTGGTATTATCGTGACCTTTATTCCTAAGCGGCGTCGCCGCAACGACTCCTGGATGTAATGGCTTTGCCGATCAAAAAGGGCGCTGATTAAAGCGCCCTTTTTCGTTTTTTTGACCTGTTTTTTTAAAGACTTAGCTACTCGTCTTCATCCACCATGGTCATCAGCGAGGTATTACCGCCGGATGCCGTCGTATCAATACTAATGGTCTTTTCGGTCATCAGACGCTGAATCAGTTTATCGTTATATTCGGCGGTGATTACCGGCAGGATAGCGCCCTGACGCTCAGCTAACATCGCTGCAATGTGGGCAGTACGCTCAGTATTACTGTCGACGACCACACCGGCCAGTTGCTCATCCATTAACAGCGCATCCAGGTGGCTTAGTCTGGCAACCTGAAATACGCCATCTGGCGCGCCTACTGCCTTAAACTTCTCTTTCACTGCCAGCGCCTCTTCATAGAAAAGATCCGAGACAACAGATACCACGCAGTTACCGGTAGCCAGAGCCGACACGATGGACAACATCCAGTACTCGAACGCCACTTCCTTATCGGCAAAACATACCAGTACGCCACGAGGCTCAAGGTACAGTTTATTCGACTCACCCGTTGGGCCGGGCAGCACGGTAGGCTTGGCGAGCTTTTTATCGATGCTGATTAACTGCGAACGGGCAGAAGCCAGTGTGCGGTTAAGGTCATCAGCCAACTCTTCCACGATATCCACCGTTGCCAGTTTAGCCAGCAACTGACGCACCTTGGAAATCCGCTCATGCAGCGGCAGATAGCGCCAGGTTTCTTCTGTCTCGGTAGCCTTACGCATAATGGCAGCCGCTTCTTCGTGCTGGGTCTCGCCCCCCGACAGCGCATCATCGATGCTTTCAGGCTCTTCCAGAATAGTGGGTTTTGGCGTTGCTTTTTCCATCATCAGGCGCGACAGGTAGCTTGGCCCACCTGCTTTTGGCCCGGTGCCGGATAAGCCACGACCACCAAATGGCTGAACGCCCACAATGGCGCCAATCATGTTGCGGTTAATGTACACGTTACCTACCCGGGAGCGTGCGGCCAGTTCATAAGCCCGCTCTTCAATGCGCGAATGAATCCCCATGGTCAGGCCATAACCGGTATCATTAATTTGCTTGAGTACTTTATCAAGCTCTTTACCTTTAAAGTGCACCACGTGTACTACCGGACCAAATACCTCGCGTTTTAAAACGCTCAGGTCACTGATTTCGTAAAGGGTGGGCGGGAAAAAAGTACCGTCCTTAGCGCTTTCCGGTAGCTCCGACTGATAAAGCAACTTGCCGTTTTCTTTCATGTATTCGGCATGTTCCTGCAGCGACGACAGGGCTTTCTGATCGATCACAGGACCCACATCAGTGCTCAACCATGACGGATCATCGATGGTCAGCTCTTTTACCGCACCAGTGAGCATTTTGATGAGGTTATCGGCAATATCTTCCTGAACAAACAGCACTCGCAATGCAGAGCAGCGCTGACCGGCACTCTGGAAGCCAGAATGGATAACGTCATCCACCACCTGCTCAGGCAACGCGGTTGAATCTACAATCATACAGTTCTGGCCGCCGGTTTCAGCAATCAGTGGAACCTGTTCGCCACCACGCTGAGCGAGGGTTTTGGAAATCAGCGTACCAGTTTGGGTTGAGCCGGTAAAAATAACCGCTTTAATGCGCTCATCCGGTAGCAATACGTTACCCACATCCGGGCCTTTGGCAATGACCAGTTGCAGGGCATTGTCCGGCAACCCAACTGAGCGCATCATCTGTACTGCACGCAGGGCAATCATACTGGTTTGCTCAGCAGGTTTGGCCACCACGGTATTCCCGGTTGCCAGCGCGGCAACCACCTGACCAAGGAAAATGGCCAGCGGGAAGTTCCACGGGCTGATACAAAGTACCACGCCGCGCGGTACCAGACGCTCATCCTGGCTAAGTTCCACGGCTCTGGCTGCATAATAGCGACAGAAATCCACGGCCTCGCGCACTTCGTCGATTGAATCCTGGGTGACCTTGCCCGCCTCGCGAATACAGATAGCAATCAACTCGTCCATGTGCCGCTCCAGCGAGTCGGCTACCTGATTCAGCAACATCGCCCGTTCACTGGCAGAACGTTCTGACCACTCCTGAAAACCGCTTTCGGCGTTGTCGAGAGCCTGCTTGATTGCCGCTTCATCAGCATAGTGGTGATAACCCACAATGTCGTTGACATTGGCCGGGTTCTTCACCGCCACCGCACCTTCCGGCACATCCCCTGGTTGCACCGCGTACTGACGCGCATAACGCCCTAAGTTGTACTTGAGGGTGTTGACAGTATTCAGATCGGTGAGATCCATACCTTTGGAATTGACCCGTTCCGGGGCAAACAGCTCTGAAGCTTTATTGATTTGCTTATTGTAGCGATAAGTCAGGCGCTGAGTCAGTTCTACCGGATCCTCCAGCAGTGCCTCAACCGGTTTGCTGTCGTCCACTATAGCGTTAACAAACGAAGAGTTAGCACCATTTTCCAATAAACGACGTACCAGATATGCGAGCAGATCTTCGTGAACTCCGACAGGCGCATAGACACGACACTGAATGTGTTCTTCTGTCACAACCTGATCGTACAGGGTATCGCCCATACCATGCAGACACTGGAACTCAAAACCTTGTTTGTCGTCACCGGCCAGCTCAACAATTACTGAGGCGGTATAGGCGTTGTGCGTGGCAAACTGGGGATAAATCGTATCCCGGTACTCCAGCAACTGGTTAGCACAGGCATGGTAAGACACGTCGGTAGACGATTTACGGGTAAACACCGGAAACGCATCCACACCGGCTGTCTGGGTGAGTTTAATTTCAGTATCCCAGTACGCCCCTTTCACCAGACGAACCATCATCTTGCGGCCGACATCCACCGTCAGCTCACGCAGCCACTCGATAACATGAATGGCACGTTTCTGATAAGCCTGGACAGCCAGACCAAATCCTTCCCAACCGTCCAGATCCGGATCGCGGAACACCTTCTCGATGATATCCAGCGAGGTTTCGAGCCGGTCAGCTTCTTCGGCATCCACCGTAAGGCCAATATCGTATTCCTTGGCCATCATACACAGTGATTTAAGCCTTTCTGGCAGTTCTTCCATTACCCGCTCGTAGTGAGAAAATTCGTAACGTGGATGGATCGCCGACAGCTTTACTGAGATCCCGGGCGACTTACGCGGCCCTTTGCCAGCAGCGGCTTTACCAATGACCTTAATGGCTTTTACGTAGGCATCATAATAACGGTCGGCATCGGCAAAGGTGCGGGCCCCCTCACCCAGCATATCGTAAGAATATACGTACCCTTTCTTTTCTTTTTCCTGCGCGCGTTCTACCGCATCCTCAATGCTTTCGCCCATTACAAACTGGCGGCCCATTACTCGCATGGCTATATTCATAGCGCGGCGGATCACCGGCTCACCGAGACGGCCCAGGGTTTTTTTCAACAGGCCGAATTGCTCGCTCTTACGTTTGTCGGCATAGTTAACCATGTTGCCGGTAAACAATAGGCCCCAGGAGGAAGCGTTAACGAACAGGGATTCACTGTTACCCAGGTGCGGAGTCCACTGGCCTTTAGATAATTTATCGCGAATAAGTTCGTCCTGAGTGTCTTTATCCGGCACCCGCAGCAATGCTTCAGCCAGACACATCAATACCACGCCTTCTGAGGTAGACAGAGAATATTCATTCAGCAGAGCGTCAACACCACCATGACCCTCCTGCTCACGCCGAATTTTAAGCACCATGCGCCGCGCACGCTCCCATGCCCGGCTGCGGGCACGAGGATTGACTTCGGCAATCGGCAGGATCTGGTCGACCGCGTCAGTTTCAGGGATGCGATAATAATCGCGGATCAACTGTCGGATCGGGCTGGTAGTCGTAAACGTGCTTTTAGTTAACATTGAACCCCTTATATACTCTTCGTCGTATAAAATTTAAATTATCACCGTTTTTTAACGCGGCAGTATGAATACAGATCACTGTTTTCTGCGCACAAGCGCCCTTCGGCACGCTTTTTCAGTCAAGGTTAATTATTCTAACCAAGTCGTCTGCGCCGGGGTATTCCAACTAACCTGACTGTGATAAGAAAGCCGGTGAACTTACGTAAGATTTTGTTGCCACATTAACCGGCCAGTTATAGCGCGTCAAGGCAGACCCGTTGCACTGCGTAGCTGTGCGGCATGCAACAGTTCGATGGCAATGGCACGTATTGAGTAAAGGAGCAAATTATGCAGAGTCGAGCCGCTAAGTTTACCGTCTGGATAGCAGGGATAATTCTCACTCCGGTGATCATCTACTGGCTGTTTGCCGACATGCTGATTAAATCTGTGCTGGAAGCTCAGCTAACCCAGGCCCATGGCGCAGAGGTGAATATAGGCCGCTTCGAGCATCAGTTGTTGCCACTTAAAGTCGAAATAACTGAGATTGGTTTTACTGACCCGGCCCAGCCGCAAAATAATCAGTTAGTCATAGGGCGTCTGGCAGGCGATGTAGAACTGATACCCTTATTGTCTGACCAACTGATCATGAATCAGGTGGATTTACTGAATGTAGCGTTTAATCAGCCCCGCTCTGCGCCAGGCAAAGTGCTGCGTCAACCCGAAGGACAAAGTTTCGATGAACTCCTTAGCGAAGCGAAGGAAGCCCTGCCAACCGTAGACGAATTGCTGGAACGTTCGCCACTGAAAACCACTGCAGCTGTAGAAGAAGCCCGAACAACCTACAACACCTATGCCACTGAGCTAAAAACTGACTATCAGGCGTTGCCCGACAAATCCCGCCTGGAGTTTTACAAAACAGAAATACAGAAACTTCGCGACACCGACTTTAAAAATCCGGCTGAGGTAGTAAAAGCCAAAGCAGCCTTTGATGAATTAAAACAACAAATCCGCACCGATAAAGAAAAAATCACCACTTTCAGAGCAAAGGCCAGTGAAGCGAGAACCGCCATGAGCGGTGCTTTAAAGACCTTAAAAGCGGCACCAGGGCAGGATTATGAACTACTCAAAGGGGTTTACGCCGGCGACCAGGCCGCCCTGTCACAGCTAACCGAAGCGGTATTCGGCGAAAAAGCGGCCCAGTATAACCGCTACTTATTCAGCGCTTTTGATTTACTGGTGCCCTTACTCAAAGGCGGCGAAGCACCGGTAGCAGAAGAACAGACAGGTACGCCAATGCAAGTGTTAGTCAGACAGGCCAACCTTTCCGTTAACTGGCAGGATACACTGCTAACCGGTGACTGGAAAAATATCACCAACCAACACTCGGTCTTTAACAATCCTACTACGTTCATACTTAATGCCGCAGCTGACGGTGCCCAGAAGTTTGCCACTGAGGGGCAGTTCTACATGGACTCTAACGGGCTGGATGCGTCCCAGACCTGGCAAATTGCCGGCTTATTATTAGACAGCGTCTCGCTGAGCCAGAATCCGCGCCTGGATGCTTCTATTAAACAGGCCTTACTGGCGGCCAGCGGCTCGCTTACAATCACCGATAACGCGCTGGATGGCTCGGGCACCGTCGACTTGACTAAGCTGACCATGGCAGCAACGGGCAGCGACAACCTTACCAACGCCATTGCCAGCCTGCTCGACAGCCTGCAACAGCTTGATATAACCATGAACATTGGCGGTACCCTGAGCGCTCCTGACTTTGGCTTTTCATCCGACCTTGACCGCCAGCTGGCTAACGCGGCACTATCCAGCCTCAGCGCCTCACAACAGGACAAACTCGACAAACTGAATAGCAAATTACAGGGTATGGTAGGCAATCAGGATGACAACCTGGCCAGCGAACTGGGCAATATCTCAACCTGGCTGAGCACCACCCAGCGCGATGAAGCCGCCTTGCAGGAGTTACTGCAGGCTACCTTCAAGAATGCGGTGGAAAAGCAGAAAGACAAGCTGCTGAACAAACTGTTCGATAAACTGGATGGACGTTAAGCATCCAGCGCGGCATAATAACTTCGATTAATTCGAACAGGTGTTCATTGTGTGGCGAGATCGGGCAATCCTTTTTATTCTGTTAGCGCTGTTAGGTGCGCTACAGTATCGCTTGTGGCTCGGGAAAAACAGTATTCCTGACTATCTGGCCAAACAGCAGGAAGTGCAAAGGCAACACCAGCAAAACGCCAACCTGGTACAGCGTAATGCGCTGTTAAAAGCGGACATCAGCGACCTCACTATTGGCCTTGAGGCGGTAGAAGAAAGGGCAAGAAACGAACTTGGTCTGATCAAACGGGGTGAAACCTTTTACCGCATACTACCCAGCGAAGATGACTAGGTGGCGCAGCTAACCTTGGTATCTTTTAAGCCACTCCAACAATGACCATAAAAAACAACAAAGAGAAACAGACCTTTGAGCACAGCTAATACATCCATTGTTGCGGTGGTTCCCGCGGCGGGTATTGGTTCACGTATGCAAGCCGACCGCCCCAAGCAATATCTCACCATTGGCTCGCAAACCATTCTGGAACACACACTATTAAAACTGGCGGCCCACCCCGCGATATCCAGGGTGGTAGTTGCCCTGAGCCCCGATGATCAATACTTTAACCAGTTGCCGCTGCAGAATGCGCCCTGGCTGACTATAGTAGATGGTGGAGCGAGTCGCGCTGAATCGGTTAA